>Ga0308411_10001218_pt1 | contig 17460 bp, 12 predicted proteins | sample HotsprottomLayer_2_FD_203530 | JGI IMG/M metagenome (GOLD analysis project Ga0308411, IMG submission 203530) | Hot spring phototrophic mat microbial communities from Octopus Spring, Yellowstone National Park, Wyoming, United States -... | ecosystem: Environmental > Aquatic > Thermal springs >...
CTTTAACTGGCAAGTTTTTATCAGGTAAGATAAAAATTGAGGTGCCAAAGGAGAGGAGAAAAGGTAATGGAAATTATATTTTTATAAAGAAAGTTAGGACGAATAATCTTAAAGGGATAGATGTTAGAATACCTCTTGGGACTTTTGTTGCTGTTACAGGAGTATCAGGTTCTGGTAAGTCTTCTTTTGTCATAGATACTTTAATACCTGCAATCAAGTCAAAATTGTATAGAGGTTACACTATTCCTGATGGTGTTTTTTTTGACAATATAGAGATTAATGGTATAAATAAAATAATTGAGATAGACCAGAGTCCAATAGGAAGAACTCCAAGGTCAAATCCTGCAACATACACAAAGGTTTTTGACTTGATAAGAGATGTTTTTGCAAACACAAAAGAGTCTAAGATTAGAGGTTATAAACCAGGTAGATTCTCATTTAACGTAAGAGGGGGAAGGTGTGAGGCTTGTAAGGGTGATGGTGTTAAAAAAATAGAAATGCATTTTTTGCCTGATGTATATGTTAAGTGTGATGTTTGTAATGGAAAGAGGTTTAACAGAGAGACACTTGAGGTCTTATATAAAGGTAAAAACATATATGAAGTGCTTGAAATGAGTGTCGATGAAGCTATTTTACATTTTGAGAATCATACTAATATTGTCTCAAAACTTAAGACATTGCAAGATGTTGGCTTAGGTTATATAAGACTAGGGCAGAACTCAACAACATTGTCTGGTGGTGAGGCTCAGAGGATAAAGCTTGCTCGTGAGCTTTCAAAGCGTGACACAGGACAAACTATATATATACTTGATGAACCAACAACAGGACTACACTTTGCCGATGTTTCAAAGCTAATAAGTGTTTTAAATAGGCTTGTTGATAAGGGTAATACAGTACTTGTTATAGAGCATAATCTTGATGTTATAAAGTCATGTGACTATATAATTGACCTTGGACCTGAGGGTGGAGATAAAGGAGGATTTATTGTAGCTAAAGGTACTCCTGAGGATGTTGTTAGAAATACTAATTCTTATACAGGATTTTTTCTTAAAAAGTTTTTATTTTAATTTTTTTTTTTAAATTTTAAAAATACTTTAAACAATTAGGGAGGAAAAATGGACAATAAACTTGCTAATCCTGGTCCTGTGGGTCTTGCGGGTTTTGGGATGACAACAATACTTCTTAACATCCACAATGCAGGTTTTACATCGCTTGATTCTGTAATACTTGCAATGGGTATATTTATTGGTGGAATAGCACAGACTATTGCAGGAAGGCTTGAGTTTCAGAAGGGTAACACTTTTGGTATGACAGCTTTTACTCTATATGGATTCTTCTGGCTTTCACTGGTCTTTATTGTTGTTTTGCCTAATATGGGACTTTCTGTTTTAAAACCAAACAATGTATCTATGGGTTTCTATCTTTTAATATGGGGTATTTTCTCAATTTTTATGACTATAGGTGCTTTTAAGGGCAATACTGCACTTAAGTTTATATTTGTAACCTTAGATATATTATTCTTGTTATTGGTAATTTCAGAGTTTGCAGAATCTTCTGTTGTTAAAACTATTGCAGGGTATGAAGGTATAGTTTGTGGAGCAAGTGCTTTATACCTTTCACTTGCTGAAGTAATAAATGAGAAGTATGGAAGAGAAGTATTACCTGTTTAATTTTTTTAAGGGACTATTGTCCCTAATATTTTTTCGATAAGGACATTGTTTTATGAGTATACTCAAAAAAATTGTTTCTGGCATAGGAGCAAGGAATTGTAAGATACCTATTTTTATAAATACCTGGAATAATAGGATAATAGCAAGAGAGGGTGACATATTTAATGAAGATCTCATAGATAATGCTGTTGCTGCTGCGAAAAAGTTTGATCTTGAATTTGTAGAGATAAAAGATACATTTATAATGCAAGACTTTCATAAAGTTATGACAAAAGAGGTTGAAAAATATGGATTTGTTACAGAAAACTTAAAGTTTTTAAAAGATCTAGAGGTAATGATACAGAGAATAAAACTCCCTTCAAAGGTTATAGAAGAGCTTAATTGGCTAAAAGACAATTATGAATATACTTATCACCACATAATTGCTGTTATGGGGCTTTCTGCAAGGATATCTAAAGACTTTTTTATAACTGATGAAGATGTTTTAAAGACAATAGAGGCTGCACTGACATATGATATTGGCATAGGAAGGATATCTAAGAATATAATAAATAAGGTTGGTTTTCTTAACAAAGAGGAGAGAAATATTGCGAATTTTCATCCTATTTACTCAGCACTTCTTTTGGCTCATTATTATAAAGACAAGAACTATTTCTTGATTGAGGTTGCTTTAAATCATCATGAGACTCTTGATGGCTCTGGTTATCCAAGGGGCATAAAATCTAATGATATAATCACTCATATAATAGAAATATCTGACCTTTTTGATGCTCTTATCTCAGCAAGGCCTTTTAGAAAGTTCTATTCTGTTAAAGAGGCTTTTGAGATATGTGAGAAACTTATAAAAGAAAACAAGATTACACCTGAAATATTACCTATAATTTATTCATATTATCTTTTTGTTGATAAATATCCTTATGTTTAATCTTAATACTTATAAAGCCTTGAAAAACTCAGAAATAGTTTATATCAAGATAAATTGATAAAAAAATTTGTTATAAAATTTTAAATAAAAATTTTATTTTTTCAGGAAAAACCAGGAAAGTTAAAAACTAATCTTTTATGTCTTAAAAATCCTTACATCCTTAAGCAGCAGAAACTAAAAGATGGTAATAAAACTTAAAGTTATTAAAACTATTTTTTAGTTTAAAATACAGTTTTTAAGTGTTGACTATTTAAATTTTAAATTTAATACAAAAATATTTTTTTATTTTTAAGTTAAAAAAATAATTTTTTTTTGTCCTTAAGTTGTTTATAATTTTTAATATGGCAAAAGTTTTGGTTTTAGGTGATTCTATTACCTGGGGTTATCCATATGGCCCATCATATAGTTGGGTTGGGATATTGAATAGAGAATTTAATGACATATTTATAAACAGTGGGATAAACGGGCAGACATTAGAAGATATATATGCTAGGATAGAAAGAGAGATTTTAGAGTACAATCCTGATCTTATAATATTGACTTGTGGGATAAATGATGCTTTTATTGAATTATCTATTGATGAAATATATTTTTATATAAATAAGATAGTAGAGGTAGTATTAACTAAAAACATTAAGCTCATATTTGGAATACCATTTAATATTGTTGATTACCCTTATGTTGACAAAAAACTTAGGAAAATTCAAGATATTATTATAGAAACTTGCTCTCGATATGGATTAGATTATATTGACTTTAGAGATAACATAAGTTTATTTGATGAATGCCATCCCAATAAGGATGGCTATAAGGCTATGGCTGAAATTGCTAAAAAAAAGCTACTTTCTTTATCTTATGTTAAGAAAATTCTCTTCTAGGAACTTTATCATTTTTATTGCTTCATTGTAGTATATAGATACAGGCCCTAAGTTTTTTATTTTCTTGTAGTATTCATATGAAAGATTATATCCATTAAGTCCAACTACTTTGTAGTAATGCCTTGCAAGAGTTATATATACAAACTCTTTTTGCTCAAATTCGTTAAACTTCCTTACAAGATTTTCAAATAGTGATATACACTTGTCTATCCTGTTTTCATTAAGATAGAATAAACCAAACTGATAGTATACATCAGGTGCATCAGGATAAAAGTTTTTAAGATAAACAAGCTCTGATTCTGCTTCGAAGTTTTTCCCTGTTTTTGCATATGTTTTTGCCCTCTTAAGTCTTAAAAAAAGTTCTAAGTTCTTTATATCATTATTTTCTTCTTCTCCCATAAGTTCATTTATGTAGTTTATAACACCGTTATAGTCTTCTGTTTTTTCCATTATGAGAATCTTTTGTTTTATTATCCATTCTTTCTCTACGTCATACTTTTGACTTTCAACTATCTTATCTAATTCCTGTTTTGCTTTGAGAACTAAGCCAGATTCTATTAATTCTGATATGTATTTTTTTATTGTGTACTTGTCTGACATTTTTGTTTCATCTTTCTCTTTTTCCTTAGGTATAATGACAAGTGCTTTGTCTTCTTTTGAGTTAGGTATTGTCTCTTCTTTACCTTTTATGTTGATTATATATGTTCTTATGTCTATTTTTTCATTATCTTTTATATAGTTGAATATAAGTGTTCCCTTTATTTCATTTGTTGCCTTGAATACAAAATATGTATACAATTGTCCCTTTCTGTTTGTCTCAAGATTTAATCCGCCAGGTTTTGACTCTATTTGCCACTCTCCATTGTCGTATTTATTCTGTAATGATATTACTATTGGTGTATTTATATTCGCATTTATTATTATTGCATCATTATTTTTTGATAATGCTATATTGGCTATTGATATTAATAATATTAATAAGATTGATGTTTGTTTCAATTTTCTCTCCCTATACAGATTTTACATTATCTTGCTTTTAATAATCGGTAGTATTTGATTTTTTTATATCTATTTTATTTTTTATTAAGTTAATTTTTTATAGATTATTATCTAAGTTTAAATTTTAAAATAAAGTTTTATATTCTTTGAAAATATAGGGAGATTATTGTGAGACTCTTATTATTGTTTTTTTTATTCCTTTATTCATGTACTATCTATAAAGGTCCCAATGGTTATGAAGAAAAATTATCTCAGACTGAAAAGAAGAGTGTTGTAACTGACCTTAAAGATATTATAAAAAAAGTTCCTGTTGATGAGTTTAATTATCCAGACAAGAAAACTATTCCAAAAGAGGGTGGGAAAATTGTTATAAGAACAAAGGCTGAACCTAGGATGCTTTCTCCTATAATATCTAATGAGTCTCCTGCTGGTGCTGTAATTGGGCTTGTATCTGACTCTCTTATAATAAGAGACCCTGAAACCTTTGAGTGGCTCCCCTGGATTGCTCATACATGGGAGGTAAAAGATAAGGCGTGTATTAAGAATAAGTGTATAGAAGGTTACTTTGATGGTAATATTTTTTATCAAGGACCTGGTGTTATTGTTACCTTACCTGAGTATTTGAACAAAAGAGGTGATAAGACATTTATATTTAATAAAGTTATTAATTATAACTTTAAAGTTAAAAAGAACTTTTATACTGTGGAGTTAATCCCAGTATCTAATCCTATAAGACTTGATAAAAATTATAATATTCTAAAGAGTTCTGTCTACATTTTTTATATAAGAGAAGGTGTTTCATGGCATGACTTTCACCCTTTTGATGCAAGGGATGTTGTTTTTAGTTATAATGTTATTATGAATCCTTTTGTTGATGCTGCCCATCTTAGGAACTACTACATAGATGTAGAGAAGGTTACCTTAATAGATAACTATACAGTAAGGTTCGATTATAAAAAGCAGTATTTTCTGTCTCTGTCTTTCTGTGGCGGTATACCTTTAATACCAAGGTATAGGTATAAGATTGATAGTTTTAAAGGTGATCAAAAGTCTTTCGCAGAGTTTTTTAATACTCATCCGGATAATTGGAAACCATTAGGCACTGGACCTTATCTCTTTGAGTCTTGGGAAAAGGGAAAGTTTATAAGGCTTGTTAAGAATAAAAATTATTTTGCAAGAAGATTGAGATTACCATATTTTGACCCTAAGAGGCCATATATTGATGTTATTGAATATAGACTTATAACTAATGACAATGTGGCTATTAAGGAACTTACGAGTGGTAATATTGATGCAGACTTTGAGGTTACACCTGAGATATGGTTTGATTCAAGGACTAATACTGAAGACTTTCAAAATAAAATAGTTAGAGCAAAATATATAACTCCATTGTATGCTTATATAGGGTGGAATCTTAAAAGACCTTTTTTTCAGGATCCAAGAGTAAGGGTTGCGTTAAGTCATCTTGTCCCAAAGAAGAAAATACTTGATGAGATACATAAAGGACTTGGTGAGGTTGTAACTGGTCCATTTTTTATAAACAGTCCAATGTACGATTCCACAATAGAGGCTTATGACTATGATCCTGTTAAGGCAAGGCAAATGTTAAAAGAAGCAGGATGGGTTGATCATGATGGAGATGGTATAAGAGACAAGGATGGAATAAACTTTGAGTTTGAGTATCTGGTACATAATGCAAGAGACTATCATAAGAAAATTGCTGATATAATAAAAGAGACTTTTGAAGAGGCTGGCATAAGAGTTAATATAAGAGTTATAGACTGGACTGTTTTTGCAAAGACTGTTTCTGAAGGAAACTTTGATGCTGTAAGGTTTGCATGGGGAACTGGGATAGATACTGATCCTTATCAGGTATGGCACTCTTCTCAGATAAATGGTGGGTCTAATTTTATTTCTTTTGCTAACCCTGAAGTTGATAGACTGCTTGAAGAGGCAAGGAGAGAGTTTGATCAACAAAAAAGATGGGAAATGTATAGGAGACTTCATAGGATTTTACACGAGTTACAACCATACACTTTTTTATTTTCATTTCATAGTTTAGGATTTTATAGCCGAAAAATAAGAGGAGTAAAGTTTTATATAGGTGGGCCGTCTATAACAGAGTGGTATATAGATGAATAAGTGTTTTGTATTTATTTTTGTTTTTCTAATACCTATTTTTGGTTGCTCTGCCAAAAACTATTATAAGTCTTCCAATTCTAAGACTCAATTGAAAAACTCAGACTTCAGTGTTAAAGTCTCAAGTCCATACGAAGAGGATGTAGTAAGGAATAATATTGCAGAATGGGCTTTAGAAAAACAGAGACTTAATATCAAGACTTTTAAAATAGGCGATAAGACTATAAGAATTGACTGTAGTAATTTCGTAAGGTCTGCATATTACAGTGTACTTAAAAAAGACTTTTTTAAAGAGGCTATAGACCTTGGTATATATAATAAACTTAAAAATGATGAGGTTTTTTCAAGGTCTAACTTTGGAGCACTTGTCATTTATATACTCTTTAGTGTGAAATATAAAATTGTTGAGAGACCTAAGGTGGGAGATATAGTCTTTTTTGATAGGACTTATGATAAAAATAACAATAAGACATTAAAAGATGATATTTTGACCCATGTTGGTATAGTAACAAAAATATATGATGATGGGACAATAGAGTTTGTTCATGCTGGGACAGGGAAAGGGATAGAGGTAGGTGTCATTAATTTTAATCATAAAGATAAGTTTATTATTGATGGGAAGTATGTTAATTCCTATGTTCAAAAAAGATATGCTTGGCATAAAGACTCTGAGACAGCTGCATCGCTTGTTAGAGGTTTTGGGAGTATATTTTAAAAAGTCTATAGACTTGCAAGATTGTGTTTAAATATCTAAATCTTAAAAAATCAAAAATACTTATTTATCAATAATATTTTTTTGTTTCTAGTACTTTTACAAAATTTTTATTTAAAATTTTTTTATTTGACTTTTTAAAATATTGCTATTTAATTTTAATATCTTATTTTATTAAGTATGGGGGTTTTTGTTATGAATAATATTTATAGAAGTATTAAAAAGTTATCAGTTTTTTTATTTCTCATAACATCGATAGTTTTTTGTAAGTCAGAAAAAAATGATTGGGTTGCAAAGATTGGGGATGAGGTTATAACTCTAAAAGAGTTTAATACAAAGTTTGATGTTTTACTAAAACTTAATTTTACAAGTGGTCAGATGGCATTAATTAAAGATAATCCTGATATTAAGATGCAGATACTAAACTCTATAATATCTCAAAAAATGATATTAAAAGAGATGGAAAAGACTCAAAACTTGGATCACTCACAGATTAGAATACTTGAATTACAAGCACTTACTCAGTATTTTATATATACTAATGTTATACCTAATATTGATATACCATCAGATGACTTCTTGAAGGCTAAGTATTCTGAGAAAGAGATAAAGTCTATTCTTGAGAGTAAAGGGATAAAAAATTTTGAGGATGCAAAAGAAGTTCTTGTTTCAGAGTATCAAAAGACAAGATATATTTATCTTCTTAGGTCTTCATTAGAAAAATTAAAATATAAATACAGAATAAAGACAAATGATGATTTTGAAGAAAATGTTATTGCTAGGTATATAAAAAATGAGATAAAACCTGAGGAATATTCTAAACTCTGGATTTTTAAAATAGAAGAGAATACTTATTATGTAAAAGACATAGAGGATATGATAAGGACTAACATATTGGTTTCAGGTTCAGAAGAGGCATTGAAGGACTATGACAACCTAAATGATAAGTCAAATATGAGAGCAAATATGCTTAATGAAATAATTGGTGTTTTATTAGTTAAGACAGATGCTGAAAAAGAAGGATGGATAAATAATCAAGACGCTAAAGACTTTATCAGTATCTTTATAGACAATGCTAAAACTCAGATATATATAAAGAATAAAATTGCTAAAAATGTTCCAAAGCCAGACTTAAAAGCTGCTTTAGCTTATTATGAGTCAAACAAGGACAAGATTAAAAAACCTTTTAATGAAGTTAAAGACAGTATAATATATAATTTATGGCTGGAAGAGGTTAAACTAAGATCAGCTAAATATGTTGATAAACTTATATCTGAAAGCAAGATAGATATAAACGATGTATATTTTAAGAAGAATAAGAGTGAATAAAAGACTAAAGATAAATAAGAATTATTTGTATTAATCTAACAAGGGGTCTTAACCTTGTTAGCATTTTTAAATTTGACTTAAGAGAGGTGTTTGTTTATTCTAATATTATTTGGGATTTTAAAAATCAAAATTATTAGTTTTTATAAAGATAAATTAATAAAATTTTGTTTAAAATTTTTAGCAAGAATTTATTTTTTCTAAAAACTACTATAGATATAAATACCTTGATTTAATATAAAATTACCATTTTTTTAAGCCTATACAAAACAAAAACTAAGATAAAGTTTTCTCATAATAAAGACTAATCTTTTAAATAAGCCGAACATCTCGTACAGCAAAGAATAAAAAGAAGAATCAGAATAACTTATTCTATTAAAATTGATGTATACTTTATCTTTTCTTGTTTTTTTATTTTAAAAGTACATCTATCTTTCTATTTTTAGAATACAAATATTTTTTAGGTAGTTATATTATAAAAAAATTTTAGCATTTTATGGAAAATTTAAACTAAACCTTTTTTCTTATTGATAGTTTTATAAAAACAATTCCAGTAATAATCAAAACAGATGCAATAATAATAGATGTTATAGGGTTATTATCATAATCAATATCAGCAACAGATGGGTCTGTTTTGCTATATTTTACTGTAACTTTTTGTATTTATCGAGAAATGGAGCAAGCTTTACAGATATTTTAATAATCTTAGAGGTAAAATAGATAACTACACTTATTTTTTTAAATATTCCCATAAACTAAGAAGTTATTTTAGTACGACTAACTGGATAGAGAGAGGTGTTTTGAGCTTAAGGATAATATACGCATTAGATGGTATTTTTACTCTAAGGAGAGTGCAAATAAATTTTTATATATATTTTTTAGAGATAAGAACTTAAAATATCAGAGGAAATTAAGGTACTTAAATATTCTTGAGGATGCATTTAATGAATAAAAATCTTTCAAGAGGGATACTTGACACAATTAACTTGAAATTACCATAATCTTTTATATCTGTTGTATAAATAAGCCTCTTTAAGAATATTATTAAATTTTCTATTCAATAATGAATTGATAACTCTAAAAAAAATACAAGGTCTTTAAAAAAATAAAATTTTATTTAAAAATTTTAAAAAGGTTATTAGCCTCTTTTGATAAAGTAGTTTCAAGTTTTTAAGAGTATAATAATTTAACTTAAATAAATAATTGACAAGACTTTTAAGACTATGAAAAGATCATATTTCTATAACTTTACCCCATGTATCTTTAAGAGCCTTGTATATTTTTTCAGTAAGATCTACATCTTTTATACACAAACTAGCTATATTTAAATAATCTTTATTTTTATACCAGTCCCAAACAAGTTTTCCATTAAAGTCACCACTTCTATGATATTCTATACCCAACATCTTAGAAATTATTTCAATACTAAAACCTTTTATTTTTCTACCAAGGCTAAACTCTTCCCATAGGTCAATATGAAAATCAAAATCACCCTTATAACCTAAAGAATGAGTTATCTCAACCCTTCTTGCAACAGACCTTAAAAGTATAAAAGGTATATCAAACCTTTTTCCATTATAACTTATTATCTTTGAAAGATTGGATCCATCTCTTTGCATAAGTTCAATAAGGTTCCAGAAAACTCTTAAAAGGTCTTTTTCAGTAGTAACTCCATAATAAGTAAAATTATCTTTTATCTCTTTATAGTCTATATCATTTATATGAATTACAAAACCTTTTTCAGATACAATATTTTTACAAGCAATACAGACTATAAAACCTGTCTGAGGATAAAGTGCAAACAAGTTTTCATCTTCACTGTTTAAAGTCTTCGATATTTTCTCCATTTCATAGTCTGAAAAGTCATCTTTTAAATTACCAACTGTTTCAATATCAATAACAATTTCAACATTTTTCATATTATAAGCCCTGGTTTTACCTGACCAACAATTCTTATATTTTTACCTATAGTATTGAAACCTCTTACCATATTAAAGACCTCTTCCTCAACTATCTCAACATCAAAATTAGTTATAGACTTAAGTTTATCAAAGACTATTTTACGGGCAAGAGTTTCATCAAAATATCTATCAATCTTTTCATAATAATCAATCTCTGGTATTGAAAGTCTTGCATCTAATGTATTTGCAAAAAGATTTAATTCATAACTCGGTCTTGCAAGAGCAGCCCCTATAGCATTACATACCTCATAGTCTTTAGGTATTATAACCTCATAACCAAGTCTATCTAAAAACCTTTTAAAATAAGGTGCTGCACCACCAACAAGCAAAACCTTTTTTGGATTAAATACTCTGTTTTCAAAAAACTCTTTTATAGTATATATGTGTCTAGAGTTTACAAGAGAAATAGCCTTTTTTAAATACGATTCAATAAAAGATATAATTTTTTCTTCTATAATTTTTATCTTATCTATTAAACCTTCTTTAATAAAACCTTCCTCTGACTTCTTATTCTCACCAAAAAGTGCAAGGTCTGTAACTGTAACCCTTGGGCCACCAAAACAGTAAGGTATACCCTCTCTAACATTTGATATAACCAATTCATTGCCAGACCAGTTAAAAACACTGTCACCACCTAAAGGCATTGAAAAAACCTTAAGGGCCCTCACAAGTGTTTTATAATTGTTTATTGATATCCCATCTCTTTCAATCACAGGAGAGGAGTTGATAAAAAAGCCTATATCACTCGTTGTTCCACCTGTATCTATTATAATAAAGTCTTCAGAAAAGTCTTTAAGATGAAACAGAGAACCCATAATACTTGCAGCCGGGCCAGAGAGTATTGTGTCAACAGGTCTTTTAATAGCATCAGATATTGGTACTACTCCACCATCAGCCTTTACAATCATTATTTCAGTATCCTTAAGAATTGACCTTATGGAAGACTCCATATCTGATATAATACTCCTATAGATAGAATATACACTGCTTGAAAGATAAGTTGTCATTATCCTTCTTGGAAAGTCAAGCTTACCAGATAAAGTAGACCCTTCAACAACATTAAAACCATTCTTCCTAAAGAAGTCACCTGCCTTTTTTTCAAGAACAGGATTTCTTGGTGAAAACTTTGAAACAACTCCTATGTTTTTTATTTTATTAGAGATAAAATATTCCAAAGCAGACGATAGGTCATTACTAGATAAGTCTTTTATTACCTCACCTCTATGATCAATATAAGAGTGAGCAGTATATATGTAAGGGATGATATTTTCATATAAGAAACTTAGTGGAGAATCACATATTAAAAATATGCCAGCCTTTTCAATATTTCCTTTTGATATAGAGTTAGTAACAAGAGTAGTACTTATAGATATCCTCTCTATGTCAATATTAGAATCTATCAATTTTTCAAGAGCCAGTATAACAGATTTTTTTAGATCAGCAGAAGGTGTCTTAAACTTTTTTAATACACCAGAGCCAATAAGAACAGCATCTGTATGAGTTCCGCCAACATCAATTCCTATTATCATTTTATATTCTTAAATATAATTTTTTGTAAAATTTTTTATTTAAAAATTTTCTTACAAAACTCAATCTTACTTGGTACTTTTAGTTTATTTAAGGCTCTACTCTCTATCTGTCTTATTCTCTCTCTTGTTAAGTTAAAATAATAACCAACCTCGTCTAAAGTCCTTTGTATACCATCTTCAAGTCCAAATCTCTTTTTAATTATAATCTTTTCTTTATCAGAGAGCTTATCAAGTATGAGTTCAACACTTTCTTTTAGAGAGTTCTCAAATAAGTTTTTATCAGGTAAGTTTTTAAAGTCTTTTATAACATCTTTAAGCATCAATAAATCATCATTAGAAATAATTGGAGCATCGATAGATAAAGGTTTGGTAAGTATAGTTAATATTTTTTTTACTTTTTTAGGTGAAAATCTTGTTTTTTCAACTATTTCTTCTATTCTTGGATTTTTTTGATTATCATTAAAAAATGTTTTTATAAACTCTTCAACCTTTTTTATATCCTCAACAAAATGAAGAGGTACTTTTATATGATTATTATCCTCATATATACTCTTTATTATAGCCTGCTTTATCCACCATTTAGCATATGCAGCAAACCTAACACCTTTATGATAAAAAAACATATCAACAGCTCTTATAAGTCCAAGATTCCCCTCTTGTATTAGGTCAAAGAGAGTTGACACATTAGTCTTACAGTATTTTTTAGCAATGTTCAAGACAAGCCTAAGGTTAGAATTAATCAACTTTTCATGCAATTCTTCTATTTTCTTGGAAGCATTCTTTATCTTCTCTTCCTTATCTGTACCAGCACTTATCTTTTTTGCAAGTTTAACCAGATCAGTACGAGGTATTTTAAATATTATTTTAATATTTAAATAGTTGCCACTACTCTTTACCTCTTTTATTGTCTTTATTATAAAGTTCTTTAAAGACTTATAGTTTTTACTGTCACAGTGCTTTTTTATAAACCTTTTTGTCTTATTCCTTGATATGTAAAAAAGATATGAAAGAAACTTTCTACTACTCAAAAGATATTTTATAAGAAAAACCTCATTTTCTTCAAGTTCTTTTATTATTGATAGTTCTTCCTCTTCTTTAAGTACAGAGTAATTTAACATGTCAGAAAAATAAACATCTATGTTTTTTTTATTATACTTCAAAGAATCAATCTTGTTATTAAAATATTCAGTCTTTAAAGTACTCAAATAATAATCCTTAATTTTAAGTTTTAAAAGAGTAATTCTAATATAACAAAATTATCACATCGGTAATTAAAAGTCAATACTTCAATTAAATTTTTGTTTTTATAAAATCTATAACATCATTAATATCAACACCACCCGAAATAACACCTTGGATTATATCTTTACCACCACCCCTTCCATTATACTTCTTATTTATAAAGTCTGCTATATCTCTTACACTAAGATCAATACCAGATACTGAACATAAATAATAAGTCTTATCACCATTACCAAAAAGTATACTTATGTAATTGTTTTTCTTTGATTTTATTATATCATTTATAGCCAAAAGGTCCTTTGGACTTTCTACACTAAAAGATTCTATGTAGACACTTATATTACCCTTAGAAAAAGTCTCTTTTACATCTTTATTAACTACAGAAGACTTTTTGGTCTTCTTATTTTCTTTTATAATAGACTCTATTTTCTCAAGAGCCTTTTCTTTGTCTACATTTAGATAAGATAAAATATTTGTTAATATGTTATAAGAATCAGACAATATTTTATAGCAATTCATACTTGTGACAGCCTCAATTCTTCTTATACCTGAAGCAACAGAAGACTCAGAAACTATCTTAAAGACACCAATTTCAGAAGTATTTTTTACATGTGTACCACCACAAAACTCTATAGAAAAGTCCCCTGCCTTAACTACTCTAACCCTTTCCCCATACTTTTCTCCAAAAAGAGCAATTGCACCCATAGACCTTGCTTCATCAATATTGTATATACCTGTTTCTACACTCATAGCCTTAAAAATAGCTTCATTAACAATATCTTCAACCTTTTTAATCTCTTGGTCAGTCATCTTAGCAAAGTGAGAAAAGTCAAACCTAAGTCTATTCTCATCAACCAAAGAACCAGACTGTCTTACATGATCACCAAGTACCAACCTCAATGCTTTATGTAATAAGTGAGTTGCAGTGTGATTTCTTTCTGTTGACTTTCTTTTTATAAAGTCAACTTCTGCAACAATATTATCATTAGGATCAAAAGATTTAGCAATACCAAAGTGGACATAATCTGAACCTATCTTCTTTACATCATACACCTCAATAAAAGTCCTATCACCTTTTATTATACCCTTATCCCCCACTTGTCCCCCTGACTCAGCATAAAAAGGAGTAGGACTTATTACTAAAGCAATTCTATCTCCTTCAAGTCTAGCATACTTTATTAGGCTTGTTTCCGTAGAAAGCGTATCATAACCAACAAAATTCACATCTCCCTTTTTAACTTCTATAAAGTCAATAGACTTATCTTTATACTCAAAACTAGAACTTGACCTTCCCCTCTCTTTCTGTTCATTCATACACCTATTAAATCCATCTTCATCAAGTTTAAGCCCTTTTTCTTTACAGAGTATATTTGTAAGGTCTATTGGAAAACCATAAGTGTCATAAAGTACAAATGCCTTATCACCGGGAAATACATTTTTTGACTTACTTGCTATTTCTTCAAAAATGTAAAGCCCTTTTTCTAGCGTTGAAGCAAACTTTTCTTCCTCAATCTTTATTATTTTTTTTACAGTGTCAATATTATCAATAGAGTAAGCATTTTCCATAATATCTTTTACAACATCTACTATCTCATAAAGGAAAGGTTCCCTAAATCCTAATTTATGTCCGTACCTATATGCCCTTCTTAGTATTCTCCTTATAACATATCCCCTACCCTCATTTGATGGAGTAACACCATCTGATATACTGAAGGTTAACGCTCTTATATGGTCAGCTATAACCCTCATTGCAACCTCATTTTCCTGGTATCTCTTACCTATCCTATCTTCAATATGATTTATTATAGGCATAAACAAGTCAGTATCATAATTTGAAGTCTTATTCTGAAGAACAGCAGTAAGTCTCTCAAGACCTGCACCAGTATCAACGTGTTTATCCTTAAGTGGTGTAAGACTTCCATCTTCTTCTCTGTTATACTGAATAAAAACAAGATTCCACAACTCAACAAACCGCCCACACTTATTTACACCACACTCATGTTTTCTTGACTTTTCAGGGCAATAACCAAGGTCAATATGAATTTCTGAACAAGGTCCACAAGGTCCAGTATTTCCCATTTCCCAAAAGTTTTCTTTATCACTAAAACGCAATATATGAGACTTATCTATATCCATTTTTTCCCATATATTATATGCCTCATCATCAGTATTATAAACTGTAGCATATAATCTTTCTTTTGGAAGTTTAAATAGTTTAGTAAAAAGTTCCCATGCCCATAAGATGGCTTCTTCCTTATAGTAATCACCAAAAGACCAGTTGCCCAACATTTCAAAAAAAGTATGATGATAAGTATCATACCCAACATCTTCAAGGTCATTATGTTTTCCACTTACTCTAAGACACTTTTGATAATTTGCAACCCTTTTATATTTTGGTGTCTCATTCCCAAGAAATATCTGCTTAAACTGATTCATTCCTGCATTAACAAAAAGTAAGGTTGGGTCATCACCCAAAACTAAAGAAGAACTTGGGACAAAACTATGTCCCTTTGACTTAAAAAAATCAACAAATCCTTTTCTAACATCTTTTGAAAACATTATAACCCCTAAGAAAATTGATAATAAAATGAATACAATTAAATATAACAAAAAAGAAAAAAGTCTGATAAAATTAAAAATTTTAAACAAAAATTTTAAATTTTATCATTAGGTTAAAATAGTCAGGGTCTTAAAAACTACTTTTAATAACTTTAAGCATTATCCTTTTTTTTTGCAGTCAAAAAAGAATGTAAATCTATCAAATTTGGAAATTTAGTTTTGGTGATTGTTTAAATTGAACCAAATTGAATAAGAATAGTTTTAAGTTATTCAAATATTTAAAAGATTAAAATTAAAATTAAGATAATCTAGTTTTTTAATAAGAGGTCTTATCTCTTTATAAAAAAGTTACTCTTAATTAAAAAAGGTTATATTAAATAATCACCTTAGTTTTTTATAAAAAAGTCTCTAAAGATTTTTCTCTTGTTTATTTCTTTTTGTATCTTAAAATAAGAAAAGATATAAAGGTATTTCTTATACAAAAAATATTTACATTTACTATAAAAGACTATTAAAGATTATAAAGTATTTAAAAAAGTTTTATTAGTAAATTTAAAATAAGTTTTTATTAACTTTTTATGATATAAAATAAACATTTCTAATTCTTAAGTGTTGAATCAGTCCAAAAATCAACAATAGGATAATATATATGAAAAAGAGTTTTTTAATACTTATCATATTATTATTTAATTCACTCACCTTTCCTTATAACCTTAACGAAGAACTAATCTCTGCTGTAATGGAAGGCAATCTAAATAAAGTTTCATCATTAATTAAAAAAGGTGCAAATGTAAATTATATAAAAAAACAACATGAATTATATACAACTCCATTAATTGCAGCAATTACAAGTGGTCCAAAAGGATATATAGACATAGTAGACTTATTGTTAAAGAATAATGCTGATATAAACTTAGCAACCCCAGATGGTTGGAATCCTTTAATATGTGCATCCTATTGGGGAAGAGTTGAAATAGTAAAACTATTACTTAAGAGAAAACCTAATCTCCATCAAAAAACAGCAGAAGGATACACAGCATTAAGTTTAGCAAGAGAGCAGGGTTATAAGGAAATTGTAAAACTTCTTTTAAAAGCTGGAGCAAAAGAATAACAAAAAACTATTTTTGAACACAATAAATAAGCTTATTATTCTATTAACTAAAAAAATGAAAAAAAATTAGAAATTTTAAAAGTTGTAAAATTTTATGCAAACATCAAAACTATGTTTTCAATTCTTAAGAAGCATCTGTAATAATTTTAAAGCATTACTTTCTCTTATTGTTGGAAATATGATGACTTATTTAAAAGATTAGTCTTTATTATGAGAAAACTTTATCTCTAAACTTATTTGTTCTAAGTATTAATCTTTTTCGCAATAATATTTAATTTTTAGATTTGTATTAAAATTTTTGGTAATATCAAGTTAATTGTGTCAAGTATCCCTCTTGAAAGATTTTTATTCATTAAATGCTTCCTAAAAAAATATTTAAGTACCTTAATTTCCTCTGATATTTTAAGTT
>Ga0308411_10001221_pt1 | contig 17454 bp, 16 predicted proteins | sample HotsprottomLayer_2_FD_203530 | JGI IMG/M metagenome (GOLD analysis project Ga0308411, IMG submission 203530) | Hot spring phototrophic mat microbial communities from Octopus Spring, Yellowstone National Park, Wyoming, United States -... | ecosystem: Environmental > Aquatic > Thermal springs >...
ATGCCGCTCGCCGCAAAGCCGGTGAGTGCGCCCAGCGCGCCCAAGGCAATGCCATCGCGCCGCCGCCGCAGCAGTTGCCCGACATAAGTCAGCAGCAACCAGAGATAGGCCGCCAGCGCCGGCAGCCCGTACCACACCGCCACCTGCAGGTAGGTGTTGTGAAAGTGGCCGGGCGGCAAATCGCCATGGGCGTACAGTCCCCATTCTGCCGCGTGCAGCTTGTCGCTGTAGCGCCCAATACCAAACCAGGGGTGTTTTGCCACCAGCCCGATGCCTTCCTGCCAGACCACCAACCGCCAGAACAGACTGCCTTCACGGGCATCCACTACGGACATGTGGCGCATGGCGTAGGCATAGGCCAACGCACTGGACAGCAGGATGCCGGCAATTACCAGCCCTGTCACCACCCGTGGCGTACTGACTGTGCCCTCCCGCCACAGCAGATACAGCATCACGCCGACGCTGACAATGAGGCCGCCCGTCGGGCCGCGGGACAGCGTCAGCCCCAGGGCCAGCATAAGTCCCAGCGCCAACCCCCAGAGCCACCGGCGCTGGCGTCCGACAGTGCACCAGGCCATGCCAAGCGCCAGGGAAACAAGAATCTGAAGCACCTCGGCATAGGTGACGTAGTGCGAAAAGAAACCGCTGGCGCGAAAGTCCCGCGCCGGCGCACTGGCGCGAATGCCCAGCCCGGCCGACCCCAACAACACCAGACGGGTCTGAAGTGCCGCCCGGTCAAGCTGCGCCGTAAGTGGTATCTCAACGCGCCGTCCGGTCACGCTCACGGGTTGGCTGGAAGGCAATGGTTTCTGGAGAACAAGGCGGGTGATGTCCTCCGGGGTACGGACGACTTCACCATCCACACGCAGCACGACATCGCCAGGCTGAAAGTACGGATGCAGAGGTGAGTCAGGGCTGAGTTCGACCAGACGCACACCATTCCCCACCAGCAGTTGATACCCGGTGTAAAGCCACCCGACCTGGGCTGAAAGCAGCAGCGTCCACGCCAGACACCATGCCTGGGCGCGGGATTGCACCCAGAACGCCACAATGCCACAGGTGGCCATAAAGGCCACGCTGCGCAGCCCATCCAGACTCCACCGTGGCTCGTAGGACATCAGCGCCGACACGGTACATAGGGCCCAAAAAAACGCCAGCGGCCACCATCGCTGCGCGGCCTCCTGTCGCCGGGACGCCGGCGCCAGAAGCGAGGTGTCACCAGCCGCCAACCACCGTTCCAGCCCCCACAGCAGGGCCAACACCAGGGCACTCCCCTGCGCGCCGGCAATCGAGTGGGGTGCCAGCACGGCATACAACAGCAAAAACCACCTGGAAAGCAGCAGGAGCCTCCGCCGGAGAGCTTCGTACGCTATGGATGACCGGGCCACGCCAGCTTTTTCACACCTGTCCTCAAAGTCACCACCGGCCGAGGTAACGACTGACTGACCACCTGGCGGTTGTGTCTGTACCGGCGGGATACTATGGTTTTGCGCGTGGAAAAAACACCTACTCCGGTGTTGCACAGCACCATGAACATCGTCTTCACGGCCCGGTTTCTCATGGCCTTTGCCGGGGGATTGGGTCTCTTTTCACTGGGTTGGAGCAACCCGTCTTTCCTGTGGGCCGGGATGGCGTTCGACGTCGTCCTGCTCGCTGCGGCCCTGCTCGACGCAGCCCGGACCCCTCTTCGAGGCAGCTTCACCCTGCGCCGCCGGTGTGCGGAACGCTTTGCCATTGGCAGTGGCAATGGCGTCACCATTGAAGTCCAGAACCACCGCCCGGTTCCACTGACGCTGTGGGTCAAGGATGAGCCTCCTCCCCAGATGCAGACGCCGAGACGGGAGGGACAGTTTACAGTTCCCCCACGCGGAACGGCGACGCTGCACTATGAACTGCTCGCACCGGCACGCGGGTGCTTCGAATTTGGCAACATCGCGGTGCGGCTGCGCAGTCCGTGGGGCCTTGTCTGGCGGCAGACATCCGTTCCGGCTGTGGAATCGGTCAAAGTGTACCCCGACTTTCGCGCCGCACAGCGGCAGGTCATCGAAGCCTATCGCCTGGGTCGCCAGGGCGAGCGCCGGCAGCGGTTGCGTGGGCAGGGACGGGAATTTGAGTCGTTGCGCGAGTTTGTCACCGGCGACGAACTGCGCCATGTGGCGTGGGCGGCTTCGGCCCGGCGGGGCAAGCTGGTCACGCGGCAGTATCAGATTGAGCGCAGCCAGAGCATCCTGCTGATGCTGGACTGCGGCCGCCTGATGACCGCCCGCCTCGGCGATCTGACCAAACTCGATTATGCCGTCAATGCAGCGCTGGCGCTGGCTTACGTCGCCGTGGCCGGCGGCGACCAGGTCGGGCTGCTGACCTTCACCCGCCGGGTGGAAGATTTCCTGCCGCCGCGGCCTGGCGCCAGCCAACTGGGGGTCATTCTGGAGCACCTGCACGACGTACAGCCGCAGATGATTGAACCGTCCTATGCGCGGGCCTTTGCCTATCTGGGGCGTCACTGCCGGCGGCGGTCGCTGGTTGTCCTGCTGACCGATGTTGTGGATGCCGATGCGTCGGCCGACCTGCTGGCGCATACGGCGGCGCTCATTCCGCGCCACCTGCCGCTCATTGTCACCATCGGCGACCGCGACCTGCGCGCCTTCGTCAAACCGCCACCGGCGTCCCTCGATGAGGTCTATGCCCAGTCGGTGGCCGAAGAACTCCTCACCCAACGCGAACAGGCTCTGAATCGCATTGTCGAACTCGGCGGACTGGCGCTGGACGTACCGACCGGACAACTCTCGGTCGCCCTGGTCAACCGCTACCTTGAGGTCAAAATGCGTGGACGGCTCTGACCACCAAGCGTCCCCCTAGCCCCGGATGACTTTGTATTTGCTGTAGTCCACCTTGAAGCTGGATTCCGGGATGGACTGCAAGCGGATGTTGCTCAGCAGGATCGTGGTGTAGTCGCTCCGGGTATGCAGCACCTGTTTGACAGGCAGCCAGTGCTGGTGCGACACCCAGACTTCGAGGCGCGTGTACTGGCTTTTGCCCTTTGGACGCAGGAGCAGCTTCGTCGTGGGCTGCCCATCAAGGTTTTCGTCGCCTTCAAGTGATACCTCGAAGTTGTCGGAAAGCTGCTGTGCATCGGTCAGGACGGTCAGCAGGCTGGTCGAGGCCGTTTTCTTGGCTATCTCGCTGGTCGTGCTGACGAAAGCCTGATTGAGCGCCGGTTCAATCAGAATGGCCTCATTGCCGTTGACGACGACCGTCTTCGACTGCGGCTCGGTGTAATCAATCCGCAGCCGCCGGACATTGCCTTTCGTGCTGAAGCGCAGCGTGCCCACCTGCTGTGGCTCGCGGACGCCAAGTTGTGAGTTGACCCGCTGGTGCACCACCGTGGCGCGCAAGCCACTGAGTCGCTGACTCGCCGCCTGTAAATTCCTGATGACCGTCTGAAGGTCCACACCACCGGGCCGCGCGCTGCCCGGAAGCCCTGCACACATGAGACCCATCAGGGACAGCAGCCCGCTCACGATCCATTGTCGCCGTCGCTCTCTCATAATGATGCCCTGCTCCACCTTGGCTGAAGGATGACAAACGCCCATGCTATCGCATATCCGTCGCCGGACTCACGCCTAAACCGGGAGATGTTGCCGAAATTGATGCGGCTGTGTCCGGTGCTCACTCAAACCAGACGTGATACCCGGCAATCTGGCGCCCGGACACATCGTTGACATACTCGAAGTGTTGTACCCGTACGGGACGCCCGTAGCGGGCCGTGCCCACCTGTTCGAGCGCGAACTGCAAGGTCGTCGTGGGCGGGAACTGACCGAGTTCCGCCATGCTGATGAACTCCGGGTTTCCAATGTTGCCCAGCCGGGCGGCCGCCTGGCGGCGCGTCACGGGACGCTCATCAAACCAGCTCGATGGAATCAGGAAAATGAAGGCCAGAATGAGGCAGCACAGCACGTCGTACTGCCACGAGCCACGCTCATAGTTCCACAGGACAGCCGCTTTGATGCCGCGAAAGAGCCGGTTCATCGGGGGTTGTTGGGCTGGTCGGCGATGATTTTCCCATCCCGCATGGAAATGATGCGCGTGCCGATGGCCGCCGCTTCCGGGTTGTGGGTAATTATGATGACCGTCTGGTGAAGTTCCCGGTTGAGCTGCCGCAGCATGTCGAGCACGATGCGGGAGTTTTCGCTGTCGAGGTTGCCGGTCGGCTCATCCGCCAACAGCAACTTGGGACGATTGATGAGGGCCCGCGCCACGGCCACCCGCTGCTGTTCGCCCCCGGACAGCTCCAGCGGTTTGTGGTGCAGGCGCTGTTCGAGGTTGAGCAGCCGGAGCAACTCGCGGCGATGAGTCGGGTCCTGCCCGTTGACCCCGCGAATCTGCTCGGCCAGGCGCAGGTTGCCCTCGGCGGAAAGGGTCGGAAACAGGTTGAAACGCTGAAACACGATGCCAATCTTCTGCCGGCGGATGGCCGTTCGTTCCTGATCGCTGACGGCCGCCAGGTCCTGTCCGTCCAGGATGACCGAACCACTCGTCGGCTTGAGCAGCCCGCCCAGAATGTGCAGCAGGGTGGACTTTCCCGAACCCGATTGCCCAATGATGGACACAAATTCCCCGGGCCGGACGGTAAAACTCACATTGTCCAAGGCCCGCACGGCAATCCGTCCCACTTTATAGACCATGGTCACTGACTGCACCGCAACGAGAACCGGAGCGGCCGCCGTGTCAGTCGGAGCAGGAGTTATACCGGGCAGGGGGCTAGGGCTGGGCATCGAGGTCCACGACTTTCAGGTTGCGGTCATTGGTCAGGGTGAAAACGTCCTCCGGCAGAGACGGCGGGTTGATTTCCGGCGACTGAAACATCACCCGCAGGGCATAGCCTTCCGCCGGGCGCAAAATCCGTACCCACTCCGGGAGCAGCTTGGGCGTTCCGCCATTCGTAGTATATCCGCCAAAATCCGAAATGGTGCTGAGGTCTCCGTTTTCTTCAAAGACTTCGAGCCGTGTCAGGGGCGTCCCCGGTTGCGTCCGGTCAAACCAATAGGCAAAGCGCGGATGCCACTGCCCCGACAGATCGCGCTGGGCAACATAAAGGAGATAGTACGTGCGTGTCACCCACTCCGGTCGCGCATCCGTCATCAGGCTTTCATCCCGGCGCGTCTCAAACACCGACCAACTGATGTCCGGGGAGGCCGGCGGGATGGGTGGCGGCAGCAAGGGCACAGAGAGGTGCTGCGGTCGCAGGCTGGCAAACGCGCTCACATCCGGCGCCGGCTTCTGCTCCGCAGCCGGTAGCTTGTAGGTCTTGGCATTGGACCCGCGAATGAAAGCCTGCCGGTCGGCAGGATAAAACACGGCTACGGTAAACTGCTGCCCATCCGAGGCCATATCCGCCAGCGAGCCAAGCAACGACGCCTGCACCTGTAAGCGAATGAACTGTGGACGCCGCAGCACCAGCGCCCCGCTGGCCGAAGGATAGGCTTTGCCGACGCCGCGTGTCGAATCCCGATAGTCCACAAACTGCAACTGGACGGCTGTCCGCACCGCCTGTACCTGTTGAAGACAGGCAATGCGCCCCACCAGCTCTTCAGCAGCAACCGGCGGATGGAGCGGCAGCAGCCGTGGCAGGGACACACGCGAAGTCAGACAGCCGCCGTTTAGCAGCACGCCCAACCACAGCAGGATGAGAAATTTCCAATGCACGGCACCCGTTTTCACGAAAGGTTGTCCTCGGGTCAGCCGTGGTTATACCGGATGGACAACCACTTTGCGGTCGTCTCCATGACCGATGCTTTCTGTTCGCACTCCGGGTTCTGTCGCCAGCGTCAGGTGAATAATCCGGCGCTCGGCGGCATTCAAGGCACTGAAGGTGAAAGGCTGACGATACTTTTTGACCTGCGCAGCCGCCGTCCGTGCCATCAGCGCCAGTTCCCGCTCACGGTTGGCGCGGTAGCCGTTGGCATCAAGACGCACCGCCCACCGCCCCGGCGCGTGATGATTCACAACGCGCTCCAGCAGGTGCTCCAGCGCCTGGAGAACTTCCCCCCCACGGGCCAGCAACAGGCCGGCATCTTCACCGACAAAATTCACCTGCCAGACCCCGCCCTGCTCGCTGATCGTGAACGTCATTCGCCAGGCGCTGTAGCGGATGACCTTGGCCAGAAAATCGTGCAGGAGCGGCGTCAGGCTGTCGTCATCCCGAACGGGAGTCAGTTCAGACAAAAGTGCATCGGACATGGGCAGGACATCTATCCAACCTTACGCCCCCCAGTGACACCGCCGGTAAGGTGCAGCCACCAGAGGGGGCTAGGCTGGACGGGGGTTGAATTTCTTCTTTTTATCCTTTCCATCAGCAGCGGACGTATCGGCCGCACTCCCTGGGGACGTGCCGGCAACAGGCAGCGGCGGCAGCATGCGGTTGATGATGAGCTGTTGCGTAATGCCGATGATATTCCCGGCCATCCAGTACACCACCAACCCGCTGGGCGCACTCCAGAAAAACAGCGCCGCAAACAGAATCGGCATCACCCAGACAATGATCTTGCGCTGCATCGCCAGCGCCGGGTCTTCAGGCCCCGGCGGCTGCGGCATCAGGTAACTCTGCCCAATCTGGGTCACACACAGCACCACCGGCAGCACATGCCACGGGTCAGGCATAGACAAATCCGTGAGCCAGCCGATGAACGGTGCCTGGCGCAGGTCAATCGAAAGCTGAAGATAGACGTAAATGGCGACAAAAATCGGCAACTGCAACAGAATCGGCAGGCAGCCCATGATAGGCAGGCTTTCCTTCATAAGCTGAATCTGCTCGCGCTGTAACTCCAGCATGCGCGGGTCATCCATTTTGACTTTCTGCGCCTGCAACTGCTTGAGCCGTTCGGCCAACTCCCTGTGACGCGGGGCATGGACGGCCGCCTTGCGAAAGGATACGGCCGTTTTCCAGCGCAGCGGAAACAGCAGCATGTTGACGACAAAGGTCAGCAGCACAATAGCCCAGCCATAGTTCTGGGTTTGCGCATAGAAAAACCGGAGCAGCCAGTCGAGCGCCGGAATGAGTGGCCGTACGAAAAAGGCCAGCCAGCCGTAGTCGTTGAGTTCGCGTAAGTCCACATCGAGGTTGCGCTCCGTTTTGAGCAGCCGGCTCACCGAAGCCAGGTACGTCCGATCCTTCGGGCCAATGTAAATGATGTTGGCCGCCGCATTGACCGTCGGCACATCCAGAAAGACGTATTCCCGCTTGACATCGCGCCCCTGAAAGCGCGTCACGGCATCCCGTCGGCTGAGCTGTACCGTGCCGGGCTGCGGCGGAATGGCCGTGAAGGCAAAGTAGTGATCGGTCAGTGCGCACCAGGCCGTACCGGGCTTGGCCAGGTAGGCGGGTTTGGCCGCGCCAGGCGGAGTTACATCCACTGAAGTAAAGGGCGTGAAGGTGGCATTTCCGCCGATGACCGTCACGGCGTGGGGTGGCGTGTGCGTGTAGCCGTCATACTCGGCAAACACCTGGTCGCCAAAATTCGGCCCCAGACGAAACATGACCGGCACCGGTGCGCCATCCTTTTTCACATCGGCCAGAAAGTCGAAGTCATAACGTCCGCCCCGAATGACGTACTGCTTGACGATCTGATAGCCCTGGGCCGTGCTGAGGCCGAAGGTCAGGGTGGCCGTCTCGCCTTCACCCACGGACAGTTCTTCAGCAACAGCGCCTTCGACCTGGTAGCGACTCTGGTTCAGGAATGCCGTCAACTCGTCCTGCCCGGCAGCAATCAGCTCAAAGGCGGCACCGAGTTCGGTCGTCGGCGCACCGGGGTCGCCCCGGCGGGAAGTCGTGGTCAGCACTTCCAGTTCCGATTTGCCATCGCTTGCGCGGAGCGCACGCCCGTTGGGCAACGCCTTGAGCACGAACCGGGTCAGGACCCCACCCCGGTTGGAAAAGGTGGCGCGCCACAGGGGCGTCTCAACGGTGATGTCCCGGGCCGGGGCATCGGCGGGGGTCAGGTCGGAAGGTGCGGCCGGGGAGGCTTGGCTGGTGGTCACCGGCACTTCGGACGCCGCCGGACGCCCGGCCGCCGGAGGAGCCGCCGCGTCGCCGGGAGGCGGAAGTGGCGGCGCAAAAAAATACTGCCAGACCAACATCACCGCCAATGACAGCGCAAAGGCGAGTGCAACGCGAGACTTTTCCATCAGCCTGAACTACCTTTCGTGCGCGGCGACACCTGCGCGATGGCCCGCGTGGTCAACTCAGGGACCGGATCGTACCCACCACGACAGAAAGGCTGACACCGCGCCAGCCGACAAACGCCCAACCAGCCCCCATGCCACAGACCGTACCGCGTAATGGCTTCGGCGGTGTAGTGCGAGCAGGTGGGCTGAAACCGACACACCGGGGGCATGAGAGGAGCTATCAAAAGCTGATACAGACGAATCAGCGCCAAGACCGCTTGCTTCAACATAGGCATTTCAACCTGCTGCCGGCGACAGTCACCCGCTTCCCGAAGCCTGGCCGGCGCCACGGGGTCAGTCACTCACCTCACCCGTCGGCTCTGCCGGGCTACCGGCTGCCAGTTTGGAGAGCTTTTCCATCAGGCGGGTAAACTCCTGTTCGATGAGCGCATAGCTTGCTGTCGTCAGTTGAAACTTGACATTCACCACAATATCCCAGCCCACCGGCAACGTCGCCTGCTGGCGGCGGAACACTTCCCGCAGCCGGCGCCGGCACCGATTGCGCACTACGGCCGACTTCGACACCTTCCGACTGGCCGTGATGCCCAAGCGCGTTCGGCCGAGCCGGTTGGGAGCCACGAAAATGGTGAACAGTGATGAGTGCAACTGCCTGCCCTGGCGATACACCCGCTGAAACTCGCGGGGTGTCCGTAAGCGCGCCTGTTTTGTAAACCGACAGGAAACGGGGGCGACAGGCCGTTCAACATCGGTCACATCCGGGGCCGCCGCTGCGTCAGAAACCGTAGTGCTTCACCGTCAAACGCTTGCGCCCTTTTGCCCGACGCCGCTTGAGGACGTTGCGCCCACCCTTGGTTTTCATGCGTTCCCGAAAGCCATGCGTCTTGGCCCGTTTCCGGTTATTCGGCTGATATGTGCGCTTCATCCCAATCACTTCCTTTCTCTGAAAATACGGCCGTCAGCGGTTGCCACCCCGAACCACAATGAAAGTCGGCAAGCGTAACGGCCTTGACTGCCAGGCGTCAAGCTGCGGACTTGAAGGCTGGTTGACATTCCTCCTCGCCAAGCCTGGCTGGCAGATGCCCCCCGGACTCAGCGTGGAGGAGCCTTCTCCGGGGATGGCTTTTCAACCGCCGGTGGAGGCGGTGGCGGCGGCTCGGCAGCGCCGGGCTTCCACCAGAAACGGGTGACATCGTTGAACATCACAAACACCATCAGCAGCATCAGCACGGCAAAACCGGCCTGATTGAAACGCTGCTTGAGGTCATCGGTGAGCCGCCAGCCAACCCAGCCCGCCATGACATCGAGCACCAGCAGGAAAATGTGCCCCCCATCCAGGACGGGAATGGGTAGCAGATTGAAAATCCCCAGGTTGAGGCTGAGCAGTCCCATGATGAAGAAGAGTCCTTCCAGTCCGCCGAACTTCACGGCATCGCCGGAAGCCTTGGCAATCCCGATGGGACCCGAAAGCGTGTCGGAGACTTTCCGTTCCCCACGGAAAATCTGCCGGAAAGCTTCACCGGTCAGCACAATGAAGCGGATATTTTCGTTGACGGCATGCTGGGCTGCCCCCAGAAGGGACTTCCGCTCGCGTGTCAGTGGCAGCGGCGGCGGCGGGACAGGTACGAATCCGATGCGGATTTCCCCGTCAATGCGCTTGGGTGTCAGCGTGAGGGTGAGGGTTTCGCCTTTGCGCTCGACCGTCAGCACCACCTGGCGGTTTTCATACGCCTGGAGCGACTGCTTGAACCAGTCAAAGTTCGGAATGGGGCGTCCGTCGAGTGCCAGCAGCTTGTCCTGCGGTTGCAACCCGGCCTGCGCCGCCGGCGAGCCGGGCTGCACGGCGGCCACGACCGGCAGTGCTGCCGGGATGTCCTGTGGCAGGAGTCCAGCGTCACCAACGATGTTCCCGGCCTGCTGCCGGGCTTTCGGGATAATGGTCAACTCCAGCCGTTGTCCGTTACGCTCAATAGTCACCGGAACGGGCTTGCCGTCATTGATGGCCGTGTAATCGCGCACCTTGCTCCAGGTCGGAGACTCGATACCGGCAAACCTGACGATGCGATCACCGGGCTGGATGCCGGCTTCTTCTGCCGAAGAGCCAATCGGCACGGCGCCAACCACTGCCGGCTGGCTGAGATAGGCCGGTGCCTTGAAGAAAAACAGCCCGATGACAAAGGGAATGGCCAGTGCCAGGAGGATGTTCATGGCCGGCCCGGCCACCAGAACCAAAAACTGATGCCATTTCGGGCGCATCAGGTAGGCGTCAGGATGCTGTTGCCGGGCGGCTTCTTCCTCCGGGTCCATGCCGGTAATCTTGACGTAACCACCGAGCGGCAGCAGCGAAAGCCGGTAGTCGGTTTCTTTCCACCGAAAGCCGAACAGGCGCTTTCCAAAACCGACGGAAAAAATCTCGACCTTCATGCCAAGCCACTTGGCGGCAGCAAAGTGACCAAACTCGTGAATGACGACCGTCGTCCCCAGTACGACCAGAAATGCCGCCAGCATGACGAGCGTCTCACTCGCCAGCAGACTGGCGCCCCACCAAAGCGCCGCGAGCACCGTGACCATAAAATGTTTGTGAACCTCCCTATCGCTTACCGGGCCGTTTGGAATGTAACATAGTTATTCGGTACGTACCCAAACGCCTCCTGCTGTCGAGGTCTTCAACGCCGGCCGAGTGCCTGACGCAACCTTCCCGGATGGGCCTTCATCGGTGGTATTCGGGTGTATCCTTATCGAAGCCGCAGAAAGATCATGTTGCCTACCAAATCCTTCCCTGCCGGCCGGTCGTGGGTCTTGACGCTGCTCCTGTGGGCCGGTCCCGTGGTTCAGCCGGTTCCGGCTCATAACCTCGCCGGCCACTCTGGCACGGACCCGGGGGCCCTTCCGCAGGAAAAGAATCCGACGGTGGTGCAGAAGGTTCAGAAACAGGGCGATCCGGTTGAGTTTCTCCTGCCGACTCCCGATGGTTCGCCCCTCGACGCGGAACAGTTGCGGGGCAAGGCTGTTCTTCTGTGCTTCACTGCCCATGGGTCGCCCCTGATGCGACTGCTCCTGCGCCAGATGAACACCATTGCCGACAACCATCCCCAGGTGACGCTCTGCCTCGTCCTTACCAACAGCACCCAGCCTCGCGACCGGGATTTCATCAGCGACGCCGACCTGAAAACCTGGCGCGACCAGTTGCACCTGACCTACCCTGTCGCGCGGGACCCACGCGGTACTCTGCTGTTCCAGCGCCTCAATCTCTCCGTGATTCCCAGCTTTGTCCTGCTCCGCAAAGATGGCACGGTGGCCGTCAAGCGTGAGGGACTTGACCTCACCACAAACCTGGCAGAGCAGATGCGGGCGGATTTGCTGCGTGTCGTTCAACCTGACTGACCTATGCAGCAGCGCCCGGCTCCCGGTCTGGCGTGGAGAAAACTTGACGCATCTGCCTTCGCTCGCCACAGTCAAGCCGCATAGGTTGCACGGATGCACGGGGCTGCCGTCCCTGCTGCCCAGATGAACCGGCTTGCTCTGATGGATGCCGACGACTGATGTCCCAGCCAACCGACACCTCGCCTGAACGGGAATCGCTCTGGAGCACTGTCCGCTTTTTCTGGGCGGCCCTGCGCCAGCTCGACTGGCGTGCCCGGCGGCGGTTGCTGCGCATCCTGCGGTTGGGTCTGTGGCTCCTGCTGCCCTACGTTATCCGCTCCCTCACCGCAACCGGAGAAACGCCTGCTGTCTGGTGGAAACGTGGACTCCGGCGTCTGCTGCACCGTTCCACGCCCGCCCAGGCCACGGAAGCTGCCTTTCACGCCGGTCAGGCCGAACGCCTGTGCGCGGCCTTCATCGCGTTGGGGCCGACCTTTATCAAGATCGGCCAGATGCTTTCCACGCGCACCGACCTGCTCCCGTTGACCTACGCCCAGGCGCTGACCGTTCTTCAGGACGAAGTACCGCCTTTTCCAACCGAGATCGCCTGGCAGCGGATTACGGAAGAGCTTGGACAGCCGCCCCAGGCCCTGTTTCGGCGCATCGAGCCGCGTCCACTGGCGGCCGCCAGCCTGGGGCAGGTACACCGCGCCCAACTGCCGGATGGCACGGAGGTTGTGGTCAAGATTCAGCGCCCCAACCTGGCGGACATCGTCCGGCTCGATTTCCAGATTCTGCGCGTTGTGGCTGCCTACCTGGAACGCCGACCAACCTGGCTGGCCGGCGTCAAAGGCGCCGACTGGAGCGGCATCGTTGCCGAGTTTGAGACCATGCTCGGCGAAGAAATGGACTACGAGCGCGAAATGGAAAACGCCGCCCAGTTCCGGCGCAACTTTGCCAACTGGCAGCAGGAAGTCTATCTCCCCCGCATCTACCCGGAGTTGTCGAGCCGCCACGTCATCACGATGGAATACATTGCCGGTGTCAAACCGACCGACGCCGAACGGCTGCGGGCGGCCGGCTTTGACCCGATGCAGAAGATGACCCTGCTCGTGCGCACGTATCTCAAGCAGTTGCTCGAAGATGGCTTCTTTCACGCTGATCCGCATCCGGGCAACCTGCGCATCATGGCCGACGGGCGGCTGGCATTCTTCGACTTTGGCATGGTCGGACGCATCACGGATGAGATGCGGATGGGCCTGCTCGACGCCTTCTTTCACATCACTGACCGCGATTTGATGGGCCTGGTCGGCGATGCCATTGCACTGGGCTTTCTGCAACCCGGCTACGACCCGGTTGCCTTCCAGGAAGCAGCCCGGGGCATTCTGGCGCAGTACAAAGGCAAAAAACTGTCCCAACTGACCTTTTCCGAACTCAATGCGACCGTTTCGAGTACGCTCTACGCCTATCCCTTCCGCATTCCCGGCAACTTCACCTTCGTGGTACGGGCCCTGATGACGCTCGAAGGCATGGGCCAGAGCCTTGACCCCAACTTTCGCCTTTTCGAGGTCGCACGCCCTCACGCCAAGGAATTTCTGCTCAAGCGCGCCACGGCCCACGTCCGCGACCAGGTGCTCGGCAAGCTGCTGCGCGGCGAGGAAGTCCGCATCGGATGGGAAAAAATCTGGAACGTTGCCCGTCTGGCCTACCGGACGTATTTCAAACCGCCGCCACCGGCCCTGCCTTCAGGTCCCCCCCTGGCTTCCGGGGGCGAAACCTCTCCGCCGTCCCCGGCCTGATCTCCCGGCCTCAGTGCCACGGCCGGTCGGCACCGCCTTCGCCGGTCAGTTGGTCTTCTGGATGGACGAACTCCGGCCGGCTGCCCGTCGGTCAGCGTCTGCCGGCGCGGCTTCCCAAGCGTCCGTTCTGGTACAGCCATTGAACGCCCGACAGAAGAAAGCTTAGCTTGGTGTATTGGCCACGATTATCAGCAAAGGAATCATCCCGTCATCATGTCGGCACAACCCAGTCCGCAGTTTGTCAATCGGCTCATCAGCGAAACGAGTCCGTATCTTTTGCAGCATGCCCACAACCCGGTGGATTGGTATCCGTGGGGGCCGGAAGCCCTGGCCCGGGCCAAAGCTGAAGACAAGCCCATCCTGTTGAGCATCGGCTATTCGGCCTGCCACTGGTGCCACGTCATGGAGCACGAGTGCTTTGAAAATCCGTCCATTGCGGCCCTGATGAACGAGCTGTTCATCAATATCAAAGTGGACCGCGAAGAACGCCCCGACCTGGATACGCTCTATATGAACGCCGTCCAGCTTATGACCGGGCGGGGCGGCTGGCCGCTGACGGTATTTCTGACGCCGGACGGCGAACCGTTCTACGGCGGAACCTACTTCCCGCCCGAAGACCGCGGGCGGATGCCGGGCTTTCCGCGTATTCTCCGCTCAGTGGCTGACGCCTACCGCCAGCGCCGCCAGGACGTGCGGCAGAGCATCGCTGAAATCACAGCCGAACTCCGACGGATGCACGAACCGCTGGACGGCGCACGGACACTGTCACCGGAAATTCTCACAGACGCTTACCGCCGCCTGTCCACGCGCTTTGACCACGTTCACGGCGGCTTCGGTGGCGCGCCCAAGTTTCCCAACTCGATGCTGCTCTCCTTCCTGCTCCGTTACTGGCGACTGACGGGCGAACTCCACGCGCTCGAAATGGTCGAACTCTCCCTCGACAAGATGGCCAGCGGCGGGATGTATGACCACCTGGGCGGCGGCTTTCATCGCTACTCGACGGACGACCAGTGGCTTGTCCCGCACTTTGAGAAAATGCTGTACGACAACGCCCTGCTGGCACGGACGTACCTCGAAGCCTGGCAGGCAACCGGAAAACCACGCTACCGCCAGATCGTCGAAGAAACACTCGACTACGTGGTGCGTGAAATGACCGCGCCAACGGGCGGCTTTTACGCCACTCAGGATGCCGACAGCGAAGGTGAAGAAGGCCGGTTTTTCGTCTGGACGCCGGAGGAAATCAATGCCCTGCTCGATGAAGCCGATGCTGACCTGGTGCGCCGGTACTTTGATGTCACCGAAGAAGGCAATTTCGAGGGAACCGGCAAAACCGTGCTCAGCACGCCCCTGCCGCTCGAAACCGTTGCCCGTCTCAAGGAAGTGACACCGGAACACTTGGAACATGTGCTGGCGCGCGCGAAGCGCATCCTGTTTGAAGCCCGTGAACAGCGGGTCAAACCGGCGCGCGATGAAAAATGTCTGGCCGCGTGGAATGGACTGATGCTCTACAGCTTTGCGCGGGCGGCAGCCGTCCTGGAACGGGATGACTACCGTGCCGTGGCGGAACGCAATGCGATGTTCGTTCTGGGCACGATGTATGTGGACGGCATCCTGTACCGGTCACACAAGGACGGACAAAACAAGTTTCCGGGCTACCAGGAAGACTACGCCTGCTATGCCGAGGGGCTTCTGGCGCTGTATGAAGCCACCGGAAACGTCAAATACTTCTGTGCGGCGCGCGAACTGACTGAGGCCATGCTGGCACAATTCGACGATCCGCAGGGCGGGGGCTTTTTCTTTACCGGCGACCGGCACGAGCAGCTCATCACGCGCGTCAAGGATGTCTTCGACAACGCTACGCCGTCGGGCAATTCGGTGGCGGTGGATGTTCTGCTGCGCCTGGCGCTGTTGACCGGCGAGCAACGCTACCGCGAGCGGGCCGAACACATCCTGCAAACACTGTCCAGTTCCATGGCCAAGATGCCCTCTGGATTCGGGCAACTGCTGGGGGCGCTCGACTTCTATCTGGCCAGTGTCCGGGAAATCGTCATCGTCGGGCCGCCGGACGCAGCGGAGACGCGCGAGCTTCGCCGGGTTGTCGAGGAAGCCTTCCGTCCGCACCGCGTCGTGGCCCTGCTGAACCCGGAAGATGGCGACCACGCGCAGTATGTTCCGCTGGTGGCGCAGCGGACGATGCACAACGGCCAACCCACGGCTTACGTCTGCCAGAACTTTACCTGCCAGGCCCCGGTTACAACGCCCGATGCCCTGCGCGCGCAGTTGGCCTGACGAAACAACATCGCCATTGACCAACCTTGTGGCAGCAAACCAACCACGAAACAGGTGATGATGGAGCGGATTCTTGAACCCGAAGTCATGGACACAGCGGAAGAAGCCCAGGACTACGACGCCATGGACTTCACCGAAGTCAACACGGCGTTTGCGGATGCCGTCGTGGCGCTTGGCATTCGGGCTGGCTATGTGCTGGACGTGGGCACAGGTACGGCGCGCATTCCCATTCTCATTGCCGAACGCCTGCCGGATGTGGGGATTGCCGCCGTGGACCTGTCGGCGGAAATGCTCAAACTGGCGGCGGCCCATCTCCGGGCAGCCCGGCTCGAAGCCCGCATCAGCCTGCATCTGGCTGACGCCAAAAACCTGCCCTTTCCGGCGGCGACCTTCGACGCCGTGATTTCCAACAGCATCGTGCACCACATCCCGGAGCCAGTCACGGTCCTGCGTGAAATGGCGCGGGTGGCCAAACCGGGGGCAGCGCTGCTCATCCGGGACCTCCTGCGGCCGGACACCCCGGAAGCTGCCGACGCTCTGGTGAGGCAGTACGCCGGGAACGAATCACCCCGGCAGCAAAAGCTTTTCCGCGATTCGCTGGGGGCGGCGCTGACGCTCGATGAAATTGCAGCCGCGGCCCGGACGGCTGGACTGACCGGCGTCACCCTTGCCCAGACCAGCGACCGCCACTGGACGCTCACCCGCCCGCCTGCACCTTGGTTGGGAAGGTCCGCATGTCCGACGTAAAAAAACACATAGACTTTTGCCTAGCCTGTCACTTCGATAAGCTGTCATCGCCCCCGATTCACAACACAACGCTGGCTTTCATGACGTACTTGCAGTTTCACCTTTACTTCAGCCTTCCCCTGCTGCTGGTGACGGCCTGGCTGGCGCGGGGCAGGTTTTCCCGTGTCCATGCCCGCTGGCTTGGTCTTGTCTGTGTCATTGTCTTTGTCTTCACCACCCCGTGGGACAACCATGCCGTCAAACTGGGGATATGGGACTTCCCGGAAGACAAGATTCTGTTTCGCATCTGGCGGCTGCCCATCGAGGAATATGGCTTTTTCCTGCTGCAAACCATCAGCGTCGGGCTGTTGACGGTGGCGCTGCTGCGTCCGCGCTCCAGCTCAACCGCCACGGGGAAAGCCGCATGAAAACCAACTACCTGTTCCATCTGCTCGGCTGGATGCTGCCGGTGGTCATCCTCCAGTGGGCGATTGGCTGGCGCATCCTGGTGCGCAATGCGCGGGCGGTGTTTTTGCCGGTCGTGGCCATTGGGCTGTACTTCGTCGTAGCCGATGCGCTGGCCATTGCCGAAGGCATCTGGCTGTTTGACGCCAATCAGATTCTGGGCATCCACGTGGGCGTCGTGCCGCTGGAAGAAGTTATTTTCTTTTTTCTGACCAGCCTGCTCGTGTCGCAGAGCCTCGTGCTGTTTCTGCCCGAAGAACTACGTGCATGACGATTCGACGGTACATTGTCTATGGGGCCGGAGCCGTCGGCAGCGTTGTCGGCGGGCTGCTCCACCGCGCCGGATATGCCGCCTGTCTGGTCGGCCGTCCAGCCCACGTGGAAGCCATCCGGGCGCGGGGGCTGCGCCTGGAAACGCCAACGGAAACCCTGACGCTCGACATCCCGGCCGTTTCCCATCTCGCTGAAGCTGCACCGGGAGAAGGCGATGCCATTCTCCTTGGCGTCAAGGCAACCCAGACCGCCGCTGCCATGGCCGACATCGCCCGGCAGGTTCCGCCCACAACACCGGTGTTGTGCCTGCAAAACGGCATTGCCAACGAAGCCATTGTCGCCGAATACGTCACGCAGG
>Ga0308411_10001224_pt1 | contig 17446 bp, 20 predicted proteins | sample HotsprottomLayer_2_FD_203530 | JGI IMG/M metagenome (GOLD analysis project Ga0308411, IMG submission 203530) | Hot spring phototrophic mat microbial communities from Octopus Spring, Yellowstone National Park, Wyoming, United States -... | ecosystem: Environmental > Aquatic > Thermal springs >...
AAACAAATTCAGCTAAGTTGCCTGTTAATGAAGTTGAAGTAGAGGATAAATACAAACCTTTACCTGAAGTTAAAGAGTTGGCATTGATGGTAAAGAATGTTCCTGTGGTTGAGGAGGTATTGAAGGTTGTTGTATATGTCCCATGATTTAAGGTAAGATTGCCATCAGGATCAGTTAAGGCATTCCATTTTAAAGAATTGGCAGTGATATTAGTTGTCCAAGATAATACTCCTGAAGCATCAGTCTTTAAAAACCCATTGGCCACAATTGCGGTGGGTAGAGTGTAGGTAATATCCGCTGTCTGATCACCACCTTGAAAGATAGTGTAGTATTGAGGTGATGTCCCACCTTCTAATATCCCCAATGTGCCAGCCACAGAGAGTGTTTGATTGGGGGAGGTGGTGCCGATGCCGACGTTGCCGCCGTTATTAATTATCATCCGCGTATAACTATCATTATTTCCGCCCGTTCTAAATCGCAAAACACCGCTTTCGGTTGCTTGTAAAACCACATCACCAGTGCCAGCTGATTGGATGATAGCGGTTTTGGCGCTTGAGAGAGTGAAGTCGGCTGAGGTAAAGGTAGAGCGGATACCAGGCGAGGCAACCGCAATTAGCAAATTACCATCTTTATTGATAAAAGGGATATTACTTGTTCCTTCTCCTGGTGGAAAGCCTTGTAAAGTTTCGGCATTGATGGCATAACCAACATTGGCAATTGGTTGGCGGGGAGTCATTTCAGAATCAGCCCCAACAGTCACTCCTAAATAAATATTAGGGTTTTCCGTAAAAACCGAATGGGGGATTTCTGAACCACAGTTGCTACCAATTAAGGTTGAAAAAATACCATCTTGATCCGGCGTGATGGAACAAGGACCGGCAGTATAAAGAGCTGTTCCGCCAGTTGAAACATTATAAAGTTTAAACTGCACGTTCGTTGCCGTTGTTATTGGATTACCCAAACTATCAGTTAATCGGCCTTGAAACGAAAGCACCCGACCACCGCGAGTTAAACTTGAAGGATAGGCTAACGGACGTTCAACTTTCAAAAAAAACTTGTTATAAATACCCGCCCCTAAAAAACCCAAAAAAACAAGAAGAAAAAGAAGGCCGATGTAATGATGAATTCCTAAATTAGAAAAATCAAAGCCAGAAGCGACTTTTTTTTCTTTTTCTTCGGTTTCTTTTGATGTGGTTTTTTTCCCCAATAAAGGCAATGATTTTAGCCAGCCAAAAATAAAAGATTTGATTTTATACGTCTGTAAATTAAAACGTAAAGAGATTTCCCCAAAGATCCCTTCGGTTTTTTTCTCACCCGCATAAGCAGCTTTTTCAAAATCAACGATTGAAGGAGTGGTTTTTTGGCTTTCTGTTATTAAAATTGTTTCTTCTTTTAATTTTTTATCTTCAATCTTTGATTTAATTTTATCAATTTCATTTTTTATCTGCTTAAACGTATCGGCTTCAATTAAATTCTTTTTATAAGCCCAGGTTAAGAATTTATCCACAATGGTTAGTTTTTTTAGGATTAAAGAAGGAGATTCTCCTTGTTTTTGGAGTTTTTGAAGGTAAGAGCGGATTGTTTTAGGATTAATGGCAATCATAATTGCAACCGCTTTTATTTTTTTAATTTCAGTTAAGATTTTTTAATAATCTTCGTGTTATTGAAAGAGAATAAGATTTCTCCTCTTCCTCCCTCATATACGGATCACCTTCCATTGCTGGGTCAAATAATATTTTTAGGTTCTGATAAGCCCTATCTAAAAGAAAAAGAATTTTTTTCATAAGCTTAAAAACTCCTGGACCACATCCAGATAACTTTTAATAGTGGTTTGATCAAGATTTTCTTTTTGCAGATTTTGTTGAAAGCTTTTTAAAATTTGTTGTTTATCCAATTTTTCATTATCTTCCTCTGATTCGGAGAAGAAATTTTTATTTTTTATTTTTTCATTTTTAATTTTTTTAGCCGGATTTTCTTTAAGCCATCCTTGACTGATACAAAAAGAGAAAAACTTTCGCAAAGTGGATAAACGCCGATTGATAGTTTTTATCGGGATAGAATTGGCAGTTAAATAATTTTTATATTCTTCAACAAAAGAAATATCAATATAGTTCAAAAATTCATTAATATTCGCCTCCTCAATTTTTAACTTTTGCCCTCCGAATCGGAAGGTAACTTTTAACTTAAATATTAGCCATCCTAAAAAATGCCTTAAATCAGAAAGATAATTTTTCAAAGTAATGGGAGAAATATTTCCCGCAAGTAGATATTTTTTAAATGAGGCCTCAAGATTATAAAGATTATACCCTTTGTTCATACAATTTCATCATAAAACAATAATAATAAATTTGTCAAGAGGTATTTTGTATATATTTTGATACAGAAATTAAGACAGTTAAATTTTATCTTATAATAAAATTTAAATGCATTTAAAATAATTAACGCAAAAATATTTTAATTACGCAAATATATCATAATGTATCAATAATCCTATAATATTTTAGGAGCGTTTTTTTCTATCGCGCCTTTCGCAAAGGATGGGATATATGTAATCATATAGATTCCTGATTAAATCAGGAATGACAAAGTGTTTTTACTGTCGTTCCCGCGTAGGCAGGAATCTATGCAATCATACTTCAATAAAAAAAGAGATTAAAATTATATAGATCCCTGGTCAAGCCCGCCCTCCGATTCGGAGAGTAAAGAATGACATTTATCAATTATTATCTTTATTTGCTAATTTTTTATAAAAAAAATTTAGATTATTTTTAAAGTCCAAATAATATATTTGGGGTGGAAGATTATTTTATCACGCTACTTATAGTATTTTAAATTACTCATCCCAATTTTATTATGCAAAATCTTTTCTTCTTGATTTTTTTTAAAAATTAAATTATCATTTTTTTAAATGAAAAAAAATCTTATTTTTTTAATTATTTTTATTTTAATTTTAGTTTCTTTTTCATTTTTTTTAGGGCTTTATGAAGTGAGATTTTTAAAAAGCCGCGCATCAGTTTTGCAAGCCTCGTTTTCGGTTGACAATTCCTACCTTTTCGTTTCTCCGCTTCGAGCCAAAGCCAACAACCAAGAAAAAATTCGCTTAACCGTTTTTGTTTTAAATAATCAAGGATTGGGAGTTTTGGGAAAAGAAGTGTTTTTAAGCCGCGATCCATCATTATCAGTTGATATTATCCAAGGTCAAACGGACAGCTTTGGCAAAGCCGTCTTTGATATTAAATCAACAAAACCCGGTGAATATTATTTAGAAGTTTCAGTTAATGGTCAAAAACTTCCCCAAAAGGCCCATTTAAGTTTTTATTAACTCACTTTCTGGTTTTTTGTATTTTACTATTTCTAAAGGCTGTTTTTTGATTATCGCCAAGGTTTTGGGATGGAAATGCGAACGTAAAAAATAAGCTAAAAGGAAGATCATTTCAATTAAAATGATAATTTCCAACAGACGCGGTTTTATTAATAACCAAATAAAAATAAAAAATTTAATAATTATCATCCACCAGGGCAAAATTTTTAAGGTTAAATTGACGCTTTTGGGCGACTGCTTATTTTGAAACTGAGTTTGGGCAAAAAGGCGAAATTTTTTAGCAGATGAAGAGGGTAAAGCGATTGAGAAGTTGCCGCTTTTATCGGTTTTTGCTTCTAATTTTGGCAGAGAAAAAGCATAAACTTGGGGATTAATTTTGTTGGTTATTTGGCTTAATAAGCTATTTTTCTCGTCAGTAAAAGTTGAAAGAGAGACGTTTGTTTCCGGGATTGTTTGTCCTGATAAAATCACCTCATCACCGACCCAATAATCACTTTTATCAAGTGATAGGGTAGGCGGCATAACGATTGGCCCAATGGTAACATTATAGTCAACCGGAAAAGGAGGAAGACAAACCGGGCTGGTTAATCGTCCAAATTGATCTTGAGCTGTCAGACAAGCTTCACGCGGAGAAAAAGGGGAGAAGCGATTTTTAAATTCAAAATAACCAGTCTCATCAGCATAAGTTTGATCAAAAATTCCCACTCCTTGAAAGGTAACTAAAGCTTTTGGGGAAGTATAACCAAAAAGAGTAAATCGGTATTCGCCGATAAAGGCTGAAATAGTCGCCTCATAAGAATTGGTTTTTGCGCCGGCAATATTATATCTATTTTTAGAAGCGTGATTTATTAAGCCCATTGCCGTGATTAGAATTAACAAAAATAAAAGATTAAGAAAGTAATTTCTCATAATAGTAAGTGGTTTTTAAATAATTTTTCGGATTTTCAATGTCAGTCTCCCATTTAAGATGATTATAGCGGACATATTGACAAATTTTTTGGATTTATTTTTCATTCTCTCTATCTATCTCTTTTTCTCAATTCTTTCTTCAATTCCTCAATCTCTTTTCTTTCTTCTTCAAGCTCTTTTTCCAGTAACTTTTCTTTAACAAGGGTTGAGATATAAAAATGACGAACGAGAAGAATGATGATAATTAAGGTTAAAACAATAATGGTGGCCACTTTCCACGGAAAAACCCAAAACTCGGAAAAAGCAGTCAAAACCGTATTTTTTTCACCATAAGTAGCGGTGAGTGAAGCGCGGTATTTACCAATCATCCATTTTTTACCTAAAGTATTGGAAAAGGTTCTTACGGTATCGGGAAAGATATTGGTTTCTTTTAAAAGACTTTTATCAACCACTTTTCCCAACATATTGGTTAAAGTAATCTCACCTTTGGGAGTAATATGATAGTCACCCCGATTTAAAATTTCCGTTTCAACCTCAATTGGTCCATATTCAAAAAATGATTGTTTAGGTTGGAATTTGGTAACAAAAGCACTTTCTTTTATTGGGCCTTTGACTTTGATATAAATTAAGGAAGCAAGACGGGGAGAGATACCAGTCCCCGCCTCATATTGAGGACCGGTTGGCACTGGAAATTGAGCCGGTTGGGCTTGAAAGTATATTGCTACATACTTTCCTCCAGGGTTGGCATTTTTAGGGACAGAAATTTGGGCTTGGATGGTTACTTTTTCGTTATTGGCCGGAAGAGTGACTTTCTCAAAATCAGTTTTAAACCAAGAGGCGGCGGCATATTTTTCTGGAGCGGCAAAAGTATTTTCAATTAGTTCTGGTGTTCCTTGATTGTCGCGAACAATAAAGTCAACTACTTTTATAAAACCAGAGACTGGTTCTTTTCCCTGATTAACAAAGTTAACGGTAATCGATGTTTTTTCACCCGGCTCAAGTTCTAAAAACTGACGGGCGGGATAGACCAGCAAAGGTAGAGTAGTTTGCGCCGAAACCGAAAAAAAATTAAAAATTAAAAAATAAAAAATAAAAACTAGTCCTCCGAATCGGAGGAGGGCAATTATAAAAGAAGAAAATTTATTAAAATATTTTTGATTTTTTATTTTTGATTTTTGATTTATCATATCAGAATGTTGCCGTTGCCGTATAGGCAATTCGATTGAAATAATAACCGGCTGGTTGAGTAGCGGAGACATTTAAGCGGTAACAAACATAGGCTTGTGATGAGGCAGCCGGAGTTGATTTACTCATTATTGTTTGTTGGCTTTCTGAAGCCTCTAAATCAGCAAACTGTTTAGTCGAAAAAGTTCGTCCGGATTCATTGTAGGTGAAAGCGGCATCGGTACCGGAGATATTGGCTAAAGAATAGCCCATCCCATAATAAGAAGTTGAAGTCCAGTCTTGGGAGGTGGTTTCTGAACAGGCAGTTGGACCGCAGGTTGTGTCTTGGATACAGTTTTGAGCTTCACCGGCATTAGCGCCGGTACAAGTTATACCATTTCTTCCCATCTGATCATTCTCCGCAATTTTTACCGTATATCCAGAAACAGCGTTAGTTGAGACAGTGACTGTTTGGGCCGCTTCAATGAATGAACCAAAATTAATGATTGTTCCCCAGGGGACTGAGGTGGCCGTGGTTGTGACATCGGTTGTTTGGCCACAGGCTGAGGTTGAGGAAGAAACACCGGCCACAGTAACGGAAAGCGTTTCTTGGACGGTGGCAGATACCAAAACGCCTTCAATAACGGCTACTTTAACATTTGATTCATCTAAAGTATTATCTGCCCCATCACGGGTTTTAACATTGATAGTGTAAATATCGGCCACGCCTTGAGTATGACCAGAAAGAATGGGGGCTGGGTTAATAAGTTTTTTGTTATTATCACCAATTGTTACCGTAATGGTGGAACCGGCGGCACAAGTATCGGTATTTCTGTCAATTCTTATGGTGTGATCAGTTGAGGCAGTACCAGCGGTTACTGCCACCACGGTCCAGTTATTGTTACAACCAGAAGAAGAAACAGTAATATTAGAAGTTCCCAACCCATTTAAATCAAAGCCATTGGTGGCGATTGAAGTATTGGTATCAGGAAAACCATCATTAGTTTGTCCGGCAATATCAACGGCAGGAATAGTAATTAAAATATCACCATCTGAAGGAACGGCTGAGGCTAAGGTAAAGGTAATGGTATGAGTGGCTGATTGGGTGGCGATAACATAATCGTTAGCCCCTAAGGCATTACTTCCTAAAGGAGGTGATATATTAAAGGTGGTTGAGTTAACAACGGAGACAACGGAATAAGTTTGTTGCATATAACAACCATCAAGATTAGCACCGGCAAAACAGACGGTGTCTTTTGGAAAAAGGTGATTAGTGTCGTTATCGGCGTTACCTGAAGAATCGATAGTGATAACTGATCCATTAGCCGCACCCGTGGCTACACCGGCCCGATAGGAAAGACGGGAATTGGAAAGAGTGTCAGAAATGTTAGTAAAATTGGCTGAGCCAACGGGGGTAGGTAATTTAACTAAAAAAATATATGAAGCTTGAAAAAAAACAAAGAAAAAAAGAATTAATTTGGTAATTTTTTTTTGCTTTTTCATTTTTTTACTTATATTTATCGTTATTAATAATTATTTTAAATTATTTTAAAATTGTCAAGGGGTAAGTTTCTTTCTTCTTCTTATTATTATAAAGCGCTAAAATAATACGAATGATGCGAATCAAGATGCAAATTACGCGAATTATGCGAATATGAAAGAGAGATAAATGGAGATTTGTGGAGATAAGTAGAGATTAATGGAGATTGGAAGAGTAAAAATTATTGTAAACATTGTGTAAAAGTTGTGTAAACGTGGTGTAAAAGTAAGATTTATGTCATCCCGACTCAGTCGGGATCTATATAATCATACCTTAGTATAAAAAATAAGGTAGAAATCTTATAGATTCCTGATTAAATCAGGAACGACAATTAGTTTAATTAGGTTAATTTTAATTTTTTCAAATCCCCTTGACAAAAATTTTTTCGTCTGTTATAAAAAAGATAGACACAAAAATTATGGTAAAAGATACACGAACAAAAATTTTACTTTCGTTAATTTTAATTAGTGATATTGATTTTTCTCCGTTAGTTTTTGATGAAAAAATTGAAAAACTATTTGATCTTTCTTTTAATCAAAAAACAAAGTCAATCATTAATTCTTTAGTCAAAGATGGATTGATTATCCAGCAAAATGAAAGTCAAAGCTATTCTCTGACCGAAAAAGGTTTTTTAGCTTTTTGTCTTGATTTTCCTTTTTTTCGCTTTTTAAAATATTCTTGGGATAAACGTTGGCGGATTATTTCTTATGAAATTCCAGAAAGCAAAAGAGAGATTCGCGATCGTTTAAGAAGGCAGATGCAAGGTTGGGGATTGGGCCCTTGGCATCGTTCTTTTTGGGTTACTCCCCATCCGGTGATTGAAAATTTACGTCAGTTAATTGGTGGTCAAGAAGAGGAAAAATACTTTCAAGCCTTTGAATCCGATCATGTTTTTGGCAGTCGTGAAATTTTGGTCGAGAAGGTTTGGGAAAAAACAAAGTTAGACGAAGAGTATCGTCAGCTTTTCAAAAAATGGCATGAAGTTTTATCCGGACAAGATGAAAAGCTTTTAAAATTTAAAAAAATCATTAATTCTTATGTTGAGCTTTTAAAAATTGATCCTGGTTTGCCTAAAGAATTGATTGGTGAAAGCTGGATTGGGTTTGAAGGGTGGGGGATTTTTAAGGAGATAAAAAATATCCTTCTTAGTTAAAACTCGTTAACTCGTTAACGCGTTAACTAGTTAACGGGTTAATTTGAATACAATATTACCTTCTTCATCCGTTCGTTTAATTTTTACTTTTTGGGCTTTAAGCATTTCTAAAACTTCTTTTGCTGGATGATCGTAAGTGTTATTTTTTCCAACGCTTATCACGGCAATCTTTGGATTGCTAATGGATAAAAAATTTTTGGTTAAACCGTTTTTTGAGCCATGATGGGGGATTTTAAGAAGGTTGATATTTTTTATAAAATCAATAGTGTTTGTTTTAACAATTAAATTTAAAATTTTTGGTGAGGCATCACCGGTAAAAAGCGCTTTAAAATCATCTTCTTGAAAAAGAAGAAGATGAGAGTAATCGTTATCTTGAGAAGAAAAATAATTTTTAACCGGCCAAAGAAATAAAAAACGGTCGTTTAAAATATTAATCTGATCGCCTTGAAATTTTTTTAAAATCAAAACCTGATTTTTTTTAAGAGTTTCAATTAGATTTTTATAACTTGGACTAACAAACGGGCTTTCAACCGTAACAAATCTTTCAATTTTATAACGTCCGTTAATAAAGAAAAAACCTTGGTAATGATCTTTATTGGGGTGGCTTAAAAAAGCAAGTTCAATTTTTTTATCCCAAAAAGGCATATGTTTTCCCAGGCAGTTTAAGATTTTTTTATCGGGTCCAGCATCAATCAAAACATCAACTTTATTTTTTACCCGGATATAGGTAGCATCGCCTTGACCAACATCACAAAAAACAATCTTTGTTCGTGGATCTAAATTCTGAAATAAAAAATAACCCAAAAAGCTTAAAAAAGAAAAAGTAAGGATCAAAATAATTTGCTTGTTTGTAATTTTTACACCTTCCATAATTTTTTAGGGGATAAAATATGAGCCGATCGCACCAAAAATTATCCCACGATTTAAATTTTTATTGATTCAACCTACCAAAATTGATTAATAATTTTATCTTTGTTTTTAAAAGCGACTTTATTGGTTTCAATTAAAAGAATTTTTTCTTGAAGTTTGTTTTCCTTAATCCATCTTTTTATCGTCTCAAATTGATCATAAGGCGAAAGCCAAACTGATTTTTGAATCATAATAAAACCTAATTGTTTTAAAAGCCGGCGCAACTGATTTCTTTTAAAACGATTAATTTCTTGAACATCAAAAATAACCAGTCTTAATTTTTTATCCCAGTTTTGTTTATTAAAATAGAGGTGGGGGTATTTTGTCGCAATATATTTTCTTGATTTTTTTGTAAGATGAAAACGACATTTTTCTGAACTACTTTTATCACTAAGATATTTTTTAGCTTTTAATTTAGCAAATAAATTAAAATATTTTTTCTTAAGTTTTGTTTTTTCTTCGATATTGTCAATAGGTTTATTGACATAATGATAATAGCTACTTATTAGACAAAAAGGATCACGAATCTCAAAATAAACATCTATTAATTTAGAGCCTATTAAAAGTATAAAGTCTTTTAATGAAATTTTATCTGTCCTCTTTTTTTGATACGATCGGATCATTTTTTGGATAACAACTTTTAAATTTAGATTGTTTTAAAAATCCTAATTAAAAATGATCTTTTTTGATTTTTTTAAGATTTAAATCTAAAACTTAATAAAAATTCCCGGAATTTTTGATAAGGTTTCAACTACCCAAACAATGTAACTTAGAATTAAATAACAGACCCAGGCAAAAGGAAGACCAAGATAAAAATTAATTTTCCCCAAAATCGCGGTTAAAAATCCCAAAACCATCAAAAAAGGGACAAGAAAAGACACCATCACATTGGCGATGGGGGCGATTAATGAGATTTGTTTGAAATAAATAAAGATAATCGGCGCCGTAAAAATCTGGGCCGCCAAAGAAGTTTTAAAATCAGCTTTTATTTGATTATAAAAATTTATAAAAATATTTTCACTTTTTTTAAGATTTTTTTCGCCAAAAAGAATAATGCCTAAGGTCGCCGCATAAGAAAGTTGAAAAGAAATCGTTTTTAACCATTTTGGAAAAAGTAAAAGACTGAAAATAAAAGATAAAAATAAAGTATATAGAGAATAATTTTTTCTTCCAGTATAATAAGCAACGAACGTTAATATACCCATAAAAGCTGCTCTTAATATTGGGGCTTGAATACCAACAAAAAGAACAAAAAAAATAATTGTTAATATTGTTATCAATATTGATACCTTTTTGCTAAAAAATTGGGTGGTTTGAGTAACAATTGAGGCCAGCAAGGTAATGTTTATCCCAGAAAGAACAACTAAATGAAGAAGACCAACAATTTTTAGTTGTTCATAAAATTCTTTGGTTGTTTTAAGATCGATTCCAAACAAAATTCCATTAAGTAGCGAGGCGTGAGGTTCGGGTAAATAGTGATTAATTACGTTCGTAAATATTTTTGGCGTCATTAAAGACTAATTAAATCTTTAATTTTTTCAAAAGTGCTTTTACCAACCACTTTTTTTGTTAAAAGTTCATCGATACTTTGATAGGGTCGATTATTGATAATCTTTTGGGCGGTTATTTTACCAATACCCGGCAAGATATCAAGTTCTTCAATACTGGCTTGATTGAGACTAATTTTTTCGTTTGTATTTTGAGGTGAATTTTGTGAGACGACCTCGGTTTGAGTGATATTTTTTGGTGAGATATAGTCTAACGTCCGTGAATTTTCAATAAAGATACCACTATTTATTTCCCAACTTGATGGGATATAAATTTTTTCTTGATCGGTGACGATTCGGGCGAGATTGAAGTTTCTTTGAAAAAAAATTCTATCCGCTTCATCCGAAAGACCACCTGCAAGAGTCAAAATGTCCTTTAATCTCGCCCCGAGCGTTGCTTCATACATTCCCGGATTATTTACCGCCCCGGCAATGTCAACAAAAATTTTTCTTGGACTGGAATTTTCCTTTTGATAATTAGATTGAGTTTCTTTAATTAAATCTGACTCCGACGATTCATTTTTTTGATATAAAATTAAAGAAATTATTGTGATAATAAAAGCTAGAGAAAGTAAAAAAACCTCTACTTGGTAACGCTTAAATTTTTTTAATTTTTTTAAAAAAGGAGAAAATGAATCAATAAATTCTTTCATTTAAGGTTAATATAAAAAAAGAAAAAGAAAAAATCTATAGCCGATATTCAACAAATTTGCAGTTTTTCTTTGTTTTAACAAGATAAAAAAAATTATTTTATTCTTCAGTAGTGAATCTTTTGATAATGATAGCTGCAATCGCCAAGACAATAACCAATCCAACAAAAATTTTTAATGGAAAAGCAAAAAAAGAAGTTGATGCAGAAAGTTGGGGTGAGTTTTCACCAAAGATTAATGAAGTTGACAGTTGATAAAAGCCCAAAAAAAATCCAGACATTATTAAAGATATAGGGCTTTGACAAGCCTTAATCTTTGATAAAGTTGAACAATCAATTTCCGCTGATGGGGTGGCGGTGATTAATCTTTGCGATTGAGAAAGAATATTTTGCGGGACAATATCAAATTTCGCTTTTTCGCCAAAATTGCCTTTTAAGATAATTTGGCCTTCCGGTTTAATAAGATTTTTCCCTTTATTTTCAACTACTAAAACCAAAGGAATCAGATCAGTGGAGTCAAAAAAATTGATTTTTTTCCCAAAAAATGAAAAACGATAACGGGGTAAAACTTCAAAAAGGACAATTTTAGGCTTAATCTCAACCTTTCCACTTTCAGTAACCGTGATTAAAATATTGCTGCCGATAGTGGCTTTGGCAAAAGAAGTGGTTTTTTCAGCTTGGGCCGTTGGCGGTTGAGTTTCGGCTAGAAGAGCGTAATAATAATCTCCTTCTGGCGCCCCTTCTGGGACACGAATTCGAAGAAGAAGTTGTTGTCGATCGTTTGTTTTTAAAAAAAACTCTTGACTTAAGTTAAAATCGGCATTATCTAAACTAAAGCGAATCGGACCATCAAACTCTTCTTTGATTTTAATCTGGCCAAAATTATTTTTTGGTTCAAATGGCAAAACTTTAGTACTTAAAATTACTGGATCGGCATAGTTTACTAGGGTGTAAGCCACCAAAATCGATTTCCCCGGTTTAATGACTGTTTCAATTAACGGTGGGGATAAGGATAAAGAAACTTGTTGAGCATTAATCTCTTTGGAAGAAATAAAAAATAAAAAATAAAAAATAAAAATGACAAATAAAAATCTTAAAATTTTCATATTTAAAATGATGGGGTAGCGACAAAATTAATAATGGTTTGATATTTGCCTGCTGGTTGAATGGGGGAAATATTAACTTTAAAAGTCATTGTCGCTTGACGATTTTTACCCACATTAGTTGAACTCATAACCACGGCCGGACTTTCGTTTTCTGTCCGATCGGGGAAGGGGCGAAAATAGGTACTGTCGACAAAATCGGTTGGCACATCGTTGCCACTCATATTGTAACCAAAACCATAACCGCTACTGCTTGTCCAGGGCTTGGCAAGGCTCTCGCTACAGGTATTGACTCCTCCATCACATTGAGTGTCGGGGATATTGTTGGCCTCATCTAAGGTTCTTAACTTTCCTTCTTCAATGGCAGTGACTTGATATTGATCAGCCGCCCCAAAAGAAACGGTTAAAACGGTTGTTGCTGTTTGAGGGGTGTTGGCAATTAAAGTACCAAAGTTAATATTGGTATTGGAAATAGAAAATCGAAAAGGGATAATTGAGTGAAGGTATTGGAAGCCAGCTTTAACAATATAACCAGTAGAGTTGAACTGACCGGCGGCTGTTTGGCCGACAGTGTCAGAAAGATTATAATTATCTGAAGTTTTATTTCCACCAGCAATACCAATTTCCCCATATTGAATTTTAAATAATGGTGATTCCATATTTATTGCAAAAACCGATTTAATAAAAAACAATAAAAAAGAGAATATAGTAAAAAGTAAGATTTTTTTTGAGGACATAGTCTAAGTTTAAATACTTTTTTCAAATTTATCAATCAGCTTTTCTATTTTTTCCGCCTGTTTTTTAATCATTGAAAGTTGATGATCACCGATAAAATTTTCGGTTGCTTCTTGGATGTTTCTTAGGTGATTTTTTAAAATCAACGATAAAAATAAAAACGTTTCTTCTTTTGACTTTTGACTTTTAACTTTTAACTTTTGATTCTCTTCATATTCTTTTCCCAAAAACAAAGCAAATGGGGTAATAAAGGCTAAAGAAAAAATTGGCAAAAGAATGGAAAAGTTTTGATCTTTTGGAAGAGAGAAGAGAAAAAAAACGATTAAAGTTAAAGTAGTGGTCATTGAAATAACTGGTTCAAGAAGAAGAGATAAAGAAAAAAGAAGAAAATAAATTAAAAAGAAAAAAGGTGATTGGGTGGCGCCGGTTGTGTTAACAATTAAAAGGACAATTAAGGTAAAAATTACTGATTCCAAAAGCCGAGCTGGCTCAGAATTAGGTAAGGCGAGTTTTTTAACCAAAAAAAAGAAGAGAAAAAGAGAAGCGGCGATTTGAATATCATATTGGGCCAGAGCGCTTTTAGGAAACAGGAATCCTAAAGCGATGGTAAAAATAAGAATAATTACGTGAACAATTTCTTTTGGCATAAGAAAATTATAATAAAGTCAAAAGTCAAAAGTCAAAAGTCAAAAGTTTTACCTTCGCTATTTTTTAGTTAAAGATTTAAACTTCAATAAGGCGACGGCGGACAAGTAAAAGTTAAAATAAAATTGACCTAAATTAATAATAAAAATAATAAAATTAATCTAATTAATTTTTAATTTTTATAGTATAATGAATTTTATGAACAAAAAAATTTTAACTCGAGGAGGCTGGGCGACGGGGATTATTGATGAAATAAAAAAAGTTTCTTGGCCGACCAAAAAAGAAACAATTCGTTTAACGGCAATCGTCATTATTATCTCCTTGATTATTGGAGTCTATATCGGTATAATAGATGTTTTATTGGTTAAGGTTTTGGAGATATTAACTAAGTTTCGTTAATTTTTTCCACGGCGAACGTGGTTTACTCTTTTTAATTAATGGAAGACGTAAATAATCAATCAACACCAACAAAAAAAGTTCAACCGTTACCAGAATCAGCCAAATCTGAAGTGGCCAAATGGTACGTTGTTCATACTCAAACTGGTCATGAGGCCAAAGCTAAACAAGCCTTAGAGCAAAGAATCAAAAGCTTGGGTGCGGAAGATAAAATATTTGATATTGTTATTCCAATGCGTGAGGTAGTGGCAGTGAAAAAAGGTAAAAAAACTAAACAAAAAGAAAAAGTTTTTCCCGGATATATTTTAGTTAAAATGATTTTGGACGACAATTCATGGCTTATTGTTCAGACAACTCAAGGAGTGACTGGTTTTGTTGGTGCCGGCTTAAAACCGGTGCCAATCTCTGAAAAAGAGGTAGCGGCGATTATGAAGTTTGTTGAGCAAGAACAACCAAAGTTTAAAGCCAAATTTTCATTGGGAGAGGCAGTCAAAATCAAAGAAGGACCATTTGCTGATTTCTTGGGTACAGTTGAGGCGGTTGATGAAGAAAGAGGCAAGGTAAGAGTTTTGGTGTCAATTTTTGATCGGGAGACACCGGTAGAATTGGATTTTTTACAGGTACAGAAATTATAAATTGATACGAATGATACGAATAAAGATGCGAATGACGCGAATTACACGAATAAATACATTCGCATTATTCGTGTCATTCGGGTAAAAATTCGCATTACTCGTATCTTTTATAAAATCTATGGCTAAAAAAGTAAAAACCGTTATTAAACTTAATCTTCCCGCTGGGGAAGCAACACCCGCCCCACCCGTTGGCCCGGTTTTAGGTCAACATGGCGTACCAATCATGGATTTTATTAAAGAATACAATGCGAGAACGGCTAAGCTTAAAGGTCAGGTGATTCCAGCAGTAATTACCGTTTATGAAGATCGAACTTTTACGTTCGTTACTAAACTGCCACCGGTAGCTGAGATGATTAAAAAAACTTTAAAATTACAAAAAGGCTCAGGAAAACCCAATAAGGAAAAGGTCGGAAAACTTACTAAAGCCCAACTTGAAGCCATTGCTAAAGAAAAATTAGCTGATTTAAACACCGAAGATTTAGAAGCCGCCAAAAAAATCGTTGCCGGGACAGCCAGAAGCATGGGAGTAGAGATAGAATAATAGTTATAAATTTTATAACGATTATAACTTTTATATAAAAAAATGGGAAAAATACGCACCCGAATTTTGGGTTTGGAGGAAGTTGAGCAAAAACAAAAAAAAGAGCAAAAAGAAAAAGCGGCCGAAAAGAAAAAAATTCGCGCCCCGGGGCTTAAAGGAGGCGAGCGAATGGTAGCGGTTGAGGTAAGAGAAAAAGAGATTGAGAAGATGGAAAAGGCAAAGAAAATATTAGAAGAGGCAGAAATAAAAGAAGCAAAAAAACCAAAAAAAATTAAAAAAAAGATTCGCGGAAAAAAATATCAAGAGGCCAAAAGCAAAGTCGAAAAGAATAAAACTTATTCAATAAAAGAAGCGATTGCTCTTCTAAAAACAATTAAATACACTAAATTTGATGAGTCAATTGAGATTCATTTAAACGTTGATCGGACAGGATTAAAAGGTGAGGTAGAGTTGCCTTATTCTACTGGTAAAAAAATGCGGGTGGCGATAGTTGATGATAAAGTTTTAGCCGAGATTGAAAAAGGTCAGATTAATTTTGATGTTTTAATTGCTCATCCATCTTTTATGCCAAAACTAGTAAAGTTTGCTCGGGTTTTAGGCCCAAAAGGGTTAATGCCCAATCCGAAAAATGGGACGATTTCGCCTAATCCTCAAGAAGCAGCCAAAAAATTTCAAAAAGGTCTTTTACATTGGAAAACCGAAAGTAAATTTCCCCTTGTTCATCAAATGTTGGGAAAAATATCCCAAAAGGATGAGGAACTTGAAGAAAATATCAAAGCTTTTTTAAAGGCGGTGGGATTGTCGCATATAAAAGAAGCTTTTTTAAAAACCACAATGAGCCCTTCGATAAGAATTAAATTGGAGCTATAATTTGAATCTTTTTTTTTGCTAAGCGGACGATTAAATCAGTCGCATCTTCTAAAGAAAGATTAGGGCCAGTTTTAATCACTAAATCATAATGGTGGGCTTTTTTTGGATCGTGATGATAAAGATTTTTTATAAATTCATCCCGCTCCTCATCGCATTTTTTTAAAAATTCAATTGCTTTTTGACGAGAAAGTTTATCGTATTTCATCGCGATATTAATTCGATGTTCCATATCGCCTAAGATTCTTATTTTCAACGCGTGAGGAATTAAATAATCGGCTCCCCGACCGACAATAATGGCATACCCACGATGGGCAATTTCTGAGATGACTTTGACCAGGCTTTTATAATAACGCGTTAAACTAAGATAGCGTTTCCCAAAAAAATCATTAATTAATTGATCAACCGCAGACAGTCTTTTTTCATCGATTTCTTCAATTAATTTTTTTTCTAATTTTTCTTTTTCCGCAATTTCGTCAATGATTTCTTTGTCGTAAACTTTCCATGGCCGAACCAATTTTTTAGCCACCATATAAGCAATCGTTCTTCCACCGGCACGTTTTTCGCGTGAGATAGTAATTACTGGTAAAACAGAAGATTGAGAGCGTTTATTTTTAAAAAACTGCAACCGAGATAAATTTTGGTTGATAATTTCAAAAATTTTTCGCATAATAAAATTATATCAAAATGGATAAAATCAAGACTTTAATTTTTAAAACTTCAGATTTTTGGTTTTATTTATCACAAAATCAACGGGATTTGATTAATGAGGGGCTTTATCTGATGAATGATGTGATTAAGGATAATGCCTATCATTTTAAAGATTACTCATTTTTGGTTTTTCCTTTTGCCAAAGCCTATGAGGGATTTTTAAAAAAGCTTTTTTTGGATGCGAAATTTATCTCTCATTTAGATTATATTTCTGACCACTTACGTTTGGGAAAGTTAATGTCGCCCAATTTGATGGGCAAAATTGGGGAAAGGTCGCTTTATAAAAAAATAAAAGACAAAGCAGGAGTGGAACTGGCCGATAAAATTTGGAATGCTTGGAAAATCGGTCGCAACCAAGTTTTTCATTATTATCCTCATAATCTCAAAGCCCTAAACTTTTCCCAAGCCGAAAATATTATTGATAATATTCTTTCAGTGATGGAGGAGAGTTATGGGAAGTTAAAAGTTAAAAGTTGATCAACATAACTTTTTAGGGTAATCTTAACGAGTTGTCACAATGTATAATGAGTTTTCAAGGTAATAACGCGGTGAACCATACATTTCCGGATGGGAAAATCTGTAACAAAATTCACAGACTAGCTCACCTAACTTGTTCACTA
>Ga0308411_10001225_pt1 | contig 17428 bp, 17 predicted proteins | sample HotsprottomLayer_2_FD_203530 | JGI IMG/M metagenome (GOLD analysis project Ga0308411, IMG submission 203530) | Hot spring phototrophic mat microbial communities from Octopus Spring, Yellowstone National Park, Wyoming, United States -... | ecosystem: Environmental > Aquatic > Thermal springs >...
GGAGAGTGGGCACTGGTGTGAGATCACCATCAACTGTGCGTATCGGGAGCCGACGCCGCAAGAGGTTCGGCTGCTGGAGAGCGAACTCGCGGCGTTCGAGACGATCCGGGACCTCGCGAGACCCGGCGCACGGCTGTCCGAGCTCGCTGGAGCGTTCGACCGGGTCATGCGCGAACACGGATGGGCTCTGGGCCCGCCAACCGTCCACTTCGACTTCCACGGGCAGGGGCTCGATACGATCGAGCGGCCGTGGCATGCTGCGGCCTCACCCTGGGGACAGAGCCAGGACTGGGAGCTCCAGGCGGGCATGGTGTTCTCCTACCACCCGCGACGGGACGTCCGGCCGTCGGTCCCATGGAGTACCGGCATCAACGAAGACATCGTGATCTCCGCCGGAGGCGCCGAGCGGCCGTCCGGCGACTGGAACCATCGGTGGCGGGTGATGCGCTAACGGCCACTCCGCAAGCACCGCCACGGCCACAGGAATTCCTGTCAATCTGTCGAAAGTCAGCAGGGAATCTTGCCGCACGGGGGTGCATGTGCCTAGGGGACGCACTGACGGCACGGTCGATGTGGTACGGCCGCAGGCCGCCGACCTCCTCGAACGGATTCGTCTCCAAGCGGATTCCTTCAGCGTCAGTTTCCGGCGCGTCGCGGACTACGTGTCGGCGCATCTCACCGACGTAGCGTTCTACCCGGCGGCGAGGGTCGCCGACGCCGCCGGGGTCAGCGAGTCCGTCGTGATCCGATTCGCCACGGCGCTCGGGTACAGCGGTTATCCCGAGATGCAGAAAACGGCTCAGGCGCATGTCCGGGCACAATCGGCGCCGTCGACCCGCTTCGAGTCCGTGGCCATCACGCGCACCTCGACTTGCGAGGAGATCCTGCGGGCAGTGCTGGCGCAGGACGCGAACAACCTCACCGAGACCATGGCCGACCCCACGACCCACGCGTTCTCCCCGACGGTCGACGCGCTGCTCGGCGCGCGCCGGGTCTACGTCGCCGGGTTCCGCGGCCTGAGCCATCCGGCCGGCCTGCTGGCCTTCCTCCTCGACATGGCCGGGATCGAAACCACACTGCTCCCGCATGGCAACGCCGTAGATTTCCAGCTTGCACGACACATCGGGAGTCAAGACGTCTTCCTGGCGTTCACCTTCGTGCGATATACGAAACGGACCCTGGACCTGGTACGTCTGGCCAAGAGTCGTGGTGCACAGGTGGTGGTCATCACCGACGCGGTCACCGCGCCAGCGGCGCGCGCCGCCGACTTGGTCCTGCGTGCGGCGGTTCGCACCCAGAGCTTCCATAACTCGTACGTGGCGGCCATCAGCCTCATCAACGCGCTCATCACCGCGGTCTCGGTCAGGGCTCGCGAACGCGTTGGGCGGGCGCTCAAGGAAGTCGACGCCGTCATGCCGGTTGAGGAGTTCGATCTTGCCTAGAGCCGGCGGGGCGCTCGACCTGGTCGTGACGGGTGGTACGGTCGTTGCACCGACGGGCCGTGTCGTTGCCGACGTCGGAGTCGCCAGTGGCCGCATCGCGGCGATCGCCGAACCCGCTACCCTGCGTGGCGCTGAAGAAGTGGACGCCCGCGGGCTCTGGGTGCTGCCAGGCGCCGTGGATGCCCACTTCCACGTGCGTGCACCAGCCCACCCGCACCGCGAGGATTGGACCAGCGCAACGTGCGCTGCAGCGGCGGGCGGCATCACTACCCTGCTCGAGATGCCAATCTCGTCGCCAGCGGCGTACACCGGCGCGGTCGTTCGGGCACGACGCGAGTTGGGCGAGCGCCAGGCCGTGGTGGACTTCGGCCTGTTCGCGGCGCCAGGCACGCTGGAGCGGCGTGACATCACCTCCTCGGTCGAAGAGGGTGCAGTCGCGTTCAAGGTGTTCCTGCACGCCGCGCCGCCGGAGCGTCTCGACGAGTTCACAGGGATCTGCGTCACCGACAGCCGCACCCTGTACGAAGCCTTTCGCTTGGTAGGTACAACCGGGCTGGGCATCACCGCGCACTGCGAGGACCAAGGAGTGCTGGACGCGGTCGGCGCCGCCTACCGCGGCGACGTGGGGCCGTCGGCGCATCCGCGGTTGCGTCCGGTCGAGGCGGAAGTCGTCGCTGTCGCTCAGGCGCTCGCGATGAGCGAGGCAACAGGGACCCCCGTACACGTCGCACACATCACGTCCGCGGCGGCGGTCGCGCTAGTCCACAGTGCGCGCCGCCGCGGCGTGCGCGCGACAATGGAGACCTGCCCACACTACCTGGAGTTTACGGCGGCGGCGATGGAGCAGCACGGACCGTTCGCCAAGGTGAACCCGCCGCTGCGCGGCGACAACGATCGTGCCGCGCTGTGGCACGCTGTCCTCGATGGCAGCATCACCCTCGTGGCCAGCGACCACGCGCCATTCACCGCATCCGAGAAGGCCGTGGGGTGGACCGACATACGGCCCGCACCCTCCGGTACGCCCGGGGTCGAGATGCTCCTGCCCTACATGATGGATCGCGCCCTTCGCGGGACGCTGACGGTCGAGCACGCCGTCGCGCTGCTCTCCAAGCGGCCCGCACGACTGTACGGGCTGGCCCCGCGCAAAGGCGCGCTCGCGCCGGGCGCCGATGCCGACTTCGTGCTCTTCGATCCCTCCGGAACCTGGACCGTCGATCGCGCCCGGCTGCGGACCAAGGCACGGGAGTGTGCAGCGTTGTGGGACGGATTCGTGTTCGCGGGGCGTATTCACGCGACCTACGTGCGCGGTCGAGCGGTCTACCAGGACGGCGCGGTCACGGGCGCACCCGGATGGGGTCGGTTCGTGAGGCCGGGGCGCACTGCGGCAGTACCTGTCTAGCGCAGGTTGCGATGACCGTGCACACTTCACCGAGCGAGGAGGACGAATGGCCACGATTCTGCGGAGTGGGCTGGTGTTCGACGGCGAGAAGATCAGCACCGACTCGACGGTGGTGCTCGACGGCGATCGTATCACGGCCGTCACTAGCAGCATCGTCCCGGGGCCCGGTGACGTCGTCTTCGATCTGCCCGGCAAGACCGTGCTGCCGGGGCTGTTCAACTGTCACGCCCACCTCGGCTGGGACGGTTACGGGGACCTCGAGGCGCTCTCGGTGGCAGCCACGCGCGATCCCGTCGCCGCGGGACTGCGCGTCGCGCGCAACCTGCGCGGGTGCCTGGAAGCCGGGGTGACGACGATTCGCGACCTGGGCGTGCACCACACGGCGCTGTCGGCCAAGCGCATCCTGCAGGAGGGCCGCATCGCGGGTCCGCGCGTCTATGCCGCAGGCGCGGCGCTCGCCTGCACCGGCGGCCATACCTGGTGGTGCTTGCGCGAGGCCGACGGACCGGATGACGTGCGGCGGGCGGTCCGCGAGCAGATGCGCGCCGGCGCCGAGTGGATCAAGGTCATGGCCACCGGGCACCGGGAGCAGGAGTACACCGACGCCGAGCTCCAGGCCGCGGCAGACGAGGCTCACGCGCACGGCCTGAAGATCACGGCGCATGCCACATTCTCGAAAGGCGCACAGGCATGCGTGCTGGCCGGGTTCGACGGCATCGAGCACGGCGGCGACTACTCGCCCGAGGTCGAGGACTTGATCGTGGATCGCGGCGTGTGGATCACGCCGACGTTCTCGCCGCTCGTCATGCAAGCGCGCCATGGGCTGGAGTGGGGCATGCGACCGACCGACGTGGAACGCCGCCGCGCCACGCTCGCCAATCCCGTTCGGCTGCTCGGCGTCGCTCGGCTCGCCAAGAAGGGCGCGAGACTGGCCTTCGGCACCGACTCGGGCAGCCCCGTCGTGCCGCACCACGACGTGGTCTCCGAAATGGAAGCGCTGCTGGAGTTCGGCGTCTTCGAGAACGTGCAACAGGTGTTGACGGTGGCGACGAAACGGAGCGCGGAGATGATGGGCTTCGCGGGCACCCTCGGGACGCTGTCTCCCGGCGCGCTGGCGGACATCGTGGTCGTCGACGGCAATCCGTTCGAGGATCTCCAGGCGATGCGCCGCGTCGACAGGGTGTTCGTGGGTGGTCGGCTCGTCGTCGATGGCGGCCGCGTGATCCGTGGGATGTGAACCCCCATGGCAGATACACACCGAGAGGGAGCGCGAGAATGACCGTACGCCGGAACTGGGTGGGTATTCAAATCGGGTTCATCAGCTTCATCGACGAGGGCGTCAACCCGGTCCTGGACTTCCTCCAGGAGAAGGTCCACGTCAACGCGTTGCTACCCTCCACGCTCTCGTGGAGCCGTGGCAACGCCGGCCGGGCCACAGACTGGTATCCCGACCACGGCAAGGCCGAGCCCGACCATCTGCAAGGCGGCGCGATGACCACCATCCACCCGCAGTACTACGCTGCCACGACGATCAGGGAGTTCGCCGCGCCGGACCCCTTGTATCAGGGCAAGGACTTTCTCGCGATGATCCTGCCCGAGACCCGCAAGCGCGGCATGAAGGTCTATCCGTACTACTGCGAGACCGCCGGAACCGAGATCAAGGCGGTGGGCGTGCCCAACTTCATCCACCTGCTCGAAATCGACGCATGGGGTCGCAAAGCCGCGCGGCCATGTCTCAACAATCCGGACTACCGCCATTGGACGCTGTCGTACTACGAAGACGTGCTGAAGTCATACCCCGTGGACGGCATCTGTTGGGGCATCGAGCGCCGGAGCCCGTTGTGGAACATGGCGGAAGGTGACGTGCCCACCTGCTTCTGCCCCCACTGCCGCACCCAGGCCCACGAGCAGGGGCTCGATGTCGAGGCTGCACGCCGCGGGTATCTGGCGTTCGACGACTACTTCCGGCGTGCGCGCGCGGGCCGGCTCGAGGACGGGCACTTCGTGGAGTTCTTCCGCACGTTGCAGGCGCATCCCGAGGTGCTGGCGTGGGAGAAGTTCTGGCTCGACAGCCACAAGGGACTCTACCACGAGATCTACGGTACCGTGAAGTGGCTCGATCCCGCCAAAGAGGTCGGAATGCACGTGTGGCAGCTCATCAACACGTTCCATCCGTTCTTGCGCGCGCAGTACGACCTGCGCGACCTGGCGCGCTGTGCCGACTGGATCAAGCCCGTGCTCTATCACGACGTGGCTGGGTTCCGCTTCAACCGGATCGTGGAGTCGTTCACGAAGACCTGGATGGGCGATTTCACGCCCGCTGACGCGACCACGGTCCTCTACAAAGTCCTCCAGTTGGATGAGGCCGCGTGGGCCGACCTGCCGAAAGCCGGGTTCAGCGCCGACTATGTCCGCAAGGAGACGACGCGCACGGTGCTGCGCACCGGAAAGCCGGTCTACCCGGGTCTCGGCGTCGGCGTGCAGGGTGTGGGCAAGGACAGCAAACCGATCACCCCGGCCAGCGTACGGGCCGCGGTGCGGGCTGCATACGAGGGCGGAGCGTCGGGCGTGTGCATCAGCCGGAACTACAGCGAGGCGACCCTGGCATCGCTGGCCGCGGTGGGCGAGGCGCTCGATGAGCTGGGCATCGGCGAGACCATCCCAGAGGGCATCTCCCGGGTCACGGCCGGCGGCCACTCGGACGTGCGCGCAACCGGTAGCGACCGCGTCTTCTAGCGTACCCACCGTCCTCCCGTCTCGAGTGTGTACGTGTGCCTCGCTCCAACGAACAGATGCTGCTGCGCGTACCCCGCCAGCGGTCCCCATCGATCGCGCGCCCAGGCGCGAATCGCCTGCGGGGGCCTCGACCGACCGCCCAGATACCACCGCTCCACCGCCCGCTGCACCCACACGTCCACCGGAAACGCCTCGTGGCGCCCGAAGCCGAAAAGGAGCACGCACTCGACGACCTTCTCACCCGCGCCGGGCAGCGTGAGCAGCGCGGCGCGGGCCTGGTCGAACTCGAGCCGCGCGATCGCGGCGAGGTCCGCGTCGCCGTCGGCCACGCGCCGGGCCAGCGCGCGCACGTAGGGGGCGCGGTATCCGAGGATGCATTCCCGTAGCGAGGCTTCTGTGGCCTCGGCCAGGCGTTCAGGCGAGGGGAAACTCCAGCCGAGCACGCCCGCCCGCCGGCCGTCGTCCCCGCGAATCGGCGTCCCGAACCGTCTCGCCAGCGCCTCCACGCTCCGGCAGATCTTGGGAATGTTGTTGAACGCGGAGATCACGTAGGAGACCAGGCACTCCCACGGGTCCTGCCGCATGATCGCGATGCCGGAGGTGCGCGCGAGCACGCGCCGCAGCACGGGGTCGGCGGCAAGCCGGCGCTCGATCGCGGCGATCGGCTGGTCGGCACCCAGGTGGCGCCGCAGGCGGGCCGCGTCGCCCGGCGGGCCTTCCCAGGTCACGGCCAGCCGGCCGCCCCGCTGCGCGACGCGCGCCACCGTGCCGTCCACGACCCCGCGCGCGCCGCCGGCCGCGACGGTCCAGCGGAAGCACTGCCCGCTCTGCAGCGTGCGCGTCAGGTGGAACCGCGGCGCCGCGATCACCTGCGTGGCCCGCGGGCGCCGGCCGGCGGGCGCGGTCACGCCCGCAGGATGCCCGCGTCCACCACGAGCTGCGACCATGTCTCCATGGAGGGGTACGCGGCGGCGACCTCGGCGGGTGTGGCCAGCCGGCCGGTGAGCCGGTCGGTCTCGCGGATCGCCACGGCGCCCGAGGGCACGTCCACGACGTGCACCAGCCCGAAGTGCACCTGTCCCACCGCGTTGTCGTCGTCGTTGAGCACGCCGACCAGCCGCGCCGACCACTCGCCGCCGACGGTCAGCTCCTCGTGAAGCTCGCGCTGCAGGCCGCGCGCGACCGCGTCCGCGGCGCCGGCCACGTCGTCGCGGGCGACGTGGCCGCCCACGCCGACCGAGTAGAGCCCATGGAGCCGACCCTCGCCGCCCGCGCGCGTGCGCTGGAACAGCATGATCCGGCCGCCGCTGCGCACGACTAGATAGGGGATGATCTGCTTCAGGGTCGGATCGTCCTCGACGTCGCCGCGCCGCCGGAACTGCCCGTGGCGCTGCACCCGCGCCACGTACTCGTCCAGCCCCTCGGTCCGCACGCCGCGGAACGGTCCCTGCCAGAACAGGTCGGCACGCGGCACGACCAGGATCTCTTCGTCCAGGCCCATAAGTCGCCTGACGGCTCCTCGCTGCGCTACCTGATCTCGGATGCGATGAGCGTCGCCGGGTCGGCCGACGCGTAGGTGAACTTCGCCAGGACCACGCGGTCTTCCTGATCGCGCAGCGCCGGCAGCAGCCGCGGGACGTCCGGCAGCACCGGCAGCGCGGCGACCTCGTCGGGCGCCGCCCAGCGAAGCGGGCCTTCGGCCGAGGCGGCCACGGCCGGGTCGGTGACGCGCGCCGCGAACAGGAAGATCACCCAGTGCTCGCCGGTCTCCTCGACCACTACCGTGGCCACGCCGCGGAAGACGAGCGGCGCGTCCAGACCGGTCTCCTCGCGCAGCTCGCGGCGGGCGGCCTCCAGCGGGTCCTCGCCGCGGTCGATCTTGCCGCCCGGGGCGTTCCAGTAGCCCGCGTCGGGGTCGCGCGCACGCTGCATGAGCAGCACGCGGTCGTGGTGGAAGACGAAGCAGAGCGTGCGGAGGTAGACGGCGGAGGGCCCCTGGGGGTGGGGCCGTCCCGTGGGCAGGCTCACCGGGCGCGTGTCGGCGCCGCGTCCACGGCCGCGCGCAGTGCCGCCACGAACGCCTCCAGCGCCGGTCCCGCCGCCGTTCCCTCGCGCTCCACGATCGCCACGATCGCGCTGCCCACGATCACCCCGTCGGCCACCGCCGCGACCTGCCGTGCGTGCTCGGGTGTGGAGACGCCGAACCCCACGCAGACCGGCAGCGCCGTGAGGCGCCGGATCCGGGCGACGAGCCCGCCCACGTCCGCGGCCACGTCCGCGCGCACACCGGTGACGCCCGTGAGCGAGACGCCGTAGACGAACCCGCGGCTGGCGGCCGCGACCTGGGCAAGGCGCTCGTCGGTGCTGGTCGGCGCGGCCAGGAAGACCACGTCGAGCCCTTCGGGCTCCGCCATCTGCGTGAGCGCGGTACCCTCGTCCGGCGGCAGGTCCGGGATGACAACCCCGTCCACGCCCGCGGCCGCGGCGCGCCGACAGAAGGCGTCGAGTCCGAAGCGCACGATCGGGTTGTAGTACGACAGCAGCACCACCGGCCGAGCCACGCGCGGACGGACGCGCGCCACCATCTCGAGCACGCTGGCCAGGGTCGTTCCGCCGCGCAGGGCGCGGAGTGCCGCGCGGGCGTTCACCGGGCCGTCGGCGATCGGATCGGAGAACGGCACGCCGACCTCGAGCACGTCGGCGCCGGCGGCGGCGAATCGCTCGAGGAACGACGCGGTCGCCTCCAGCGACGGGTCGCCGGCCACCACGAACGGGATCAACGCCCGTCGGCCCGCGACCCGCAGCCGCTGGAAGACCGCCGCGAGCTCGCTCACACCGGCTCCCCCAGTGCCCGGGCGATCACGTGTACGTCCTTGTCCCCGCGGCCCGAAAGCCCGAGCAGCACGACCGCGCCGCGCGGCAGCTCGGGCGCCATCCGGATCAGGTGGCCGACCGCGTGCGCGGGTTCGAGCGCGGCCAGGATGCCCTCGGTCTTCGCCAGCCACTGGAAGCCCTCGAGCGCGGTCCGGTCGTCGGCGGCCACGTACTCGGCGCGGCCCGACTCCTTGAGGTACGCGTGCTCGGGCCCCACACCCGGGTAGTCGAGCCCGGCGGAGATCGAGTGGGTCTCGAGGACCTGACCGGCCTCGTCCTGCAGCAGGTAGCTCATCGCGCCGTGGAGCACCCCCAAAGACCCGGCCACCAGCGTCGCAGCGTGCCGGCCCGTGCTCAGGCCCTCGCCCCCGGCCTCGACGCCGACCAACCGCACCGGGTCGTCGCGGAGCGCGTGGAACAGGCCGATCGCGTTGCTGCCGCCGCCGACGCAGGCGACCGCCACGTCGGGCAGGCGGCCGGCCTGCTCGAGCATCTGCGCGCGGGCCTCGCGACCGATGACCGCCTGGAAGTCCCGCACGAGCGTCGGATACGGGTGCGGCCCCACCACCGAGCCGATGACGTAGAACGTCGTGCGCACGTTGGTGACCCAATCGCGCAGCGCCTCGTTGATGGCGTCCTTGAGCGTCCGCGTGCCGGCCTCGACCGGCGTCACCGTGGCGCCGAGGAGTCGCATGCGGAAGACGTTGAGGCTCTGGCGCGCCGCGTCCTCGGCGCCCATGTAGACCTCGCAGGGCAGTCCCGCGACCGCCGCCGCGGTCGCCGTGGCCACGCCGTGCTGGCCGGCGCCGGTCTCGGCGATGATCCGCTGCTTGCCCATGCGCCGGGCCAGGAGCACCTGGCCGAGCGCGTTGTTGATCTTGTGCGCGCCGGTGTGCAGCAGGTCCTCGCGCTTGACGTAGACGCGCAGGCCGAGCGCCTCCGAGAGCCGCGGCGCGTAGTACAGCGGTGTCGGACGGCCGCAGTAGTGCCGGAGCGCCTGGTCGAGCTCGTGCCGGAACGCCGGGTCGCCAGCCAGCCGCGCGTAGGCCGCCTCGAGCTCGTCGAGCGCGGGCACGAGCGCCTCCGGCACGTACCGGCCGCCGAAGCGGCCGAACCGGCCGGCGCCGCTGGTCGCCCCTATCGTCACCGGCGCGCGCCCCCGACCCCGACCGCGCGCGCCGCGGCGACGAACGCGCGCATCTTCGCCGGGTCCTTGCGGCCGTCGGTCTCGACGCCCGAGCTGACGTCCACGCCGAAGGGACGCACGGCTGCGATCGCGGCGGCCACGGTCTCGGGAGTGAGGCCGCCGGAGAGGATGACCGGCTTCACCGCGGCTAGGGGTGTGGCCCATCGCCGGTCGAAGGGCTCGCCCGTGCCGCCGCGGCGATCCCGGTGGTAGGTATCGAGGAGCACGGCGGCCACGGGCAGCGCGCGCAGCGCCGAGACATCGAGCGGCCCGGCCACCCGCACCGCCTTGATGACCGTGACCCCCAACGCGGCGACCGCGGCGCACTCCTCCGCGGTCTCGTCGCCGTGGAGCTGGACCGCGTCTAGACGAACGGCGTCGGCCAGCGCGCGCACCTCGGCCAGCGGCGCGTTCACGAACACCCCGACCTTCGTCACGAACGGGGGGAGGGCCGCCGCGATCCGCCGCGCCTGCTCGCGCGAGACCCGGCGGCGACTGGGCGCAAAGACCAGCCCGATGGCATCCGCGCCGGCCTCGGCCGCGGCCTGCCCGGCGGCCTCGTCGGTGACGCCGCAGATCTTGACCCGGATCACGCCCGCGGCCTGACCCCACGGTAGTACGCCAGGTGCATCGCCGCCCGCGCGCGCTCGAGCGTGTCCGCCGCGATCTCGCGGGCCTTGCGGGTGCCCTCGACGATGATCTCGTCGATGTGTTCCGGCTGCCGCGCGAACCGGGCCCGGCGCTCGCGGATCGGGTCCAGGAACGCGTTGAGCGCGCGCGCCAGCCGCTTCTTGACCTCGACGTCGCCCACGGTCCCCTTGCGGTACCGCTCCTTGAGCTCGGCGACCTCGGCGGCGTCGGCGTTGAAGGCATCGTGGTAGATGAAGACCGGGTTGCCCTCCACGGTGCCGGGGTCGGTCGGGTGGATGCGCCTGGGGTCGGTGTACATCCGCATGACCCGCTGCGTGACGGTCTCCTCGTCGTCCGAGAGGTAGATGACGTTGCCGACCGACTTGCTCATCTTGGCCTTGCCGTCGGTGCCGGGCAGCGTGCCCACCTCGCCGATCAGCGTCTCGGGCTCGGGGAAGACCGGCGCGAACGTCTCGTTGAAGCGCCGCGCGATCTCCCGCGTCAACTCCAGGTGCGAGGCCTGGTCCTTGCCCACCGGCACGATCTCCCCGCGCACGCTCAGGATGTCGGCGGCCTGGAGCACCGGGTAGTTCAGCAGGCCCGCCGACGGCTGCGTGATGTGCAGGTCTTTCATGACCTCCTTGAGCGTCGGCACGCGCTGCAGCCGCGGCACGGTCACGAGCATCGTGAAGATCAGGGTGAGTTCCGGGATCTGCGGTACCCCGGACTGCAGCACGATGGTGGACCGCTCGGGGTCGATGCCCACGCTCAGGTAGTCGAGCACGATCTCCCGGATGTTGGCTTCGATCTCCTCCAGGTGCTCGAGCCGCGTGGTCAGGATGTGGTAGTCGGCGAGCAGGAAGAAGCAGTCGTACTCGTCCTGCAGCCGCACCCGGTTGGCCAGCGTGCCCACGTAGTGGCCGAGGTGGAGCTTGCCGGTCGGCCGATCCCCGGTCAGCAGACGTCCCTTCTTCATCCGCACGACCCTCCCGTCTCCGTGGCGGCCCGCACGAGCTCGCGCAGCCGGGCGGCGGGATCGGCGCTCGCCATCAGCGCCGTCCCCACCAGCACGGCGTGCACGCCCGCCCGGCGCGCACGTGCGACGTCCGCCGGGGTCTCGATGCCGCTCTCGCTGACGACCACGACCCCCTCGGGCACCAGCGGCCGCAGCCGCGCCGTGGTTTGCGGGTCCACCGCCAGCGTGTGCAGGTTTCGGTTGTTGATCCCGACCAGCCGTGCCCCCGCGGCCAGCGCCTGGTCGAGCTCGTCTTCGGTGTGCGCCTCCACGAGTGCCGCCATGCCGAGCTCGGCCGCGCGCCCCACAAGATCCGCGAGCGCCATCGTGGGCCCCGTCCCCGCGATCAGCAGCACCGCGTCGGCGCCGAGCGCTCGCGCCTCATAGACTTGGTACGCATCCACGATGAAGTCCTTTCGCAGCACCGGCACCCCGGCCCCCTCGCGCGCCGCGCGCAGGTCGTCGGGACCGCCGGCGAAGAACCGCCGGTCGGTCAGCACCGAGATCGCGGACGCACCCGCGGCCTCGTAGGCCCGCGCGACGGCGGCCGGATCGGCCTCGAGTCGGATGGCGCCGGCCGACGGGGAGGTGCGCTTGATCTCGGCGACGATGCGCAGCGGCGGCCCGGCGACGGCCGCGATGAAGTCACGCACCGGCGGGGCGCAGGTCGCCCGCGCACGCACCTCCGCGAGCGGCGCCGCGGCTCGCGCCGCCGCGACCTCGTGGCGCTTGTGCGCCAGTATCTCGTAGAGCACCGACCGCGTCATCGCCGCCTCATGCCGCGCGGGTGAGCACCCGCAACGCCTCGAGCTTCTCGTAGGCCGCCCCGGAGTCGAGCGCACGCGCGGCCAGCGCCATCCCCTCCCGCAGGTCGCCCGCCAGCTCCGCGGCCACGAGCGCCGCGCCCGCGTTCAGGACCACCAGGTCGCGCGCCGGCCCGGGCTCGCCGCGCAGCACCGCCAGGGTGACCTCGGCGTTCTGCTGCGGGGTGCCGCCGGCGATCGCTTCGGTCGACGGCGGGCGCACGCCGAGCGCCTCGGGTTCCACCGCGTACGTCGACACAGTGCCGTCGCGGAGCTCCGCCACCTGCGTGGGGCCGAGCGTGGAGAGCTCGTCCATGCCGTCACCGTGCACGACCAGCGCACGGCGCACGCCCAGCTCGCCCAGCACCTCGGCCATGACGCGCACCAGCGCCGGGTCGTAGGTGCCCACCAGCAGACTCGACGCTGAGGCCGGGTTGGCCAACGGCCCCAGGATGTTGAAGACGGTCCGGATGCCGATCTCCGTGCGCGGCCCGGCGGCGTGTTTCATGGCCGCGTGGTAGACTGGCGCGAACAGGAACCCGATGCCGATGTCCTCGATGCACCGCTGGACCACCTCGGGCGCGACCCGGATGTTCACGCCGAGCGCCTCGAGCACATCGGCGCTGCCGGACTGCCGGCTCGCCGCGCGGTTCCCGTGTTTGGCGACGTACCCCCCCGCGGCGGCCACCACGAATGCCGCGGTCGTGGAGACGTTGAACGTGCTCACCCGGTCACCGCCCGTGCCGACGACGTCGATCAGGCTGTCCACGCGCGGGACCACGCGCAGCGCGCGCTCGCGCATCGCGCGGGCGAACCCGGCGATCTCCTCCACGGTCTCGCCGCGCATCCGCAGCGCGGTGACGAACGCGGCGATCTGCGCGGGCGTCGCCTCGCCGTCCATGATCTCGCCCATCGCGGCCCAGGCCTGCGCCTCGGTGAGGGTCTGGCGGTCGGCGACCGCGCGAATGGCCTCGCGGATCACCTCTGCCCCTCCGGCGTCGCGCGGGGCCCGGCGCCGGCGGGCGCGGCGCCGCGATAGGCCGCCACCAGCGCCAGGAACCGCGCGAGCAGCGCCTTCCCCGTCTCGGTCAGCACCGACTCCGGGTGGAACTGCACGCCCTCGATGGGGAACCGCCGGTGGCGGAGCCCCATGATCGTGCCGTCCTCCAGCTGCGCCGAGACTTCCAGGTCGTCGGGCAGGCCCTCGCGCGCGACGATCAGCGAGTGATAGCGGGTCGCCTCCAGCGGCGAGGGCAGCCCCTCGTAGATCGTCCGACCGTCGTGGAAGATGCGCGAGACCTTGCCGTGCACCGGCGCCGGCGCGCGCCCGACCCGGCCGCCGAAAGCCTCGCCGATGCTCTGGTGCCCCAGGCACACGCCCAGCACGGGAATGGCCGGCCCGAGCCGGCGCACCGCCTCGACCGAGATGCCGGCCTCGCGCGGCGTGCACGGGCCCGGGGAGATGACGATCGCCTGGGGCCGTCGTGCGGCAAGCTCGTCCACGGTGACGGCGTCGTTGCGGAAGACCTCGACCACCGCGCCCAGCGCACCCAGGTACTGCACCAGGTTGTAGGTGAACGAGTCGTAGTTGTCGATGACCGCGATCATGCCCCCGCCCCGGCCCGCAGCAGTGGTCCGCGCGGCCGGCCCACGAGCTCCAGCGCGCGCACCAGCGCCTTGGTCTTGCTCACCGTCTCCAGGTACTCGCGCTCGGGCACCGAGTCCGCCACGATGCCGGCGCCTGCCTGGAGGTAGACGCGGCTGCCGGCCATCATGATCGTGCGGATCGTGATCGCCGTGTCCATGTTGCCCGAGTACCCGATGTAGCCGACCGCGCCGGCATAGGGGCCGCGCGCGACCGGCTCGAGCTCGTCGATGATCTCCATCGCCCGCACCTTCGGGGCACCGGTGACGGTCCCGGCCGGGAAGCAGGCGCGCAGCACGTCGAACGCGTCGCGGCCGGCACCCAGGCGCCCGCGCACGCTGCTCACGATGTGCATCACGTGGCTGAATCGCTCGATCCCCATCAGCTCGGTCACCTCCACGGTGCCGTAGTGGGCGACGCGGCCCAGGTCGTTGCGGCCCAGGTCCACGAGCATCGTGTGCTCGGCGCGCTCCTTCTCGTCGGCGAGCAGCTCGGCAGCCAGCCGGCGGTCGTCCGCGCCGTCCAGTCCGCGCGGCCGCGTCCCGGCGAGCGGCCGCGTGAGCACCTCGCCGTCCTCCAGCCGCACCAGCATCTCCGGCGAGGACCCGGCGAGCTTCACCTCGTCGAAGTCGAGGAAGAACATGTACGGCGACGGGTTGACCCCCCGCAGCGCCCGGTAGACGTGCAGCGCGTCCACGCCCGCGGCGCGCGCGGAGCACCGCCGCGACAGCACGACCTGAAAGACGTCGCCCGCGGCCACGTACTCGCGCGCGCGCTCGGCGCCGCGCAGGTAGTCGGCGGCGGTCGTGTCCTGGTCCATCACCGGCTCGATACGGCCGGCGGGCTCGGGCGGGACCAGTGGCGCACGCAGGCGCTCGTAGATCGCCTCGATCGTCTCGACCGCACCCCGGTATCCCTCGGGTGCGCCACCGTCGGTGCGCGCGTTGGCCACGATGCGCATCGTGTGCGCCACGTGGTCGAAGATCACGACCGCGTCGCTCTGCACCAGGTAGCAGGTCGGGAGCCCGAGCGTATCCGGGGGCGCCGCGGGCAGCCGCTCCCAGTACCGCACGCAGTCGTAGCCGAGGTATCCGACCAAACCGCCGGTGAACCGCGGGAGCCCCGGCCGCGTCACGGGTCGGACGCCGCGCAGCAGGTCCCGCGCGATCTCGAGCGGATCGCCCTCCACCGCCGACGCCCCGGCGGGCCCGCTCACCTCGACGCTCCGGCCCCGGGCGCGCAGCCTCCTCGCCGGCCCGGCGCCGATGAACGAGTAGCGGCCCACGGTCTCGCCGCCCTCGACCGACTCGAGCAGGTACGCCTCGGCGTCCCGGAGCTTGAGGAACGCGGAGATCGGCGTCTCCAGGTCCGCGGACAGGTCGCAGGTCACCGGGATCAGGTTCCCCTGGCGGGCCAGGCTCAGGAACTCGGTCCTGCTCGGCGTGATCGGCAGTCGGCTCATCGCATGCCCCCTTGAAAACACGACACCCCTCGCCCACAAGGGACGAGAGGTGATCTCCCGCGGTGCCACCCGGGTTCCGCAGCGGTCCGTGGACGCGCCGCAGCACTCTGGCTCCGATTACGGTGGAGCGGCCGGCGGTGCTACCCCGTCAGACGAGACGGATCGCGCCGCGCCTCCCGGACCCATTCCCCGCCCCGCGGATGCCGCGTTTCCACCGTGGCGCGACTCGCTCTCGCCGGCACCGCCCTGGCGGCGTCGCCGGCGCCCCATTCGGGGAACCGCTGCGAACGGGTACTCTCTCCGGTCGTCGGCGTATGCGGTTGTGCGGCCTACTATACCACAGGACACCCGAAGTGCAAGCCCCCGACGACTCCGCTCCGGCGCTCCACACCCGACCCCGGCGCTACCCCTGCGCCAGCAGCGCCCGCCGCACGGCGGCCAGCTCCCCCTCGAACCGCTCCAGCGCACGCAGGATCGCCTCGCGGTTCGCCCGGCAGATCGCCTCCCACATGGCCGCCGGACTGCGGGCCACGCGCGTCATCTCCTGCATCGTCGGCCCGCCGACCAGGCGCGCGTCGTCGGCGATCGCCCGGTCGAGCGCCAGGCTGAGCAGGTAGGGCAGGTGGCTGACCTGTGCGACGAACTCGTCGTGCTGCACCGGGTCGAGCAGCACCGGCCGCATGCCCAGCCGCGTGATCACCGCCTGCATGACGGCGACGGCCTCCGGCGGGGTTCGACTCGTCGGCGTGAGAACGAACACGCGGCCGCGCAGCAGCGCGGCGTCCGCCGCGGCCATGCCGTGCCCCTCGTTGCCGGCCATCGGATGGCCGCCGACGAACCGCACCCCGGCGGGCAGCGCGGCGGCCACCGCGGCGACCACCGGCGCCTTCACGCTCCCGACGTCGGTGAGCACCGCGCCCGGCCGCATCCGGCGCGCGGCGGCGATGGCCACGTCCGCGACGCGCTCGAGCGGCGCGGCGACGACGACCAGGTCGGCGTCGGCGACCGGGGCGAGGTCGGTGGCGCCCGAGGCGATCGCCCCCCGCGCGCGCGCGCGCGCGAGCGCCGCCGGATCTGGATCGACGCCGAGGACCTCGACCCCGGCGGCGCGCAGCGCGAGCGCCAGCGAGCCGCCGATGAGCCCGAGCCCGACGACCGCGACGGTCTTCGGAAATGAACCCGGCGCCTCGGCCACGCTACAGCTCCCGCCCGACCGCCGCGGCGACCGGCCGGAGCGAGGCCATCAGCGCCGCGAAGTTCTCGACGCTCAGCGACTGCGGGCCGTCGCTGAGCGCGTTGGCGGGGTCGGGATGCACCTCGATCAACAACCCGTCGGCCCCGGCCGCGACCGCCGCGAGCGCCATCGGCGCGACGTACCGCCACTTGCCGGTGCCGTGACTGGGGTCCACCACCACCGGCAGGTGGGTCAGGCGCTTGAGCACCGGCACGGCCGAGAGGTCGAGCGTGTAGCGGGTGTGCCCGTTGAACCCGCGGATGCCCCGCTCGCACAGCATGACCTGGTAGTTGCCCTCGTTGAGGATGTACTCGGCCGCGAGCAGCAGCTCTTCCAGCGTGGCGCTGGGCCCGCGCTTGAGCAGCACCGGCCGCTTCGCCCGGCCGGCCTCGCGCAGCAGGACGTAGTTCTGCATGTTGCGGGCGCCGATCTGCACGACGTCCGCGTAGCGCGCGACCAGCTCGACCTGCGAGGCGTCCATCGCCTCGGTCACCACGGGCAGGCCGGTGCGCTCCCGCGCCTCCGCCAGCAGGCGCAGGCCTTCCTCTTCCAGCCCCTGGAACGAGTACGGCGAGGTGCGCGGCTTGAAGGCGCCGCCGCGCAGCACCGCCGCGCCCGCGGCCTTGACCCCGTCGGCCGCCGCCAGGATCTGCTCCCGGCTCTCCACCGAGCAGGGCCCGGCCATCACCGCGAGCCGCGCGCCGCCCACAGTGGCGGGCCCCACCGTCACGGTCGTGTCGGTGGGGATGAACTCCCGACTGACCAGCTTGAACGGCTGGAGGATGGCGACGACGCGCTCGACCCCCGGGGTGCGCTCCAGCGACTCGCGGAGCACGTGCTTGGTGCGGTCATCGCCCACCACGCCGATTAGGGTACGGCTCACGCCCACGCTGATGTGCGTGGCCAGCCCCGCCGCCTTGATGCGGTCCACGACCGCCTGCACCTGCTCGTCGCCGGCGCCCGGCTCCATGACGACGATCATCGCAGCCACCTGCCTGACCA
>Ga0308411_10001227_pt1 | contig 17424 bp, 16 predicted proteins | sample HotsprottomLayer_2_FD_203530 | JGI IMG/M metagenome (GOLD analysis project Ga0308411, IMG submission 203530) | Hot spring phototrophic mat microbial communities from Octopus Spring, Yellowstone National Park, Wyoming, United States -... | ecosystem: Environmental > Aquatic > Thermal springs >...
ACCGCTCGTGCCTCGGCCGACCGCGTCGCGTTGCGGCGTGTGACGAGCAACGCGCCCCCGGCCGCGATGCTCACGCTCTGATAGTCGGCCCCGATCGCGGCCGCTGGCGTGTCGATCAGGATCACTTCGTAGCGCGATGCGAGCTCCTGCAGCAGCATCGCGAACGCGGGCCGGGCAAGGAGCTCGAGCGGGTTGGGCGGCGTCGCGCCGGCCGGGAGCACCGAGAGCCCGGCGAGTCCCTCGACGCGGGTGATCAGGCTGGCGTCGCCCCGAGCGGCGAGGATCGCCGACAGACCGACCTGGCCGCTCAGTCCGAACAGCCGGTGCTGGCGCGGATTGCGCAGATCCGCGTCGATGAGCAGCGTCTGCTCGCCGAGCTGCGAGAACGCCACGGCGAGATTCGCCGCGACGTAGCTCCGCCCATCGCGCCGCCGGGCGCTCACGACGGCGAGCGTCTTGCGCGGGGCGGCGGCGTCGAACCAGCGCAGCATCAGCTGCGTCCGCAGCGCGCGCAGCGCCTCGACCGCCGGCGAGGTTGGCGCGAACGCCGCCACCAGCTCGCGCGAGAGCGGACCGTCGCCGCGCGCGACGTACGGGAAATCGAACTGCCGCGCGAGCGCGCGGTCGACGTCGGCGCGACTGACCAGGCCGAGCTCGACCGCCGCCTCGCCGAAACGCAGTCGCTTGGCGCGCGCGTGGCGGAGCACCGCCTCGGCGTCGGCCGGCGAGAGCTTGCCTTGGTCCACCAGCAGCGCCCCGATCGATGGCGATCGCGTGCCCGCCGTGCTGTCCTCGGCCGGAGCGGTGGGTGGGGGTACGGGGCGACCGATGTCCATGGGTGCGGCTAAGTGGACGGCGCGCGGCGCCACGGCAGCGCGCGCCGCGGCGGCGCGGCGAGCCGGGCGCGCGGCAGGCTCGCGAGCACCGGCACGCCCACCTGGGCGGCGATGTCGGGCGCCATGCGGATGCGCGGATCGAGGAACTCGAGCGCGAGCGCGAGTCCGATGCCGATCATCGTGCCGAGCACCGTCGCGAGCGCCAGGTTGAGCGGCCAACGCGGGAACGACGGCTCGATCGGTTCCACCGCCGGATTCAGCACCGCGACGTTGGTCTGCGTCGCCTGGCTCTCCAGGCTGGTCTGCGTGAAGCGCTGGGTGGTGACGTCGAACGCCTTCTGCGCGTTTTCGGCCTCGCGCATCAGCGCGGCGAGCTCGTCGCGCGTGTTCTTCAGCCGCAGCACCACCTCCTTCTGCGCGGCCACCTGCGCGCGCAGCTCGGCTTCGCGGCGCTGCGCGACCTGGGCGCTGGTCTCGATGCCGCGCAGGACCGTCTGGATCTCCTGGTCGAGCCGCTGGCGCACGCTGTCGGCCTCGGCGGCCGCGGCCTGGAGCTGGGGATGGCCGTGCCCGAGGCGCGATGCGAGGTCCTGGAGGCGGCCATCCAGTCGGGCGAGGTCGGCCTTCAGGCTCGCCACGAGCGGGCTCGCGAGCACCTCGGGCAGCGCGTCCGGCGGCCGTCCGGAAGCGGCGAACTCGCGCGCCAGCCGCTGCCGGCTCAGCGCATCGGCGGTCTGCGCCGCCGCCTGGCTGAGCTGGAGGTTGAGCTGGTCGAGCCGCGCGTTGCCGGTCTCGAGCCGCTCGTCGAGCGACACGATCCCCTTCTCGCGCTGGTACTGCGCGAGCTTGCCGGTCGACTGCTCGACCTCCAGGCGCAGCGCCCGCGTTCGGTCGCTGAACCACTCGGCGACCTGTCGCGCCGGCTCGACGCGCAGCTCGAGCTGGGTGGCGATGTAGGCGCGCGCGAACGCGTTCGCCACCGCAGCGGCGAACGCCGGGTCGCTGGCGGTGAAGGCGATGTTGATGACGCTGCTCTCGCGCGAGGGGCGGACGTCGAGCCGCTTGAGGAGCAGGTCGGCGAGCCAGATCCGGATCGAGCCGCGCCCGCCGGTGTCGCGCTGCCACTCGTCGCGCGCCACCGGGCTCGCGTCCAGCTTGAGCGCGTCCACCACCTTGAGCGCGACGTTCTGGCTCTGGATGATGTCCACCTGAGTGGCCATGTAGCCGGGCAGGAGCTGCGCCGGGAGCAACAGCCCGGAGATCGGGTCGGGGCCCTTGGCGTCCACCAGCACCGACGCGGTCGCCGTCCAGCGTGCGGGCAACAGCGCGCTCACCGCGACCGCGGTGGCGAGGGTCACCAGCAGCGCGAGCGCGATCACGCCCTTGCGGGCGAACAACACGGCGAGCAGCTGCTGCGGAGTCATGGTGGCGTATCCGGGACGAGCGTCTAGAACAGGCTTTCCTTGACGAAGATCACGTCGTCGGCCCGCACCGCCTCGCCGAGCTGGGCGTCGCGCGTCACCACTGTGCCGTCGGCCTCGCGGCGGCTGAGCTGCAGCCCGCGCTGGGTGCCGCGGATCGTCAGCCCGCCGCCGACGGCGAGCGCCTGCTGCACCGTCATGTCGCGCTCGAGCCGGTACTGGCCGGGACGCTGCACCTCGCCGTGGATGTAGAACACCGGGTAGCGCGGCACGAAGATCACGTCGCCGCTCTTCAGCATCACGTCCTTGGTCTTGTCGCCCGACTGGAGCAGCGCCGGGAGGTCGATCTCGATTCGCCGCTCCTTGCCGTTCTCCTGGGTGATCAGCGTGATCACGTCGGCGCCGAGATTGGACACACCGCCGGCCACCGCGAGCACCTCGGTCAGCCGGTTCTGCGTCTGCTCGAGCGGATACTTGCCGGGCCGGTTGACCTGGCCGAGCACCGACACCTGCATGCTCTTGAACTGCAGCACGACGACGTTCACCTGCGGGCGGTTGACGAAGCCGCCCTCGCGCAGCCGGCGCGCGATCTCACTCTCGACCTGGCTCGCGGGGTGCCCGCCGACGGCTACCGTGCCGACGAGCGGAAAGGTGATCGTGCCCGCTTCCGACACCCGCGTCTCGGTGGTGAGATCGGGGTTCTGGAACACGGTGATCTTCACCACGTCGCCCGGGCCGAGCGGATAGTCCGCCGGCGCCTGCGCGAACGCCGCGCTGCCGGCGAGCGCGAGGCAGAGCGCGAGCCGCCGCAAGATCGACGAGGCGCTGGTCATCGGTGCTAGCGCAGCCCCGAGATGCCCTTGTCGATCACGCTCTTGCCCTCGGCCTTGGCCGCAGCGGGCGCGGCGGCGGGCGCGGGCGGGCTCGCGCCGGCGGCCGAGGCGAAGTCGCCCACGTACTCGATCTTCGCTCCGTCGCGCAGTTGCTTCACCTCCGACTGGGCGAGCGCGAGTCGCTTCTGGTTGGCCAGGAACTGCTCGATGTAGGGCTGCGCTTGCTTCTCGTCGAGCGGCTGCCTCTCGGCCGCCGCCACCTGCACCAGGAGGAAGCCCTGCTGCGCCGGCATCAGCATCACCTGTCCGACGCCGAGCTGGGCGAGCCGCGGCAGCACCTCGAGCGGCAGCTGCTCGGCGGCCTTCACCGTCTGGTTGGCGTTGAACGGAATCTCCTTCTCCTTCAGCCAGGCGACCACGTCGTTCAGCGTCTTCGCCCGCTTCACCGTCTCCTCGAGCGCCTGCACGGTGAGCCCCTCGCGCGCCGGAATCGCCAGCTCCTGGAGCCGGTAGATGCGCCGCTCGGCGAACAGCTCGGGCCGCTCGGCGTAGAACCTCTTCACCTCCTCGGGCGTCGGCCGCCCCGCCTGCTGCGCGAGCTGCTCGAGGTAGGCCTGGGCGAGGATCTGCCGGCGGCTCGACTCGATCGCCTGCATGGTGCGCGGATCGCGGTCGAGTTTCCGCTCGAGCGCCTTCTGCACCAGCAGCTCCTGGTCGATCATGCGCTCCAGCACCTGCCGCGTGGCCTGTTTCTGCTGGTCCGCGCTGAGGTTGCGCAGCTGCGCGAGCTGGTTGTTCAGCTGGTGCACGGTGATCTCTTCTTTGTTCACCTTTACTGCCACCTGGCTCGCCGGGCGGCTCGCGTCGTCGCGTCCGCAGGCGGCGAGGGCGACGGCGGCGACGGCGGCGAGGAGGGTGGCGCGGTGGCGGCGCAGTGCGGTCATGGGCGGCTCTCGTCAGGCTCGAAGCGCAGGCGGCGGGTCAAAGGAGGGCGAGACCGGTTCGCGCGGGCGCGCGCGACCGCTCCGGCCGCGGGCGCGCGAACACGCTCGCCGAGCGCCCGCGCGCCGACCCCCGATGAGGCTACGCGGGGCAGGTTAAGGATTTGCGACGCGGTGGTGGTCACCAGGCGAACTGCACGGTCGCGCTCAGGGTGTTGTCGGTGAAATCGAGGCTCGGGTAGTTCGACGAGCGGGTCGAATAGACGTAGTTCAGCCCCACCTGCCAGTTGCGGCTCGGCTGCCAGCGCGCGCCGAGGCCGGCGAAGCGGAGCCGGTCCTCGCGCTGCGGCAGCCCGGAGACGAGCCCCGGGTCGCCTTGGTAGTCGCGCCGCTGGTACTGGTAATAGGCGTCCAGGCGCACCTTGTCCGAGGCGAGCCAGTAGGGCGCGAGGCGCGCGGTGTCGGTGACGATGTAGTTGGCGGTGACGTCGTCCACCGCCCCGATACCCCGCTGCAGGAGGGCGTCGATCCCGGTCTTGCCGCTGGCTCGCCAAACCAGGCGCAGGTTGCCGGTCGGCCCCGAGAAGTCGCGCGACGGGATGTTGGGGAGCTCGCGGCGCGTATAGGCGATGTTGCCGAGCAGCTCGGCTTTGCCACCGACGGCCCAGGACAGGTCCACGCCGACGTCGTACTGCGTGAAGCGATTGTCGGCGATGAAGCTCGGCGCCGCCCGCTCCGGGTACTCCCCGCGCGTGTAGCGGGCGCCGAACACGACGAAGTTCTGCTGCGTCGAGACGTACTTGAAGCCCGCGCCGTAGGCGTACTGATCGAGGTTGGTGCCGCGCAACGCGGCGCTGCTGTTGCGCAGGAACGTGCCGGTGAAGCCGCCGGTGAGACGCCAGCGTGGATGCAGCCAGTACTCCGCGTTCGCCCGTGCGGTCTCGACGCTGCGCAGGTTCTGCACCAGTGCGGTGAAGTCGGCCAGCCCGGAGAGGAACTCGACGCGGTCGTAGGCGAGCGTGCCGTTCCAGCGGTTGCCCGCCTCCCACAGCCAGGTCGCGTTGAGGTCCACCCCCTGCCAGTCGAGGTAGCTGTAGTCGCCGAAGCGGTAGAGATTGCCCTGCACGAACCCGCGGAAGCGCTGCCGGCTCGCGCGGCCGTCGAACGCGACCCGCGCGAAGCCGTTCATCACCCAGGTGCCGCGCGGGCGGTCGCCCACGCCGAGCCGCGCCGGGCTGGCGTCGCTCGGCAGCCGCAGCAGGTTGTCGTCGTAGGCGAGCCCGCCGCCGACGCCGAAGGTCCAGGTGTCCTCCTCGAGCGCACCCGCCGGCGGGGCGGCCGCGATCGCGGCGAGCGCCCAGGCGAGGATCGACCAGCGGCGCATCCGAGAGCCGGTCACGCCGCCATTCGCCTAGACGAGCTGCCAGTTGCCGGTGCGCACGACCCAGATCTCGAGCAGCGCGTTGGTGAGCGCATGGGCGGCGATCACCAGCCGGAGATCCGCGGTGCGCCGATACAGCCAGGCGAACGCGATCCCGGCGAGGATCCCGGCGAGCCACAGATGGTGCTCCAGCCCGAACACGATCGACGACAGCGCGACCGCGCGCCAGCGCACCGCCTGCGGCGGCACCGCGAGGAAGTCCGGGCGCTCGAGCCAGCGCATCAGGAACGACCGCCAGAAGAGCTCTTCCATGACCGGCACCAGGACGACCACCCCGAGCACGCGCAGGGCAACTCCCGCGAGCGCGGCGCCGCCAGTCAGATCGGACGCGACGCCGCGGCCTTCGCCCAGGCGCGCCCACGGCAGATCGAGGTTGATCCAAAGCGCCCAGACCGCAGCGCCCAGCGCCGCGGCGAGCAGCCAGTCGCGCGCGCGCGCGCGGCCCGGCGCGCGCAGCTCCGAGTACGCCGGCCAGAGATACGCGAGCAGCCCCGCCACGACGCACACCTGCGCCGCGTAGAGCCAGCGCCGGTCGAGCGCGCCGTCGAGCGCCGACTCGGCGACGAGGAAGCCGATGTACGCCGCGAACGGAACGATGCGCGCTGCTGCCGGCCTGGAACGAAGCGACATGTCGTGGGGGCGTTGGGACGCCATTGTTCTCCTGGCGCACCGACGTGCGCGCGCGCGATGGTGCCGGCGTGACGTTACGCGACGTCGAAGGCGCCGCCGGTCCAGCGCGCGGCACCGGCCGTCGTTTCCGCGCGCGAGCGCTAGACAGTTCACCGACGATTCGTGCAATCTTGGCCATCGAGAGTCGCAGTCACTTTCCCCACGTTCCGAGCATCCACCGTTCATGCTGGCCGGCGCACGTAGCTCCCAATCGCTGGTTCGAGGGCAACTGTCGCTGGTGTCGCTGATCAGGATGTCGCTCGATCCGCTGCTGATCGTCGGGTCGCTGGTCGTGATCACGCTCGCACTCGGCGAGCGCTTCGACGCGCCGACGCTGGTGCTCGCGCTGATCGCCTTCTCGCTCACCTTCCCCGGCAGTCTGTCGCTCGTCGCCAACCCCTGGACGCACCTCAAGGACATCCTGGTGTCGTGGGGCGTGATCGTCCTGATCCTGCTGTTCTTCGGCTACGCGACCAAGTTCCTCTGGGTGTTCGACCCGGTGGTGTTGCTCGCCTGGGTCGGCTTCGTCCCGGTGGTGCTCTACGTCGCGCACCGCGCCGCGCCGCTCGTGCTGCCGAAGATCCTGGAGATGGAGGGCTACCGCTCGGCGGTGATCGTCGGGGTCACCGAGACCGGGCGCCGGCTCGCCGACCAGTTCGATCGCAGCCGCTTTCTCGGCGTGCGGGTGATGGGGTTCTTCGACGATCGGTCGCCGCAGCGGCTGGGCGAGCTCCCGGGCCCCGGGCTCAAGGGACGCCTCGCCGACCTGCCCGCCTTCGTGAAGGCGCAGCGCGTCGAGGCGGTGTTCATCGCGCTGCCGATGGCCTCCCAGCCGCGCATCCTGAAGCTGCTCGACGAGATGCGCGACACCACGAGCTCGATTTACTTCGTGCCGGACATGTTCATGACCGATCTGATCCAGGCGCGCATGGACGATGTGAACGGCATTCCGGTGGTGGCGGTGTGCGAGTCGCCGTTCTACGGCGTGAACGGCTTGGTCAAGCGGCTCGAGGACCTGGTGCTCGCTGCCCTCATCCTGGTGCTGATCGCGCCGCTGCTCGCCGCGATCGCGATCGGCGTGCGGCTCGACTCGCCCGGACCGGTGATCTTCCGCCAGCGGCGCTACGGCCTCGACGGCCGCGAGATCATCGTCTACAAGTTCCGCACGATGCGGGTGATGGAGGACGGCGTGCAGGTGGCGCAGGCGGTTCGCGGCGACCCGCGGGTCACCCGCTTCGGCGCCTTCCTGCGCCGCACCTCGCTCGACGAGCTGCCGCAGTTCGTGAACGTGCTCCAGGGGCGGATGAGCATCGTCGGGCCGCGCCCGCACGCGGTCGCCCACAACGAGACCTACCGCAAGCTGATCAAGGGCTACATGGTGCGGCACAAGGTGAAACCCGGCATCACCGGGCTCGCGCAGGTGAGCGGCGCGCGCGGCGAGACCGACACGATCGAAAAGATGCAGCGGCGCATCGAGTACGACATCGAGTACCTGCGGAACTGGTCGCTGCGCCTGGACCTCGCGATCATCCTGCGCACCATCCCGGTCGCGCTGAAGGGCGACCGCAACGCTTACTAGCGCGTTCGCCCGGTCGAGGGTCCGCGGGCAGCGCCTCGGAAGCGGCGCGAGCACGCTGCGCGCCGACGGGCCGGCGGCGCCGGCCGCGCTTGCCGGTCTAATGCTCGCGCCCTCGGACAAGCTGGTGCACCTCGCCTATTTCTTCGTTTTCGCGGTCTTGCTGTCGATCGCCGATGCGGGGCGCCGGCTGTTCCCCGTCGTCGCCGACGAGCCGAATCAGACTTTCATGGCGGAGCGCGTGGCGAGCCTCGGCGACTTCTTTGCCGGCTGTCCCGGGGCGGCGGGCGGCGCCGCGGCGGGCAGGCGCCTCATCGGGCTCGGCGCCGGCGCGCGATGACCGCGAGCAGCGCGAGGCCGCCGACCAAAGTCGCCCAGGTCGCGGGCTCGGGCACCATCGTCGCGGTCAGTCCCCACACGTACGAGCCGCCGTCGGGACGGATCTGGCCGCCGAGCACCGCCCGGTAGCTGCCCGGCCCGAGGAGGTCGCTGAACGAGAGCGCGGTGAAGGACGGCACTGCGCCTCCGCCCGGCACCACCGTACTCGGTCCGACGCTGCCGAGCAGCGTCGTGCCGCGGAACAGGTCGAGCGTGAGATCGCGCAGCCCCGCGGTCGGCGTGGTCCACTGGCTGAACACGAACGTCGAGACCACGTACGGTCCGGTGAGGTCGAACGCCACGATGTCCTGGAAGCTGCCGCCGGCGGCAAACCCGTTCGCGAAGCTCACCGCGGCGGGGTTCGCTCCGACGTTGGCGACGAACGCCTGCGCGCTGCCCGCGGACAGCAAGGCTGCGGCGAGAAGGATGCGGATCGATTTCAGCATTGGCGCGCTCCACCACTGGCTGCTGGCTCCACCACGCAGTCAGTAAATAAGAATGATACTCACGAATCGCTTAAGAGGCAACCGGCGCTCAGCCACCCGACCGCCGGCGCGCGATCACGCCGAGGACCAGGATCCCCGAGGCGATCAGCGCCCAGGTGCCCGGCTCCGGCACCGGCACCGCGGCGAGCAGCGGGATCGCCTCCAGGCTGAAGGCGTAGAACCCGCCCGCGGCGCCGTCGGCGACGCCGCTGATCGCGAGCAGGTAGCCGGCGCCGGCTGCGAGCGTGCCGGCGAAGGTCCCGGTCAGCACGGTCGCCGACGGCACCGCGGGCGCGCCGGGCGCGCTGCCGGCGAGCGAGAACCCGCCCGGCCCGGTGATCGAGAACGCGAGGTCGGAGATGCGGTAGCCGGCGAGGTTCGCGCCGGTGACGTTCGCCGCGAGCCCGGCGTTCGCCGCCGGCATCGAGAACGCGATCACGTCCATGAACGACCCGGCCGCGCTGTCGAAGCCGCTCAGCGGCAGATTGAAGGTGATCGCGTGAGCGTTCGCGGCGGCGAGCAGCGCGAGGGCGGCGAGGAAGGTGCGGACTGTCTTCGGCATGCGGCGGACTCCTGATCGATGAGGGACACGACGTCCTCCCAACTCCCCCAACTCGTGTGGCCACTTTGTCGGGCCGGCGTCGCGCCGCCGCTCGCGCCGGATCTCGCTTCGGCCGCCGGCTGCGACCACTCGCGCCGGCGGGGCCTCTGCTTTTTATGCCAACGTCATTACTAGCAATGACATTGGCATATTAGCCGCTGGCGTCCGGATGTCAAGCGCCGCCCCGTCGCGAGGCGCGAGGCACCACCGTGGGGTGCCGGGTTCTCGACAGCTAGCGGCCGGCCTCGTACACCCACTTCAGGACCGCGTCCTGCGCCGCCTGCCCGGCCGCGGCGTTGGCGTGGTTAACGATGAAGACCACCGCCACGCGCCGGCCGGTGCGATCGAGCACGTAGCCGGCGATCGAGCGCACGTCGGCGAGCGAGCCGGTCTTGATGTGCGCTTGGCCCGCGACGCTCTCGAACCTGAGCCGCCGGCGCAGCGTGCCGTCGTAGGCGACCAGCGGCATCGACGAGATGAATTCCGGCATGACGCTCGAGCGGTAGGCGGCGACGAGCAGCCGGCCGAGGTTGGCCGGGCTGATGCGGTCGCGGCGCGACAGGCCCGACCCGTTCTCGATCACCAACTCCGGGAAATCGAGCCCGCGCGCCTGCAGCCACGACTGCACCACGCGCGCCGAGCGGTCGTAGCGGCCCGGCAGCCGGGTCGTCTCGGCCGAGAGCGTGAGGAAGATCTGCCGCGCCATGACGTTGTTGCTGAACTTGTTCATGTCGCGGACGATCTCGGCCGCCGCCGGCGACTCGAACACCGCGAACGGCTTCGCGCCGGCCGGCGGCGCGCCGTCGCGCACGCCGCCGCGCAGCGTGCCGCCCGCTTCTTCCCACAGCTGCCGGAATGCGGCGTACACGTACTGTGGATGGCTGAGCAGCGCCATGTTCCAGTAGCGTTCGCCGCAGCTCGCCGGCATCGAGCCGGCGAAGCTCACGCGCACGGCGGCGCCGTTCGGGCGCACCTCGTAGCGCAGCCCGGCCCGCCAGTCGCCGCACGCGCCGTCGCCGGCGCGCACGGCGTTCGCGATCTCGAGCTCGGCGAGCCGGGGCTCGGCGACGATCTGCACCGACTTCTGCGCCGCGTCGGGCACGAACTGGAATCGCACCGCCTTGTAGTTGACGAGCAGCGCGTCGGCGCCGACGTTGTAGGGCCGCAGCGGTTCGTTGTCGAAGCGCGCGGGGTCGTGGTCGTCGGGCTCGAAGTAGGAGCGGTCGAGCACCAGGTCGCCGCGGATCTCGCGCAGGCCGCGGGCGCGCAACGACCGCACGAACAGCCAGAAGTTCTCGATCGTCAGCCGCGGGTCGCCGTAGCCCTTCAGCACGAGGTCGCCGTCGAGCACCCCGTCGGTGAGCGGCGCGCCGAGGTAGGCTTCGGTGCGCCAGGTGAAGGCCGGTCCGAGTAGCTCGAGCGCGGCGAGCGTGGTCACCAGCTTGATCGCCGAGGCCGGGTTCATCGGCTGCGCGGCGTTGAAGGCGAGCGCCGGCTTGGTCGCATCCACGTCCTGGACGAACAGGCCGACCGCCGACTGCGGGATGCCGGCGCGGGCGAGCGCGCCGGCGATCGGCGGCGGCAGCACCTCGGCGGCGGCCGGCGCCGCGGCGAGCGCGAGCAGGGCAAATGCGAGCGAGGCGACGGCGCGCGGCACGCCACCGAGTATGACGCCTCGGCCGGCCGCTTTCAAAAGCCGAGCCGGCCGGTCAGCCGAAACCGCGGCGCGGGTTGAACCGCGAGACGCGCGCGAGCTGCAGGTAGAGCTGGCGCTCCTGCTCGGTCGGCAGCTGCGGCGTGATCACCCGCAGGCAGGCGAGCAGATCGCCGCGCCCGCCGCCGAGCCGGGGCAGCCCGCGCCCGCTCAGGCGGAAGGTCTGCCCGGAGGTCGCTCCGGCGGGCACGTGCAGGCGAAACGGCTTGTCGAGCGTGGGGATCTCGATGATCGCGCCGAGCACCGCTTCCCAGGGCGCGATCGGGAGGTAGAACCACACCTCGTGCTCGTCGCGCACGCGAAACAGCCAGTGCGGCTTGTAGGCGATCTCGACGTGCAGGTTGCCGGCCGGCCCGCCGTTCGCGCCCGGGGCGCCGTGCCCGCGGAACACGAGCCGCTCGCCTGCGCGCGTCAGCTTGGGGACGCGGATCTCCACCGTGCGCTCGGTGGCGTGGCTGGCGCCGTTCGGGCCGCGCTCCGGCACCTCGAAGGTCAGCGTGACCAGCCCGCCGCGGACCGCCTCCTCGAGCGTGATCTCGGCCATCACTTCGTAGTCGTCCCCCGCGAGCGGTTGGTCGCCGGCGTTCCCGCCCGCCGCGCGCGCGCGCATGAAGCGCTTGAAGAAGCCGCGCGGCGCCTGGCTCGGGGCGCGCACGCGCTCGCGCGCTCGCCGCGGCGCGATCTCGGTCACCGATGGCATGCTGTTCAGGTCGCGCTCGCGCGCGTCGAGCTCCCGCTCGAGCGCCTCGACCTCGTAGCGCACCCGCGAGTCGGGATCGCGCAGCACCTTGTAGGCCTGGGTGACCGCCTTGAACCGCTCCTCGGCCCCCGGATCGCTCGACACGTCGGGGTGATACTGGCGCGCGAGCCGCCGGTAGGCCGCCTTGAGCTCGTCAGCCGTCGCCGAGCGGCTGACGCCGAGGAGCGAGTAGTAGTCGGTATGCATGCTGCGGGAGGGGCCGCGCCGGGCGTCGCCGGGCCGAAGGTCGCGCGACCCCTATCTTCTCCCAACTGTGGCCGTGCGTCTGACCGGGCGCAGGCCGACGGGCGTGCGTTATTTCACACTCCCGGCCGCCGGCCGCGCACGGCGCGTAGAATCCGGGACCGACCGCCTCCGCGAGCGCGTGCGCGCCGGGGCCGCCCGCGATCCCGACCCTTGACCCGCCGCATCGTCCTTCTCCTCGCCTTCGTGGCGGTGGCGATCGCCTTCGGGGCGCGGTGGGCCGCCGGGCCGAAAGTCGCCGTGGTCGCTGCCGCGCGCGGCGATCTGGTGCAGACCGTCGTTTCGACCGGGCGGGTGATCACGCCGTCGCGGGTCGAGATCGGCAGCGTCCTGCTCGGAGCCGTGACCGCGGTCGAGGTGCGCGAGGGCGCGCTGGTGGCGCCCGGGGCGGTGATGGCGCGGCTGAACGACGACGAGCAGCGAGCGACGGTCCAGCAGGCGCGCGCGGCGCTCGGCGAGGCCGAGGCGCGGCTCGCGCAGCTCGCGAGCCTCTCGGCGCCTGCGGCCGAGCAGACGCTCAGACAGGCCGAGGCGAACCTCGCCCTCGCCGAGGGCGAGTTCGCACGCACCCGGCGGCTGTTCGAGCAGGGCTATTTCAGCCGCGCGCGCCTCGACCAGGCCGAGCGCGACCTCGCGGTCGCGCGCGCCGCGCGCGAAAACGCGTTCCTGCAGGCGGCCGCGGCCGCGCCCAGGGGCTCCGACTATGCGCTCGCGCTCGCACGGCGCGAGCAGGCGCGCGCCGCCCTCGCGCTCGCCCGCGCGCGCCTGGAGAACACGGTGATCCGGGCGCCCGCGGCAGGGACGGTGCTCAGACGCGCGGTCGAGCCGGGCGACGTCGTCCAGCCCGGCAAGCCGCTGTTCGAGCTGTCGGTCGCGGGCGAGACCCAGGTGGTGCTGAACGTGGACGAGAAGAACATCGGGCTGCTCGCGATCGGACAGGAGGCGGCGGTAGCCGCCGACGCGTTCCCCGGCCGGCCATTCGGCGCGCAGGTGTTCTACGTCGCGCCGGGCGTCGACGCCCAGCGCGGGACCGTCGAGGTGAAGCTGCGCGTCGCTTCACCGCCGCCGTTCCTGCGACCGGACATGACGGTCTCGGCGGAGATCGTGGGCGCGCGGCGGACCGGCGTGGTGATCATCGACAGCGATGCGATCCGCGACGCCGCCGGCCCGGCGCCGTGGGTGCTCGTGGTGCGCGACGGCCGCGCGGTGCGCCAGCCGGTCGAGCTCGGCATCCGCGGCGCCGGCCGCACCGAGGTGGTCGCCGGCCTCGCCGCAGGCGACCCGGTGATCCCGCCGCATGCCGGGACGATCGCCGCGGGTGCGCGGGTGCGCCCGGACGCCGCGCCGGTGGAGCGCCGGCCGATCGCCAAGGGACCGGACATCGTACGGTGAGCGCCGGTGCCGTTTGAGTGGCTCGTTGCGTTGCGGTTCCTCCGCGAGGGCCGCATGCAGACCGCGCTGATCGTGGCCGGCGTCACCGTCGGGGTGGCGGTGGTGGTGTTCATCACCGCGTTGGTGAACGGGCTCCAGGCGAGCCTCGTCAACCGCACGCTCGGCAGCCAGGCGCACGTGGTGATCCGGCCGGCCGAGGAGGTCGCGAGCCCAGTCATCGACCGCTCGGCGACCGACGTGGCCGCGCGCATCGAGGCGCGCGCGCAGCGGCTGCGCTCGATCGACCAGTGGGAGTCGATCTTCGTCGCACTCGAGCGCCAGCCGGGCGTGGTCGCGGTTTCGGCGATGACCTCTGGCCCGGCGTTCGCCGCGCGCGGCACGGCATCGAAGTCGGTCGTGATCCTCGGCATCGACCCCGACCGCTACCGGCGCATCGTGGCCATCGACGACGACATCGTGGCCGGGCGGTTCCGGGTCGCGGGCACCGACGCCGTGGTCGGCGCCGAGCTCGCGAAGGACCTTGGCGTCGGCGTCGGCGACAAGATCCGCCTCGCGAGCGCCGCGAACCGGGAGGACGTGGTCACGATCGCCGGCGTCTTCGACATCGGCAACAAGGAGCTCAACCGGCGCTGGGTGTTCACCACGATGCGCCTCGCCCAGAACCTGCTCGCCTTGCCCGGGGGGGCCACCAACATCGACCTGCGCGTGGCCGACCTGTTCGCCGCCGATGCAGTGGCGCGCGACATCGCCGCGCGGACCGGGCTCCTCGCGGAGAGCTGGATGGCCACCAACGCGCAGCTGCTCGCGGCGTTCCGCAATCAGAACCTGACCACCGGCACGGTGCGCGTGTTCGTGACGCTGATCGTCGCGCTCGGGATCGCGAGCGTGCTGGTCGTCTCGGTAGTACAGAAACAGCGCGAGATCGGCATCCTGCGCGCCATGGGCGCCAGCCGCCGGCGGGTGCTGCTCGTGTTCCTCCTCCAGGGCGCGCTGGTGGCGTTTGCCGGGTCGGTCGGCGGCGGCGCGCTCGCCGCGGTGCTGGTGCAGGTGTTCGCGCGGGTGTTCCGCAACGCCGACGGCTCGCCGGTGCTCACCCCGGAGCTCGACCCGGTGCTGTTCCTCTCGACCCCGGCGATCGCGATCGCCACCGGCGTGCTCGCCGCGGTGCTGCCCGCGCGCCGCGCCGCGCGGCTCGACCCTGTGCAGGCGATCCGCTCCGGATGAGCGCCGCGATCGCCCCCGGCGAGCCGCTGCTCGCGCTGCGCGGCGTGCGCAAGTCCTACAACGTGGGCACGCCGGTGGAGACCGAGATCCTGCACGGCATCGATCTCGAGCTCGCGCCCGGGGAGTTCGCCGCGCTGGTCGGGCCGTCGGGGTCCGGGAAGTCCACTTTGCTCAACCTGATCGGCCTGCTCGAGCGGCCGACTGCCGGCAGCGTGCGCATCCTCGGGCAGGAGACGACCACGCTCGACGAGGCGGGCCTCACCGCCCTGCGCGGGCGCGCGCTCGGGTTCGTGTTCCAGTTCCACCACCTGATCCCGGCGTTCACCGCGGCGGAGAACGTGATGATGCCGCTGCTGATCGACCGCGGCCGCCCGGATCCGGCGATGCGCGAGGTGGCGCGCGAGCTGCTCGCGCAGGTCGGCCTGGCGGCCGACCTGGCGAAGAAGCCGCAACAGCTCTCCGGCGGGATGCAGCAGCGGGTCGCGATCGCGCGCGCGCTCGCGATGCGCCCGCCGCTGGTGCTCGCCGACGAGCCCACCGGGAATCTCGACACGCACAGCGCCGACGAGGTGTTCGCGCTGCTGCGACGCTTCAACCGCGATCACCGGACCGCGTTCCTGATCGTCACGCACGATCCGCGCCTCGCCGCGCGCTGCGACCGGCGAATCGAGCTGGTGGACGGGGCGATCGTGCTCGACCGCGCCTGACGCGCGGCGAGCGCCCCGCTCAGTCGAGGTGGGCCCTGGGGTCGAACCGAGAGACGCGGGCGAGCTCCTGGTAGAGCGCGCGCTCGCGCTCCGACAGCACGCTCGGCATCGCCACCTGCAGCACGCAGTACAGGTCGCCGTGCCCGCCAGCCGGTTTAGGCAGGCCCTTGCCCGCGAGACGCAGCTTCTGGCCGGCGCGCGCGCCCGGCCGGATCGTCAGCTTGACCCGCCCGTCGAGCGTCGGGACTTCGACTTCGGCCCCGAGCGCCGCCTCCCATGGCGCGACCGGCAGGTCGAGATACAGGTCGTGGCCTTCGGCGCGGAAGAGGGGGTGCGGTTTCAGCGCGATGTTGAGGTAGAGATCGCCGGGCGGCCCGCCGCCGACGCCCTCGCCGCCCTTGCCGGGCACGCGCAGGCGCTGGCCGTCGGTGGCGCCCTTCGGCACCCGCACGCGGACGGTGCGCCCGACGCGGCGCGTGCCGCCGCCGGGGGACGGCTCCGGCGCGGCGAGCTCGAGCGCGACCTCGGTGCCGTGGTAGAGGTCCTCGAGCGACAGGTGCGCGGTGACCTCGTAGTCCTGGCCGCGCATCGCGAAGCCCCCCGCGCCCCGGCCGGCGCCGCGGCGGGCGCCGCGGCCCGCAAACGACCCGCCGCCGAACTGCGCGAACAGGTCCGACAGGTCGATGAAGTCGTCGAGGTTGCCCTGCTCGAAGCGGAACTGTCGCTCCCAGCCGGGCGGCGGACGGAAGTCCTCGCCCGGGCGGTACTGGCCGAGCTGATCGTAGGCGGCGCGCTTCTCCGGATCGCTCAAAGTGTCGTAGGCGACCTGCACCTCCTTGAACTTCTCCTCGGCGTTCTTCTCCTTCGAGACGTCGGGGTGGAATTTCCGCGCGAGCTTGCGATAGGCCTTCTTGATGTCCTCCGCGGAAGCGTCCCGCGGAACGCCGAGCGTGGCGTAGTAGTCTTGGTATCTCATCGCGCGATGTTACCTGCGGGCGAGCGCAGGCAGTTCAACGCCGCCGGGTCCATCGCGCGCTCGGCGCGGGGCGCCGCGCCTCCGGCAGCGTCACGCCCTGCTCCTTAGCGCGCGCCTCGGCGCGGGCGCGGCGTCGGCGGGGTTTGGCGGTCGCGCTTGTGTGCCTGCCCCGAGCGCGCCGGCTGGGGGCCGATCCCGTGGCGGCGAGGACCGCGCAGGCGATCGTGCGAGGATTGGCTGACGGCGGCTGCGCTCGGCTCCCCGGTGGGCCACGAAAACGCGCGCAGGCCAGGCCGCATTGTGCGTCGCAGCAAACGCGGCCGTGGGGTCGCGTCAGGGCGCGCTGCTTGAAACCGACCTCGATCGCCCGTATCATTGGCACTCGCCGGGGTAGAGTGCTAACAAAACTCCACCCTCACTTTCTGGCGATGGCTGTCAGTGAGCGATCGCCAACTAACTGAATCTGGAGGAAACTTCATGAAAATCCGTCCTTTGCATGATCGCGTCATCGTCAAGCGGCTGGAGGCCGAAAACAAGAGCGCCGGCGGGATCGTCATCCCGGACACGGCTGGCGAGAAGCCCGACCAAGGCGAGGTGATCGCGGTCGGCCCGGGCAAGCGCAACGACGAGGGCAAGCGCGAAGCGCTCGACGTGAAGGTCGGCGACCGCGTGCTGTTCGGCAAGTACTCCGGGACGACCGTCAAGGTCGAGGGCACCGAGTACCTGGTGATGCGCGAGGAAGACATCATGGGTGTGGTCGCCTGAGGCGCGCACCGATCTGACACCAATCAGCGATTCAGGAGTCCAGCATGCCAGCGAAAGACGTACGGTTCCACGAAGACGCCCGCCACAAGATGCTCGAGGGCGTCAACATCCTCGCCAACGCGGTGAAGGCGACCCTCGGTCCGAAGGGCCGCAACGTCGTTCTCGAGCGCTCCTTCGGTGCGCCGACGGTCACCAAGGACGGGGTCTCGGTCGCCAAGGAGATCGAGCTGAAGGACAAGTTCCAGAACATGGGCGCGCAGATGGTCAAGGAGGTCGCCTCCAAGACCTCCGACGTGGCCGGCGACGGCACCACCACCGCGACCGTGCTCGCCCAGGCGATCGTGCGCGAGGGCATGAAGTACGTGGCCGCCGGGATGAACCCGATGGACCTCAAGCGCGGGGTCGACAAGGCGGTGATCGCCGTGGTCGACGAGCTGAAGAAGCTGTCCAAGCCCACGACCA
>Ga0308411_10001236_pt1 | contig 17379 bp, 22 predicted proteins | sample HotsprottomLayer_2_FD_203530 | JGI IMG/M metagenome (GOLD analysis project Ga0308411, IMG submission 203530) | Hot spring phototrophic mat microbial communities from Octopus Spring, Yellowstone National Park, Wyoming, United States -... | ecosystem: Environmental > Aquatic > Thermal springs >...
CAAAAATTCTAGGGCTTGTAGCTCAGTTGGTTAGAGCGTGCGGCTTACATCCGCAAGGTCTCAGGTTCAAGTCCTGACAAGCCCACAAATCAACCTTTTTTGCCCGGTCGTCTAATGGTAGGACAACTGGCTCTGAACCAGTTTGTGGGGGTTCGAATCCTCCCTGGGCAACTCAATTTTAATTAAAAATATAAAAAACTATGGAATTTTTTTTAAAAAAATTAATTTTATCAATAATATATCTTTTTCTTGCTTTTCTTTCCACTCTCGTCATCAAAAAAATATTTTCTATTCTTCTTTTTGGTGCTCAAAAAACTCAAAACGAAAAACTAATTAAAAAAACAAAAACTTTAAAAGCTTTTATTGATAGTCTTATTTATGTTGCTGTTTATTTTGTTGCCTTGTTTTTTATCTTGGAAAGATGGGGCGTTAATATGACGCCATTTTTAACAGGAGCGGGGATTTTGGGGTTAACCTTTTCTTTTGGCGCTCAATCTCTGGCCAAAGACTTAATCAGTGGCTTTTTTATCATTTTTGACAATCAATTTGAAGTGGGTGATTATATCAAAGTTGGTACCCTTGAAGGTGAAGTGAAAAAAATCACCCTTCGCCAAACTATTTTAAAAGATAAAAATAACAATCTTATCTTAATTCCCAACTCCCAGATTACTTCTGTGGTGAAGATAAAAAAAATAAAAAATTAAAGAAAAAATATTATTCCAAAGCTCTATTTTTTATATACTTTAATTATAAAGCCACGATCGTGGGTTCATAATTAAAGTCTTATAGTAAATATAAATCCAATCCGGTGTTTTCCTTAACAATATTTACATTTTTACACAACTTTTACACAATGTTTATACATTATTTATTCGCATAATTCGCGTCATTTGCATATTCATTCGTATCATTCGTATCTTTTCCGATTTATCCGAGTTAGCCGATTTATCTGATTTATCCGACTCTTATTCGCATATCCGTAGATTAAATCATTTACTAATTAAAAATCTCAATTTCTGCTAAAATTTATAAGTAATTTTTAAAATTTTTAATTTTTAATTATGATTACCTTTTCCTCTTTTGCCTTTGGTTGCCGTGTTAATGAAGCGGAAAAAGAAACCTTAGATAAAAAAATGCTTGAGGCGGGATTTTCTTTTAATAAAGATAGCCCAAATATTTTTATCATCAACACTTGTGCCGTCACTCACAAAGCCGAACGTGAAGCAAGAAATTTAATTTATCAAATAAAAAGAAAAAGTCCAGAAACAAAAATTGTTATCACTGGCTGCTCAGCCACCTATTGGCAAAAAAACAAACTTTATGAAGAATTACCAATTGATCTTTTGGTTGATAATATTAATAAAGAATTTTTGGTTGAGTTGATTAAAAAAAGATTGTTAAATCAAAAAAAAGATATTCAGCCTCGACACCTCGGAGGTGTGGAATATAAATTAACTAGTAAATTTTTAACTTCAAACAGACTTTTGGTAAAAATCCAAGATGGTTGTCAGCGCTTTTGTACTTTTTGTATTGTCCCCTACCTTCGCGGCTTGCCAAAATCAAAAAAAATTGAGGAAATTATTAAGGAGATAAACAATTATCCGGGAAAAATATCAGAAGTGATTCTTACTGCCATCAACACCGAAGCCTTTGGTTTAGACACTGGCGAAAATTTTATTGATTTAATTGAAAAAGTTTTAAAAAATACTTCTGTTCCCCGCCTTAGTTTTGGCTCAATTCATCCTTGGTCAATTACCCCCCAATTTATCAATTTTTATCAAAAAATTTTAACAGAAAAAAGGCTTGTTAATTTCTTCCATATCCCTCTTCAATCTGGCTCAAATACGATTCTAAAACTGATGAAACGCGGATATACCAAAGAAGAAATCTTAGAAAAACTTCATGCTTTGCAAAAAATCAATCCCTTATCACTTTTGGCCACCGATGTCATCGTTGGTTTTTTAGGAGAAACTAAGACCGAATTTGAAGAAACCTATCGTTTTTTAGAAAAATCACCGTTGGTAAAATTTCATATTTTTCGCTTTTCCAAAAGAAAAAATACCGCTGCTTTTTATATGGCAAAAAATTTAAAAGAACCAACTGAGGAAGAAAAGAAAAAAAGAGCTAAAGCTTTAGCCGATCTTTGCGCAAAAAAATATCTTAAGTTTTTAGAAAAAAATCTTTGTCGCCTCTCAACCACTTTGATTTTAAATAAACAAGAAAATGACTTTTACGAGGGTCTTTTAGACAACCAACTGCCGATTATAATTGAAAAAAATAAAGATATTATGCCGGGAGAAATTGTTAAAGTGAAGGTGGAAAGGATAAAAAATGGAAAATTGGTTGGAAAAACAGACAAAAATCTATCTTTTTAAAAACTTCTCTAAATTCTTATTAATTTGGTAAAGTATAGTTCTTTTAATTATCATAAATTGATAAAATTATAGAGAATTTAGAGACGTGATTAATCACGTCTATACAGGTTTTATTTGGTAAAATGAGTTAGAATCGGTCTATTAAAAATTTAAAATAGAATTTATATTTTCTTTCTTTAAAATTTGAATATATAAAAAGATAATAATTATGAAAGTTATTGCTTTTAAAAAACTATCAAAAGACGATCAAAATCTTATTAACGAAGCGGAAAAAATAATTCAAAACGCCTATGATCCTTATTCTCAATTTTATGTTTCTTGTGCTATCTTAACCACTAAAGGAAATATTTACAAAGGAGTAAATATTAATACCTGTGCCTATGGTGGAATTTGTGCTGAAAGAGCGGCTTTGTCATCGATGGTAAGTTGCGGTGAATATGGTATTAAAAAGATAGTGATTATTTCCAAAAGCGACCATTTTAAAGTAAAAATTCACTCTGGTCCTTGTGGCATATGCCGACAGATGCTTTGGGAGTTTGCTGAACTTTATAAAACTAATTTTGAAATTTTAGTTTCTGACTCCGATAAGAAAAAAGTAATGATCTCAACAATCGAAGAACTTCATCCAAAAGGTTTTGGTCCAAGGCTTTGTTTTGGAAAATACAGAAGATATTTAAAATAAAATAAAGTCTTCCTTTTAAACTTTTTGCTACCCTTTTTTTAGAGGATGAAAATCGTGAACCCGGAGAGACTCGAACTCTCAACCAACAGCTTAAAAGTCAGCCAACTGGCGGATCTGTCAGTTGGGTCTAATTAATAAATCCTGTGAGCCCGCCGGGACTCGAACCCGGAACCAACAGCTTAAAAGGCTGCTGCTCTGCCAGTTGAGCTACGGGCCCAAAATTTTATCTTTTAAAAATTTTCTTCCCTGAAAACTTTTCAGTTCTTTTTCTCTCTTTAACGCGTCTTTTCTTTCTTCAAATTCTTCTTTATAAACTAAAATCCATTCGCCACTACCTTTATTTTTGTAAGTAAAACTTTTTCTTTTATTAGATAATTGGCCGTTATGTCTTTTTAATCTTTTCTCTAAATTACTTGTTTGACCAATATAAATTTTACCATTTTGACTGTTTTTTATTACATAAACATAAAACATAACAGCTTAAAAATCCGCCAACTGGCGGATCTGCCAGTTGAGCTACGAGCCCAAGATTATTACAAATACTAATTTTAACAATAAATTTTCAAAAAATAAACAGTTTTTACTCCCGACAACAATCAACTGCTTTTTTTACCAACTCACCCAGTTTTTCAAAAATGGAAGCGGATTTTTTGACTTTTGGTTTTTTGTCATCAGTTAAAAAATCAATTTTTTCCGACTCATTTTTTTTGACATCCGACATACCAACTACTCCCAAATTCAACCCCCAAAACAAAGAATACAAATAATAAGACTTTTTGAACAAATCAGCGGCATTTTTCTTATCGCCTTTACTTAAATATTTGGTGCCTACTTCCATCAATCTCATTGAGGCGGCCAATAAGTGCTTTGAAATACACCAAACTTCACCCTCATACTCTTTTATAATCTTTTTCAAAAGTGATTTTCTTACCTCTCGCACTTCATTTAAAAGATCCAAATATTTTTCATCACCAGTTTTGTTGTAGGTAAAGAAAAAGTGTTCTTCCATCGAAATCAAATTCATTATCCCAATTGACAAATCTTCATCAGACGATAAATCAAGCTTCTCTCCTTTTTCCAATTTTTTAACTTTTTGTAGAAAAGAATCAATGTCTAGATTTTTCATAGAATTAAAAAGAATTTATAACTCAAATCTCAAAACTCAAAACGCAAAACTAAAACTAAAAACTTTAAAACTTTTTATTCTTTAATGTAATTATACTCGCTGCTAACATATTTGATATTTCGTTTAATTCTTCTAAAAAAATATTTAAAGTATTTTTATCTAAGTCAAGACTATCTCTTAATAAGCCAAACCAATATTTTGATTCATTAGCTGATTTTAAAGCTATTTCATAGAATTTAATGAAATCTCTCTTAGATGAAGATGATTTTGCTTCAATAATATTAGCTCCAATTGAAGTTACGGCTCTTAATAATTGAGCTGTAATAATCTGATAAATTTTATTATCAGGTAAAGTTGCTAAAAATTTTATTACTTTAATGGAGAAAAAATATGTTCTAACTTTTAAATCAGTTTTTGGGTTTTTCGTTGTCGTTTTGACATTTGACATTTGAGTTTTGAGTTATAGGATAATATAAAACATTAAACTAATAATAGTCAAAAACAAAATCGGCAAAATCACTTTTTGATAATAGATAAAAACTTTACCCCCATTAATCTTTCGCAAAAACTTATCCAAAAAAACTCCCAACAAAAAAACAAAAGAACCAATTGTGATTCCAAAAACAATTTTATCAATTCCCAAAAAAGTATTACCACGAACTCCAATCATCTTTCCCCAGTATAAAAATGGAATGGTTAGAAAATAAAATAAAATTAGTGATAGAAAATCGCGCCAAATTGGCTTTAAAATCTTTTTTTTGGCTAAAAAATCAGAAAGCCATAAAGCCGCCGAAACAATCAACCCCCCAATCCAAATCGAAGAAATCAAATCATCAACGCCCAAAATTCTTGTTACCTCAATCCCGCCAGCTGCCGCTAATGTACACAAAGGACAAACGGCAAAAGTAGAAGCAACCCAAATGAAAAATAAAAAATAAAAAATAAAAACTACAAATAAAAATCTACAAATTTTTAATTTTACATTGTCATTTTTCATTTTTATTTTTTACTTTTTAATTTCTCAGCCAAAACTTTCTTAACATCCGGCGTACCAATATAACATTTCCCATCCGCCCATAAAAATGGTACGCCAATTGAAGTTGAATCAAGACTACAAAACTTGGCTACTTCTTGAAGTTCAGCTGCGTTTTCTTTGTTATACCACACTTCTTTTTTCTCAACTTTTATATTCTCTTCAACCTTATTTTTCTTCATCCACTCCTCAACGTCTTTACAATGCGGACAGGTTAAGCCATAATAATAAACAATTTTATCTTTACTTGGTAAATTGACTTTAATTTTGGCCTTTTTATTTGATGAATCAACTAAAATATAACCTAAAATCAAAATCACCACCGAAACAATTACTGTCGTCCAAATGATTTTTTTATCCATATTTTAAAATTCTAATTGATAATTTTTTAATTTTAAATTGTAATTTTTATTTTTTAATTTTTAATTATTATTTTCCCCCCAAACATCCCCATTCCACAAGAAAAAGGAATCTCAGAAAAATTTTTTGGATCAAACTCAAAAACATTCTCCCCCTCCTTTAAAGCCTGACTTATACCCAAAAGAGGAACCACAAAATAGCCCTGACATCCCAAAACATTTTTCCCATAAATTACCCATTTAACCGGGGCATCTTTTTTAACAACAAAAAAATTTGGACTATAGCCTGAGGAATCAACTGTCATCTCAATCACTTGTTTTCCGGAGACTACTTTAACATTAACTTTTTCCTCATTATTTTTTAAAAAAAACCGATCAAAATAATTTAAACCAAACAAATTCAAAAAATTAGAAAAATAAATTAAGCCGACAAAAAAAACCAAAACCCCCATCCCTTTTAAAAAATACTCATAAATGGCAAATTTTCTTATGTTTAACGCCAAATTTATCGCCATAAGAAGGGGCACTGTCCCCAAAGCAAAAACCATCATATAAACTGCCGACAAAAAAGGATTACCTAAACCCATAGCAAAAACTTGAACCGATTGAGTAAAACCACAAGGTAAAAAATAGGTAATTGCTCCCAAAAAAAACGGCATCTTGCGAGGATATGTTTTTAGTTTTTCTTCTAAATATTCAAAAATCCTGCCGGTAAAGCTTGGTTCAAAATATTTTTGCCAAGAAAAAACTTTTGCCATATCCAAGCCCAAAAAAATCATCATCAAAGAAATGACTAAAGTCAAAATCCCGCCCCAAAAAACTGAGTTAATCATCGTTTTTCCCAAAAATCCAAAAATTAAGCCAAAGAAAAAATACGACAAAACTCTTCCCAAATTAAAACTTACGGCGGAAACAAAATGGCTGTTTTTTTTGGCTAAAGAAAGATATAAAGCTCCAGCGGTTGCCATACAAGTTGAGGTGGAGGCCACCACTCCCAAAATAAATACCAAAGGCAAAGATAGCTTTTGATAAGAAAAGGAAGGCACCCAATTTAGTTCTTTAAAAATTAAATAAATTAAAAATAAAAATATCCCGATACCAAAAAATTCAACCAAACGATTTAATAATGGCTCTTCTTTTTCTTCAAATCTCTTTTTAATTTCATATCCAAATGGCTTGATCAATTGATTTAATTTTTCCTCGTCAATCTGCCCGTGATAAAAAACCTCTGCCTCTTTTTTTCGAAAATCCGCTTTTATCTCTTTAATATTTTTAAATTGGGAAAATTTATCTTTAACTAATATCTCGCAAGATGGACAATGCATCCCCTCAATTTTTAGAGTTTTCTTTTTAAGTTTCATATCTTAGCTTTTTTTAAAAGTAATGAATTGGTAACGACAGAAACACTAGAAAAAGCCATCGCGGCTGAGGCTAAAATCGGACTGATTTTTCCTGCCATCGCCACTGGGATTAAAATTATATTATAAACAAATGCCCAAAATAAATTGAGTTTAATTGTTCTTAAGGTTTTTTTGGAAAGATTTATCGCTTTTAAAATTGTCAATAAATTTTTATTAACAATTGTCACTTGGGCTACCTCCATTGCCACATCGGTTCCGGTTGATAAAGCAATTCCAACATCGGCCGAGGCCAAAACTGGCGCATCGTTGACCCCATCACCAACAAAAGCCACCACTCTCCCTCCGCTTTTTTCTTTTATTTTTTTCAATACTTTCTCTTTTTCTTTTGGCAGCATCTTACCAAAAACATTTTTTTCCAAAATTCCCAAAAACTTTCCAACAGCCAAAGCTGTCTTTTGACTATCACCAGTAACCATATAAACCTCAATTCCCATTTTTTTAAGGCTGTCAATTAACTTTCTGGCTTCATCTTTTATTTTATCAGTAATCACCAATGCTCCCAAAACTTTATCTTCTTCATAAACATAAACAACAGTTTTTCCTTGATCTTTGGCTTTTTTTGCTTCTAAAAAATCATCCTTATTTTTTAAAAGTTTGCCAACATAATATTTTTTTCCAAAAATCACACCGGTAACCCCAAAACCAGTAATACTTTTAAACTTTGAAACTTGAAAAGCTTTTAATTTTAACTCTTTGGCTTTTTTCACGACTGCTTCCGCAATGGGGTGAGAAGAGAATTTTTCCAAAGAAAAAGCAATTTGAATAATTTTTAATTTTGAATTGTCATTTTGAGATTTAAACTTTGAATTTTGATTTTTTATTAAGATATCTAAAATATCTGGTTGACCATAGGTCAAGGTACCAGTTTTATCAAAAACAACGGCTTTTACTTTTCCCAAAAGTTCTAAAGATGAGGCGTCTTTTATTAAAATCCCATTTTGCGCCCCAATCCCAGTGCCAACCATTACTGCCGTTGGTGTGGCCAACCCTATGGCGCAAGGACAGGCAATGATTAAAACCGAAATCGAATTAAGCATGGCGGTAATTAAATTATTTGAAGAAGCATTAAAATACCAAAAAACAAATGTGATAATCGCTAAAATTAAAACTGCCGGCACAAAATAAGAAGAAACGATATCCGCCAACCTTTGAATTGGCGCTTTACTACTTTGCGCTTCTTTAACCAATTTTATAATCTGAGACAGTAAAGTTTCCCCACCAATTTTTTGGGCTTTAAAAATAAGCATGCCCTCTTTATTGATTGTCCCACCAATCACCTTATCTCCCCTTTTTTTAAAAACTGGCATTGGTTCACCAGTAATCATTGCTTCATCAACCCATGATTCGCCCTCAACCACCACTCCATCGGTGGCAATTTTTTCTCCTGGTTTTACTAAAATCAAATCACCGATTTTTATTTGATCAATCGCGACTTTTTTCTTCTGCATAAATAATAATTAAAAGCTTTAAATTTTTAATTGCAATTTTTAACTTTTAACTTTTAACTTTTGACTTTTGACTTTTTATAACTATTGTCGCTTCTTTTGGCTGAAGACCAATAAGTTTTTTTATCGCCTCACTTGTTTGTGATTTTGCTTTTGCCTCCAAATATCTTCCCAAAAGTATTAAAGCAATAATTGTTGAGGAAACATCAAAATAAGGCATCAAATCTTTTTTTTGATTAATAAATAAATTTGGGAAAAACACAACGACCGTTGAATATAAATAAGCAACCGTTGTTCCAATCGCCACCAATGTATCCATATTGGCTAATCGGTGTTTTAAAGCGGAAATTCCCGATCGATAAAAATCCCATCCGCCAAAAATTTGGACGATTGAAGCGGCCAAAAACTGAAAAAAATAGTTTTGCAAAAACCAAGGTGAAGTCATCATTAAAATTGGAAAACTTCCCCATAAAATCAAAAAAGCCAAAATTAAACTTAAAAAAAGTTTTCCTTTTAATTTTTTTAGTTCTTGTTTTTTTTCTTGTTTAATTTTCTCATCTAAAGTTTTTTCTTTTTCAAAAACCGCCTGATACCCAACCGAGGCAACTGCTTTTTTTACTAAATCTAAATCAACTTTGCCATCAACCTCAATCGTTGCTTTACCGGTGGCTAAATTGACAGATGCTTTTTTCACAAAAGGAATCTTTTTTAACGCCTCCTCATTAACATAAATACAAGAAGCGCAATGAAGTCCTTTAATAAAAAAATCAATTTTTTTCATTTGTTAAAAAATTATTGAAATAACTTTCCTTAAAACATATCTTTAAATAATAAAACTTAAATTTACCTTTTATTTTTAAACTAATTTCTCAATAATTTTAATTGTAAAAACTTTAATTACAAACCCACGATCGTGGTATCATAATTAAAGTCTTATAGTAAATATAACCCGTATCAACGTTTTCTTAAACAACTTTTTAAACAACTTTTACACTATATTTACACAACTCTTTACACATTTTTACACTTCTCTCCTCTTTCCTTCCTCATCATATTCATACACTTTTCCTTCTTCTTCATTTAAAGTTTTCTTATGTGAGCCATCACAAAAAGGCTGATTCTTTGATGGACCACACATACAGATCCAAACCGAACTCTTTTGTGGCTTTATCTCAAAAGGACCATAGGCTGTTTTTAAAACCTTTCTGGCCATGTTTTGAAAATAACTTATAATACAATTACCGATTATAAATTTTTGTCACCCTTAAAATCTCCTCAACCATTTTTTTCTTTTTAGCTTGATTTTTTGACTCACAGGCAGAAGAAAAACAAGTTTTTAAATGGTCTTCCATAAGCATCTCATGAGCACTTCGAAGAAGGCCAATAACCGCCAGATTCTGTTGCATAATATCAATACAATATTCGTCTTTTTCTGTCATCTCAATAATTTTTTCCAGTAAACTTTTTGCCTTTTTAAAATTAATTAAAACCTTAGTTCTGTCATGTTTCATATTTTTTAATTTTTACCCTCCGATTCAGAGGGTAACTTTTAACTTTATTGATTTTAATTAAATCAGATTTCATTTTAGTTTTGAGTTTTGACATTTGAATTTTGAGTTTTATTTACCTCCACCTATGGTATAGGTATATACTAAACAAAAAAATAATTTAAGTCAAGAAGAAAAAATTAAAAAACCAACCAATTAAAAACCAAATCATGATAGATTAAAGCCTGAAAAAGAATTGAATAAAAAATTATAATTTTTAAATCACAAATCAATAATAAATTTTTTATTTTTATATTTTATACTTAAAATTAATTAAATATGAAATTGTTAAAAAATCATTCAAAATATAGAAAAAAGAAAGAAGTCGAAATTCGAGCAATACTTGATAGCGAACAACGCGCGGTTCTTGAAACAAAACTTACCGAAAGAGGAGCTAAATTTGAAGGTAAAGCAAAAATCACTGATATTTATCTTTGTCCATCATCAGTCAATTCTTTTGAAGAAATTGAAATGAATAAAGTTGGGTCTTATAGCTTGCGAATTCGAAGACAAATCACTGACGAACAAGAAGAAGTTAGCATTAATACTAAAATTATAACCACTGAGGGCGATCATAATGCGTGGCAAGAATACGAAATTGAAGTTTCTTCTTTTGATGCAGCTTTATCTATTTTTAGAGCCATTGGCTTCAAGTCTTTTTTTACTTTGGAAAAAGATAGGTATATTTTTAAGCTTGACAATATGACAATTTGCGTTGAAGATATTGTTGGTTTTGGTTCAACTATTGAGGTTGAAGTAATTGCTGATGAATCAGCTAGTCAAAGAGCGAAGAAAGAAATAAAAACTTTCTTAAAAGAAATGGGTATCGATAACAACCAATTGGTTCCAAAAAGTATCACAAACTTACTTATGCAACAAAAAGCTAAATTTTAATTCAAAATTAACCTAATAATGGTTTGCAAAATAAAAAATAAATAGTTTATCATAATCAAATGAAGAAAAAGATTGTTTTTATTTTTTTATCAATTGTTTTTTTCTTTATTTTTCTCTTTTTTTCTTATCTTGTCAAAAAAGACTTATTTGTTCAATGGGACTTTGATACAACTGTAAGACTCCAAAATCATTTGCCAAAAAAATTTGATCCCTATCTTTCTCTTTTTTCTTTAATTGGCAGTTTTGAAGTTTATTCTCTTTTAATTTTAATTATTATTTTTATAAGAAAAAAAATTGTTTCCTTTTTAGTCTTTATTCCTTTTGCTTTTGCTCATCTGGTTGAAATTTTTGGTAAAGCTTTTCTTCATCAGCCGCCACCGCCTTTTCTTTTTCATCGTTATAATTTGTTTTTTAATTTTCCATCATCTTATGTCCAACCTGGATATTCCTATCCATCTGGTCACTCATTAAGAACAATTTTTGTCTCTTTTTTAATTGGATATCTAATCTTAAACTCAAAGATGAAAAAAATAAGCAAACTAATTTTAATAAGCGCTCTTTTTATTTTTAATTTTTTAATGCTTTTATCAAGAGTGACTTTGGGGGAACACTGGTCAACTGATGTTATTGGTGGCGCAATTTTAGGAGTCTCTTCCTCTTTTTTTGCTTTTTTGTTTTTATAATATAAAAAAATTAGTTATGAACCATTTAATCAAATACACCTATCTTTCAATTTTTGCCGCTTTAATAACCATTTTTTTAAAATTAATCGCCTACTTTATTACCAACTCTGTTGGCATTTTATCAGATGCCGTTGAATCGCTAGTTAATTTTGCCTCGGCTTTGATTGCTTTTTTTGCCTTAAAAATCGCCCAAAAACCAGCGGACAAAAATCATCCTTACGGCCACACAAAGGCTGAATATTTCTCAAGCATTGCTGAGGGAATTTTTATTTTTTTCGCTTCTTTAGCCATTATTTTTTCAGCTTTCAACCGTCTTTTTCATCCAAAACCATTAGAAAAAATCCCCCTTGGACTTTTAGTTTCAATTATGGCCGCAGTCATCAATTTTTTTGTTGGTCAGATTTTAATCAAAGTTGGCAAAAAAAATCAATCAATTACATTAGAGGCTGATGGACAGCATTTAATGACTGATGTTTGGACATCGGTTGGTGTAATTTTTTCGGTTTTTTTAGTTGATAAAACTAAAATTTTGATTTTAGATCCACTGGTTGCAATATTTGTTGCTTTAAATATCCTTTTAACTGGCACAAGTCTTATCCGCCGCTCTTTATCTGGTTTTATGGATGAGGCAATTGATAAAAAAGATTTGGAAAAAATTGAGGGTATTTTTGAAAAATATCAAAAAAAAGGACTAGTTTTTCATGAGATAAAAAGTCGAAAATCCGGTCAAAAAAAATTCCTCTCTTTTCATTCTCTTTTTCCCAATGATTTTACCATCAAAAAAGCCCATGATTTAATTTACAAAATTGAAAAAGAAATAAAAAAGGCTGTCTTTAAAATCCAAATCGAAAGTCATTTGGAGCCAAAAGATGACAAAAAGTCGTTTGAGAAATGATTAAAATAAAAAATTTATTACGAATCCTATTAAAGTCATCTCCAACCACTCCTACCCCAACCAGAGAATATGATGATTGCTAAGGATTCATATCCTCAGAGGAATAAATATGTGAATCAATCTCACCTCTTCCCCGACCACCAATATTCCCTGGATCTTTCATATTTTGGTAATCCACCGGTACTGCCATTACCGGTACACCATTAATATTTAAAACCACAGTAAAAGGACGGTCGATAATTACTACTGGTTTTTTTTCTAATGAAATACTTTTTGTTGCTCCTAAAGCGGCTGCTGCTTCAGCTTTGGCAGCAACTTCATTCATCTGAAGCAACATATATCCTTTTGCTTGAGCGATAATTACCGCTTTACCATCACCTCCCATAACTGTTGCACCAATAAGTTCATTAATTGCTTCTTCGGTAATTTTTAAATCCACCATTGGAAAAACCAATCCTCGAAAACTATGATCTTCTTCAAATAATTTAGACAACACATATCGTCCTTTTTTATAAGGATCATCAAAAACTTGCGGCACTAAAATAAAATCAACTCCTGGTGTTTTTGTAGCAATTTTTACAGCTAAGTCTTCAAATCCTGATAATTGGTTTCTTGATGCTCTCCCTAAATTATAAACTGTAATATGATGAGGCATAAACTCTTGACCAACCATTGATACCGCCGGAACCTCCTGCCCATTCGCCAATCTTAATTGAGCTTTTTTTCCTTTTTGTGCCCATTCGGCCAACACCTTTAAAACTGCAGCTGAATAAATATCATCATCTCTTCCCATATTATCTAAAGATAAAGGAATTCCTTGTTGTTTTAAAAATTCATTTACTGGTCCAGGTGTGCCAACACTTGCTTCTGTTTTCAACCAATCACCTAATGTATGTAATAATGAATATAAATCTCTTAACTCCTGCATTATCGGCCTATTCCATCCGGCTTGGGGAGGAACTTGAGCTACCTCTTCTATCCTCCTTAATGCTGCGGATATTAATGGACGAGCGCATTTTAATGTTTGGGATGGTTGTTCTGTTGTTATTAATGATTCACGTGGATTTGACATTAAAATATGTTTAAATTAATAATATAATATATAGTATTATACTATATATTGATAAAGATAGTCAACAATTTTATAATCCAATCTCAGAAGCCACTCCCTTCATCGCCTCAAGACAGATTTCAATGAATTTTTCCAAAGGAATGTTTAGGCCTTCCGGGAGAGTACATTTTTTAACATCCTCCCGTCTGGTACCGGCCGCAAACTTTGGCTCTTTTAAAAAGCGTTTTACCACTGATGATAATTTCACATCAGCCAATTTTTTTGACGGATAAACTAAAGCCACTGCCACAATCAACCCGGTTAATGAATCGGCACAAAATAGCGCCCACTGCGCTTTATTTTTTGGATAGTAGCCAGTTTTTTCTGGCGCATGGGCTTTAACAATATTGTGAACTGTTTCAGAAATAGTTAGTCCATATTTTGCCAAAACTTCCAAAGTTTTTTTTGGATGATCAGCCTTAAACTCACCCGAATAATCAATATCATGAATTAACCCGGCCAAAAGCCAATCTTCTCTTTTTGGCTCGTCTTTGGTTAACTGGTTGTTTTTTAACAAATAATCATAAATTCCCCCCATACACGCCTCTAAACCTAAAGAGTGTTTAAAAATATTTGGTTCAAGTTGAGCTTTGACCGCTTCTAAATATTTTTGCCGATTGGAGTAGTTGAACATAAAAATAAATAATAGCAGAAAAATTTTTGTTTTTAAAAAGTTTATATCAAAAAAACAACTTTAATTACGAAGCAACGATCGTGGGTTTATAATTAAAGTCTTATAGTAAATATAAATTCACTCAAGCGCTTCCATTAAAAATTTTACCCATTTTTCTAATCTCCCAATCTCCACTTATCTCCATAAATCTCAACTTGTCTCTATTTATCTCTTTTTTATAAATGTTTAACGTTTAAAGTTTCACGTTTCAATTTTTTCCGATTTATCCGAATTCTTCTGATTTATCTGAATTCTTCCGATGTTGGCTGATTTATCCGACCTCTTCCGATTCTTCTGACTCCAATTAATTCTAACACTTCGACTTCGCTCAGTGTAAACCAATTTCAACTGATTTTAATTTACCCTCCGAATCTGAGGGCTGATTTTAACTAATTTTAACTGATTTCAACTGATTCTAACTGATTATAACTAATTACAACCAATAACAACCAACTTCCCCCTTGACAAGAAGAAGAAGAAGAAGAAGTAAGATGAGAATATATGGTAGATTGGACAAATGAGGATGAGGATCCGAGATTAACTCCAGAAACGCAGCAAATGTTATCTCAATTACCTTTAACCAAAGCATTTTTAGGTCCTTCTTTCGACAAAAAAAGCTGGGATGTAGATGTTACGGCTAAATTAGACGAGATTAGAAAAAAATTCAAGGAAAAAAAATATGTTTGCGACATTATGATTTATACATTATGTTTTTTTGCTGCAAACTCAAAAATTTTAAATCCCGATCTACCACCTGAAGAGAAAATGATCGGTCAAGAAATTTTGATTGCTCTTGGATTTGAGGTATTTTTACAAAAAGTTGATCGAAAAAAATACGGTCCTATCTATAAGTTAATTATGAGTAAATTAATAGAAATTGGGTTGATAAATGAAGATGAAGATATTTTAATGGAAAAGGAAGAAGGAATACTTGATTGGTGCTTCGCTTCTTGGAAAATAGGTTATTATCTTCTTCCTTCAATTATTGGACAATCTCTATCAGAAGATAGAAAAATCGACCAACCACCTGATAAAGAAGACTTAGGTCCTTTTGGTGATTTTATTGAAGGTTTAGATTTATAAAGAAACAAATCAATCTATTTATTTAAAATATTTAAAAACTATTTCGTTTAAAACTTCTCTTATCTTTTTCGGATACCTTCTCCCCCATCTTTCTAACCTTTTTTTATTAAAATAATATAAATCCATTTTGGGAAAAATTAACCTGAAAATTTATCCACAATCTTAATCATAATGATTTTAACTGATTATAACTTAAACTAACTTTAATTATCTTTGCCATAATCTTTCTTATAACTATCTCTTCTTTAAAATAAGAAAACCAAAAAAAACTTTTTTCCTTTCTTTGAAAAAACTAATTCAGAAAAATTTTCCTTTTTATCATCCAAAAGCAATAGATTATTTTCTTAAACAAAATTTTCTTTTTAAAAAGAAGGCCTTCGAAAAATGTCATATTTTGGAGTAAATCAGGTTGTGATAGGAAAGATTATTTGGAAGTTTAACGTAGAGAAAATTATTTAGCATCTTAGACCGCCAGTGTCGCCAACGAAATCTTTTGCGCTATATAATTTAATAAGTCATCTGCTTTTTCATATGCAAACATCTCTTGAATCCGCCCAACTCGATATTGAAAAACCCTAAATCTCTCCTCCAGCGATCTATTCATTTTCCCATCATTTCTTTCATTTCTTAAATCATCAACTGTCTCCTCTAAATTAGCTAAAACATCAGCTGCTCTAATTAATTTTAAATAATCCTTGTTAACTTCCCACCAAGCTTTTTCTTTTTCACTCAATCCTTCACCATCCCAAATCCGATCAAAATCTTGCTGCTTCTTCTTAAAATAATTTTCAGAAGAAGTTTCTTTAGGAACTAAAAATTCTGACATATGACTAATGTTACAAGCATCATCTTCATTAAAACCTACTTCCATCAATCTTCTTTGAAGATTTTCAACACTCACCTTTCCACCATTTTTTTTATTTATCTCAATCGCATCATGTAAAGCATCCGCCATCATTAAAACGTCGTAATTTAAACTTACTTTTTTTGAACTTACTGTTTATTTGCCAAAACTATTGTCCGAAGAATATGACGAAGGTATAAACCTCCGTTGACTTTTCTTGTGTAGTCTTCGCCTTTTGAGTTTTGGTATAAGGAACGAATAAAAGGTAAATATTTTTCTAAAAATCCAAACAATCTTTCATCTGCCTCAAAAACCTGCTCTAAATCTCCAAAACCAAAAACAAAAGCCTCAGCTAGTCTTGGGTCTTTATCTTTAAGAAGAATTTTGGCAACTGGTCCTAATCTTTCTACTCTTACATAACTATCATTCCCTGTAGTAATTTGATCATCAAAATTTTCTCCTAATGAAACTTTTTCCTTCAATACTTGCCATAATGCTGTCGCTCCAAATCTTTGCCGCTTTCCTAAATCTCCATCAGAAAATTTTAATGACAATTCAATCATTCGGAAAAGTTCTTCAGGACCATACTCCCTTAAATCTAATTTTTTACTCTCCCATATTTCAATCAACCTATTTCCCACTTCTCGCCAATACTTTTTTTGACTTGGTGAATATCTCTCAACCCATGACTTAGGCGATCTTAAAAAATTTAGTACTAATAACCATAAACAACCATCCGGTGGTTGAATTTCTCTCATTAATGAATTCCAATCTTTCGGTTTTTCCCTTTCCATTATTATCAGTTATTTTATCAAATTTTGGCGAAAAATCAATCTAAAAGAAGATTACAACCAACTATTTCTTTACCTCCAACTTCTCAAACCAACCCCGCCGAAGTAAAATGGCAATAACCGCATAAACAGCAATATCAATCCACGAATCATCAATCGTTTCATTTTCCGGCTTTTTTCCACTCATCAAAAGATGCTTTATCCGATTAAATTTCTCAGAAATCCGAAAAGCAATCCCCAATTCCCCCATATCCAAAATATTTCCTTTGCCATAATCTTTATGTTTTTTAAAAAAAGTCTCAAGCATCTTTTGACACACTACCAAAAAAGCCTCATCTAAAGTTTTGGGATTTTTTTTATTTTGGTTCATAAATAATATGATACCAAAAAAATTATTTTTCAAATTTATTTAATAAA
>Ga0308411_10001238_pt1 | contig 17371 bp, 20 predicted proteins | sample HotsprottomLayer_2_FD_203530 | JGI IMG/M metagenome (GOLD analysis project Ga0308411, IMG submission 203530) | Hot spring phototrophic mat microbial communities from Octopus Spring, Yellowstone National Park, Wyoming, United States -... | ecosystem: Environmental > Aquatic > Thermal springs >...
GCTATGCGGATAACCTCTGGACCGCTTGGCCTCTATTGGAGAAGTACCAGGTGCCTGCGACGGTGTTTGTAATCACCGGAGCCGTAGAAGGGAGCCTCCCCCTTTACTGGGAGGTTTTGGCCCAAGCGCTTCTAAGTCCTGCACAGCCCCCCTCTTTTCCTACTCATCTGCACATAGTCCATGAAGAGGATACCTTGCGCTATTCCCTTCGCACCTACGGGGAGCGCTTGAAAGCCTATCAGGCCCTTCGCCAAAAGCTGACGAGTCTCTATGGTGAGAGACGATTGGCGCTTCTGCGGAAGATCACAGAAAGCTTAGGGTGGGAGGGTAGTCCGGACCCAGCTGTAAGGTCTTTGACGCTTTCTGAGCTGCAAAAGTTGGCCAGTTCTCCCCTGATAGAGATTGGGAGCCATACGGTGTCGCATCCTCAGCTGGATAGATTGCCGATTGAGCGGGTGCGATGGGAGGTGGAAGCATCCAGGCGAGAGCTTTTGGGGTGGATAGGCGGTGAGGTAAGATATTTTGCCTACCCGTATGGGCGGGAGAATGGGCAGCTACGGAGAGCGGTACAAGCGGTAGGATATGAGGCGGCTTGTGGAACGAAAGCAGGAGGGGTGGTGGAGAGAAGCGATTTATTTTCACTTCTGAGGCTATATGTGGGGGATTGGTCGGGGGAGAGGTTAGCGCGTTATTTGGGTAAGTGAAGAGCCAGTCCATGTCCTGCGTATTTTTGTCTTGGATGGAAACGCATTGTCTCCGTCTCAGAATAGGTCGGCATAGAAATGGCGCCGGGTTTGTCGTGCGTTCTTGGGGAAGGTTAAGACTGCGTAGGTGGTGAAGCTCCTTTTTTTAGGGACGGGTACCAGTCAGGGCGTGCCCATGATCGGCTGCACCTGTCCTGTGTGTCAATCTACCGATCCGCGGGACCAGCGCCTCCGCTCCTCTGTGGCCCTCTTTTTCCGGGATAAGGTCTGGGTTATTGATACCGGGCCAGACTTTCGCCTGCAAGCCCTGCGCTATCGCCTCCCCACCGTAGATGCGATTCTTTTCACCCACGCCCACAAAGACCACACTGCCGGCCTGGACGATGTGCGCCCTTACAACTACCTCCAACGCAAACGCATCCCGCTGTATGCCGACCCTTTGGCGGCGGACCAGCTCAGACGGGAATTCAGTTATGCCTTTGGCGAAGCGAACTATCCGGGTGTGCCGCTTTTGGACCTATGGGAAATCCAGCCCTTCAGTCCGTTTCAGCTGCATGGGGTGGAGGTGTTCCCGCTACTCCTGTGGCACTACAAATTGTCTATTCTGGGATACCGGATAGGGGGGCTGGCCTATCTGACGGATGTAAGTCGGATTCCAGACGAAACCTGGCCCTACCTGCAAGGATTGGAGGTGTTAGTCCTGTCAGCCTTGCGGCGAGACCCCCATATTGCCCACCTCCACTTAGACGCCGCCCTTCACATCGTGGCACGCCTCAGGCCCAAAAGCGCTTATTTTACGCATATCAGCCACCTGATGGGTTTGCATGAGCAGGTGCAGGCGGAGCTGCCAGAGGGGGTTTTTCTGGCGTATGATGGGCTGGAAATCACCCTCTCCGACCCCGCATGAAAGTTTGTATTTTTGTTCGGATATGCGCTGGATAGGGGCCTGGATGGCGGCTCTGGTTTGGGCACAGGGGCCTTTAGGCCTGACGGTGGAAGGTTACAGGCGGGGGGACCACTTGCGCACAGAACACACGTGCGATGGGGCCGATCTCCCGCCTACCCTTTCCTGGAAAGCCGCCTCAGGGGCTAAGGCGTATCTGGTGTGGTTTTACGATCCGGATGCGCCGGTGGATACTTTTACGCACTGGCTGGTGGTAAATTATAATGGTACGCAGTTGGGTCCTGCTCAGCGGCAGGTAGGGCAGCCCAATGACTTTGGGAAGGTAGGCTATGGTGGGCCTTGTCCGCCCGCCAAGCATGGGGCGCATCGGTATGTATTTCGGGTGTATGCGCTCTCCCAGCCGCTTAAGGTGGGGCCGACCCACGGCTGGAAAGACATTCAGTCCCAACTCAGTGGCAAGGTTCTGGCCGTGGAGGAGTACGAGCTTGTCTATCAGCGACAGCGGCGCTAATGCCCCGACGCATCCCCCAGGTACTGGCCTTTGGGCTAGGGCTCATTGCTGGCGGCGTAGGCCTGCTTTTTCTGATTGGCCTGTGGATTAGTACCTCTCGGGAGATTGCCCTTTGGGAAGCCCTGGGAGAAGGAAACTTCAGCCGCTGGCGCTTTTATGATGGGCTTTATGTAGGGTGGGTGTATGGGTTTCTGGGGGGGCTCCTGCTACTAACCGTAGGCGTGGGTTTCTACTGGCTTGGGAAAATCAGTGGTGGGATAGGCAGCGTGGAGATGGCCCTGCGGAACCTCTTAGAGGGACGTCCGCTCTCCGGCTTAGGTAGCGAAAAGCACCCCCAAGAAATCAGCGCGCTTCACACGGGTCTGGAAGAGCTTGCCCGTTTTCATCGGCGCTTAGAAGCCCTTTTGCGGGGGGAAGTTTCCCCTTCGCCGCAGGATGAGGCGCTCTCGCCGCACTTGCAGGAGATCCTTCGGGCCCTGCAAGGGCGTTTCCTCCAGGCAGCGTCGCAAGAGCGCTTTTACGAAGCGTGGAAAAATGGGGCCTTGAAGCTTTTAGACTGGGCGTACAGCTTACCGGATGAGAAAGCCTATTTGCAAAGGGCGGTTTCCTGGCTTACGGAGCAGGCAGGGGGGGTCATCGGCGGTTTTTATCGGCTGCGGGGGCGCCAGCTCATGCGGGAAGCTGGCTTTGCCTACCCGGCCGGCGCACCGGACACTTTCCAGGTTGGTGAGGGATGGGTCGGCACCATTGCGCAGACTGGCGAGGCCCTGTGGCTCTATCCCGTCTCCGGCCAGCCCTTCATGGGCGAAGAAAATCTGGCCATGGCTTTCCTCCCCGTGATCGCCGGTAATCAGCTTCTGGGTGTGTGGGAAATGGTCGCTTTTAGCCCCTGGCCAGATGAAGATAAGCAGCTTGTAGAAGGCTGGCTGACCTTTTTGGCTATTGGTATCCTCTCCTTCCAGCAAAAGGCTCAGGAAGAAGTCCTTCAAAAATCCCTGAAAAACGCTCAAGAGTTACAAAGCCAGCTCGAGAGCCAGGTAGCAAACATGACTCAGAGCCTTCATATTAGCCAGCGTGAAAAGGAAGACCTCGAAAAGCTCATGCAGCAGCGGGAGCAGCAGCTTATCCGCCTGGAAACGCAGCTTCATGAGCATAAGATGCGGGAAAACTTCATTCTGGAACATTTGCAGGAAGTCGTGGTTTTCTTTGAGGCTTCTGGACGGGCGCGCGCTATAAGCCCCTCTATAGAAAATCTCCTCGGCTATAAGCCCGATGAACTGGAGGCTTTTTTCCGCTACATTGTTAAGGAGGATGCCGAAAATGTTGCTACGTTCTTTCGAAATATCCAGAAAAATCCTAATGAGGCGCTTTCGGTGACGTTTCGTTATCGGCACAAAACTGGCGAGACGGTCTGGTTGGAGCTACGGGCCTACAACCGCTTGCAGGACCCTACCATAGGGGCCATTGTGGGGTTTGTCCAGGATATTACGGTACGGGTAGAGTTTGAGCGGCAGTACCGCACCCGACTCAAATTCCAATCGCTCGTGGAGCATTCGCCAGACCTGATATGGCGCCTGGATAAAGAGGGCAACTTCCTGTATGTCAATCCGGTGATTGAAGAGTATACCGGCTATCCACCCACGCATTATATCCGGAATAGCGTTTATTCGGTAGGTTTCTCTATAGATGAGGTGCGTTTCTGGCGAAGATTTTTGGATAGTATCTTTGACTCCCTGGAAATGAAGACGGAGGAGATACGGTTCCCTTCGGTGTATGGGGAGCGGCGAATGAGTGTGCGGGGGATACCGGAGCTGGGGCCGGATGGGGCGGTAGAGACGGTGGTGGTGCTTTTGCAAGACATTACCGAGCTGCGGGAAGCGCAGGAGCGTCTGCACCGCCAGAAAGAAGAGGTAGAGCAGCTCAACATGTTATTAAGAAAGCAGACGCGTGAGCTGGAGGAGAGGAACCGGGACATCATGGAGAGCATTACCTATGCGCGGCGGATACAGGAGGGGATTTTAGTGGGGGAGGAGATAGTGCGGCGGTATTTTGCGGATGGATTTGTTTTGCACAAGCTGCGGGATGTGGTAGGCGGGGATTTTTATTGGGTGCGGGAGGTGGATGGGCGGGTGTACGTGGCGGTGGTGGACTGCACGGGACATGGGGTGCCGGGCGCGTTCATGGCCCTATTAGGGAATACGCTCTTAGAGGGGGCGATTCAAGATCGGCGCTTGTGGGAGCCGGCCCGTATTTTACAGGATATGGAGTATCGCCTTCGGGAGATGCTCGGCGCCGGTGAAACGCCCGACGGCATGGATGTGGCCTTATGTGTGTTTGAGCCGGAACGGCGGGTGTTGCATTTTGCTGGGGCGCACCGGCCACTCTGGTTTTATCATGGGGGGCGATGGCAGCTTATTTCAGGCTCGCCTGCCGGCTTGGGTGGCGCCGCCTGGCTCGAACCCCACAAGGTCTTCACCACGCATACCTTTACGTATGAGCCGGGCGACCTGGTCTATCTCTATTCGGATGGCTATTTAGATCAGTTTGGCGAAGAAGCCGGTCGGCGACTGGGACACCGGCGTTTCCGGGAGCTTATCATGGATTATGCTTTCCTCCCCATGGCTCAGCAAAAAGAACTCTTGGAAAGTTTCCTCCGACAGTATCAGGGTAGCCTCCCGCAGACGGATGACATTACCGTTATGGGTTTGCGTTTGTAATCTTTGCCTATATTTGCGGTGGTTATGACTTCTTCGGGGGTAGAGCTACTACACAGTCCAGCCCTTCAATACGCGTATCCCTTGTACCGCAACATGCTGGATAATAGCATTGTCTTTATGTATCATGGGCCTATTACTCCTGATATTGTAGTGGATGTACTGGGTATCGTAGAGGAGCGTCTGGAAGAAAGTGGAGAAGAGCGTCGCGTGAGCAAAAAGCTCTTCAATATCATGGTAGAGTCATTTTCGCTGACCGATGAGGGGAAGGCCAATGAATCCATCCTCCTGGTGCGGCGTCTGCCATACCTGTATTCCGTGAGCATTGGTCGTCGGATCCGCACGGCCTCCGTCTATGAGGTTCGGTCTTATCTGGATACCGTAAACCTCATGACCGACGAACAGATTCGCTCAGAATACTATCGCCTTCTCAATGATTCTGAGCCTAACAGCCCTATCCTCGTAGGCGGACTTCCTGCCATTAGCATCTTGGACTTAGCCAGGAAAAGCTGTGGCTATTTGTACTATAACTTTGAGTACCTGGACGATGACTATAGCTTTTTTAGCTTGGAGGCCAGAATAGATAAAATGCAACAAAAATGTTAGCCATATGGAGGCTTTGCGAATAGAATCTACCCACAAAACGCCACGCGTGATCCTGGACCCGGAGAATGGCATATTTGAGTTCTCCGGCCGCAGCATTCCGGAAGATGCTCTGGGCTTTTATAAGCCTATTTTTGAATGGTTGGATGAATATGCTAAATCCCCCTTGCCTATAACCCACGTGCGCTTTGACCTGGAATACTTTAACACCAGCAGCTCTAAAAATATCTTAGAAATCCTCAAGCGCCTGGAAGGTATTCATGCCAACGGCCACGAAGTGCGCGTAACCTGGTATTACGACGAGGATGATGAAGACATGGAAGAAACCGGGCAAGACTATCAAGCCCTTCTCAACCTCCCCATAGAACTCTCTGTAAAAATCCAGTCATAGAGGCCTATGAGCATGACTTATAGCTACTACAAAAACATGCAGATCAACAACATCATCTTCGTCTACCAGGGCGAGGTGACAGCTGATCTGGTGTCGTCTATTTTACAAATGATAGAGAATAAGCTTGAGGGGGAGGGCGAAGATAAAAAGGTAAAGAAGCGTGTCTTCAATGTGATGGTCGAGTGCCTGCAAAATGTGTATCACCATCTGGATGCGCTGCCACCCACTGACCCCAATAATCCCGTAAAAGATAAAACGGCCCTTCTCATGATCGGGAGAGAAGAGAAGGATTATTTCATCATCACCGGGAATCACGTGCTCAATGATAGGATTCCGGAGGTGAAAGCTCGGTTGGATCGGATCAATCGGGCTACAAAGGAAGAACTCAAGCAGTTGTACCAGGAGATTTTGACGGGAGGAGAGTTTTCGGAGAAGGGGACGGCCGGGCTGGGGATGATAGATATCGCCCGTAAGTCGGGGCAAAAGCTGGGGTACGACTTCCACCCCGTGAATGATAAGTACTCCTTTTTCAGCTTGGAGGCTCGCGTATCCCGAATCCCGGATAAAGGCTAACTTTGCGGCAGCCATGCGAAATCTTGTTATTGAGCCTACCTCCAAAACACCCAAAGTTATCCTCAATGCTGACCTGGGCATTTTTGAAATCTCCGGACGCAGCATCCCAGAAGACTCCATAGGCTTTTATCGGAAAGTCCTCGATTGGTTGGATGAATATTCAAAGGGCCCTCTCCCGGAAACCGTATTCAAGTTCCACTTAGAATACTTCAATACCAGTAGCTCCAAGGTGCTCCTGGATATTTTCCGGCGTCTGGAGCGGCTTCATAAGGCGGGGCATAAGGTGGTGATCCGCTGGCTCTACGATGCCGATGATGAAGATATGGCTGAGACGGGCCAGGACTATCAGGCGCTTCTGGATGTGCCCTTTGAGCTGGTACCCGTATAAAGTTTGTACTTTTGCCTCGTATGGAAACCGAAGGTCGTCGCAAGGTAGATGAATTCGCTGAGGAAAGCCGCATCCTCGAAAATGCCCGGCTCACCCTCGCCAAAATAGACTTGACATCTGAGCAGTGGCGCCAGCAATACGAGGCGCTCGTGGAAGCCTATGCCAACCTCCTGGAAAGCGCCAGAGTCCTCACCCGAAACTCCGACCGCCTCCAGCGTAAGCTGGACGAGGCCAACCGCAAGCTTGAAATGCAAAATAAGCTCTTAGAGAAAGAGGCCGAAGAGGCCCTTCTCAAAAGTGAAAGCGTCCTTCAGGTCAATAAGCGGCTCGCACAAGAAAAAATGCAGTTGGATACCCGCGTCAACCGAGTTCAAATGGCTTTGATCATTATGGTAGCGGTCTTGACGGTGGTGATTCTCTTCATGCTATACTACCTGATATTTGATCCGGAGCGGGCTATTCGCCTCATGCAGGAAATGCGAAAGTAAGTCGTCTCTCTGGGCAGCCCGGTATGTGGGCTTTTCTACCTCTCTTGTTTTGTTTGAGCGATTCGGTGAGGGGACTCTCCTATTCGGTGCATCTGATAGAAGGGTCTCCCACCTTTGGAATGCAGGTGCGGGTACAGGGATCTGATAGGTTTGGCTGGCTCGTATTGTATCGGCGATTGCCGGGGGCACAGGGCTGGACGGAGGTACAGAAAGTATATGTGGACCGCTGGGTTTTGCCTAAGGTGTATAGCTTGCAAGACGTGCAGCGCGGAGAGGTGGGATGGGCATACCGGGTAGTTTGGCGAGCCGGTAGTCAGGAAGAGGAGCTGGGGGTTTATTATCCCTATGGGCGACTGCCTGAGCCTCCAAAGATTCACCAGGAAGAGACCGGTAAGCCGATCTTGCGGTGTGTCTTCCCGGAATCGGGTCATTATCTGGTGCGCGGGTATAATAGTTATGGGGAAGAGGTATTTACGTTCTCTGTGGAAGTTTCCAGCGCCAGTGTGGAAAGGTACCGCCTACCTCCCCTGCGGAAGGGGCGCTATCTGGTGCGCCTGCTGGTGCCTGAAAGTGGCGTATCTTTGGCAGAGACGGTCGTAGCCTTATGAAACGTGCAGCTGTTTTAGGGGCGGGTACGATGGGGGCCGGAATCGCCCACGTTTTTGCGCAATATGGGTACGAGGTGGCCTGGGTAGAAGTAGACAGAACCCGTTGGGAAAAAGCCCGAGCCGTAGTGTCCCAAAATGCCGAACGCCAGGTCAAAAAAGGAATCCTTACGCCCGAAGCGCGAGAAGCCCTGCTTGGTCGTCTCACCTTTTATGAGCAGGCCCAGGAAGCCGTTCAAGGCGTAGAAATAGTCGTGGAAGCGATTCCAGAGGATGTGGCACTCAAACTGAACGTCTGGAAAGCGGTGGGAGAAGCCGTAGCGCCCGAGACGATTCTGGCGACGAATACCTCTTCTATTTCTATTACACGGCTGGCGGCGGCTGTGCCTCGGCCTGAGCGCTTTATTGGCATGCATTTCATGAACCCGGTGCCTGTCATGCGCCTGGTAGAGGTGATTCGAGGGCATCAGACGGATGAGGCTACGACCCAGAAGGTCGTTGACATAGCCAAGGCCCTCGGTAAGGAACCGGTCGTGGTGCAGGATTATCCGGGCTTTATCTCCAATCGGGTGCTGATGCCTATGATCAATGAGGCGATTTATGCGTTGTGGCAGGGGGTGGCTACCCGAGAAGCCATAGACACCATCATGAAGCTCGGCATGAATCATCCCATGGGCCCCTTAGAGTTAGCCGATTTCATTGGGCTGGATGTGTGTTTGGCGATTTTGCGGGTGCTGTATGAGGGGTTTGGCGACCCCAAGTATGCCCCTTGCCCCCTCCTGGTGAATATGGTACAGGCAGGCTACTTGGGGCGAAAGACGGGACGAGGCTTTTACGAGTATAGCTGATGCGATTCTGGCGCTTCGTGTGTAATCCCTACGCGGAGAATACCTATTTGATTGCGGCGGGCCGGGAAGCCTGGCTGATAGATCCGGGCTTTTACACCCACTCTGAAAAGCAGCACTTCTTAGAGGTTTTAGAGCGGGAAGGGCTTGAACTTCGCGCGATTTATCTCACCCATGCTCATATCGATCATGTTTTAGGGGTACGGTGGGTGGTAGAGCGCTTTGGGGTGCCGTTATATTATCATGCGGCGGAGGAGGTAGTGTATCGCCATGCGGGGGAGTGGGCGATGATGATGGGATTGCAGTATGAGGAAGGGCCTGAGGCGACCGCCTATGTGGAGGAAGGGGAGCTGGTGTGGGGTAGTGATTTGCTGGTGCAGGTGCACCATGTGCCGGGACATTCCCCTGGCTCGGTGGCCTATTACTTTCCAAAAGTGGAGCGGGTATTTAGCGGTGATGTGCTCTTTGCCGCTGGGATTGGGAATTATCACTTACCTTTGGCCGACTACGAGACCCTTATGCGTAGCATCGTGGAAAAGCTCCTTCCCTTAGGAGAGGTCGTCGAAGTATGGCCTGGCCACGGCCCCAGTACAACCATTGGAACCGAAAAGGTCTCCAACCCCTTCCTGAAAGATGCAATCTGAAATAGAAAAGCGCGATACCCTGGTCGTCTATCGCCCTGTGGAATCCGTGCTAAATGCCTCTCATACTGTGCAGCTCAAGTCTGATTTTGCGGTGCTGACCCATACCACAGAGTCTAAACCGGTCGTAGTTGACCTAAGCCAGGTACGTTCCATAGATAGTTCGGTTTTGAGTGCGCTGCTGATGCTGCGGCGCCTCTTAGAAGGTCAGGGGCGCTCCCTGGCTATAGTAAGCGACCAGGATGCCGTCAAAAGTGTATTCCGATTATCAAAAATGGATATGATTATGCCGCTCCTACCTACATTAGAGGAAGCGTTGGCATACTTTAGCCAACAGGAGTTAGCGTTGATGCCCAAAAAGGTAGAGGACGACCCAGAGACAGAGGAAGACTTCGAAGAAGGGGATGAGGAAGAGTGGGATGAGGAAGAGTGGGAAGATGAGGAAGATTGGGAAGATGAGGATTGGGAGGATGAAGACTGGGAGGATGAAGAGTGGGAAGATGAGGACTGGGAGGATGAAGAGGCGGAAGAGGACGAGGAAGATTGAGTAAGGCGGTCTTTTCGGTGACGGTCCTGGGGACGGCGAGTGCGATGCCGCTTCATGGCCGTCACCATGCCGCCCAGTGGGTGCAATATGGCACCCAACACTTCCTGATAGATTGCGGGGAAGCGACGCAGTATCAGATCCTGAAGTATGATTTGCCCTGGTCCCGGCTCGTGGGGATATGTGTCTCACACCTTCATGCAGACCACATAGGGGGGCTTCCGGCTCTTCTCACCACGTTGCACTTGCAGGGCCGGACGCGTCCAATCTATGTGTTTGGGCCGCTGGGACTCAAAGCCTACCTGGAAGCTACCCTCATGGGCACCTACCAGGTATTACGTTACTCGCTTTATGTGGTGGAGGTTTGGCCCGGTAAAGAAGCGATATGTCTGTGGGACGCGTCGGGCCTCCGAATCTGGGGGTTTGCTTTGCGGCACGGGGTTCCAACGGTTGGATTTCGCTTTGCGGAATTGCCGGCCGAGCGCCGGGTAGATGGTGCCCGGGTGCAAAGCTTAGGCCTTTCCGGTGCAGACCTATCCCAGCTGCGGGAAAAAGGCGCCATCGACTGGCAAGGCTCCCGCCTCACCTGGGATGATATTACCCTTCCACCCCCGCCGCCCCGTTCCTACGCCTATTGTAGCGATACGGTCTATGATAAGCGCCTGGTGGAATATGTTAATGGCACAACCATGCTGTATCATGAGGCGACATTTCTTTCCAGTCAGCAGGAGCGGGCGCGGCAAACTTTTCACGCAACGGCACAGGAGGCCGCTCGCATAGCCGAAGCCGCCGGCGTACAAACGCTCCTGATTGGGCACTTCTCCGCCCGCTACAAAGACCCCCTCCCCCTCCTCCGAGAAGCCCAGGCTACCTTCCCGGCGACCCTATTAGCCGAAGAGGGGAAAACCTACATGATAGACCATGCATAGCCGAGAACAGACGCTTTTCGTCATACTTACGGCGTTTTTTCTCGGAAATGCTCTGATAGCTGAGTTTATCGGCGTGAAGATATTTTCGTTGGAGCGGATATTTGGCTTAGAGCCGGTGCCGATTAGCCTTTTGGGGCAGCAGGGGCTGACGCTCTCGTTGTCGTCGGGGGTGATTTTGTGGCCGTGGGTGTTTATTGCTACGGACTTGATTAATGAGTACTTTGGGCTGCGGGCGGTGCGGCGGATTTCGTTTATTGCGGCAGGCGTGATTGCTTATGCGTTTTTGATGGTGTATATCGCGATGATGCTTCCGCCGGCGGATTTCTGGGTATGGCGGGAAGTGGCTGGCGAAAAGCTTCATATGCCGACGGCTTTCTCGGCTATATTCGGGCAGAGTTTGTGGATTGTTGCAGGTTCCCTGACGGCTTTTCTGATTGGGCAGCTTGTAGATGTGGCGAGTTTTCACTGGCTACGACGACTGACTAAGGGGCGCTGGCTGGCTGTGCGAGCGACGGGGTCTACCCTTATTTCGCAGTTCGTGGATAGCTTTGTGGTGCTGTATATTGCGTTTTATTGGGGTGCAGGGTGGAGTTTCGCACAGGTAACGGTCATAGGGCTATTGAACTATGCCTATAAAGCGCTGGTAGCGCTACTCTTGACGCCGGTTTTGTATGGGGTGCATGAGCTGATAGACAGGTATTTGGGGCCAGAGCGCGCCCGGGCCATGATAGAAAAAGCCGCCCGGGAAAGTGCCTGGCGCCTGAGTATCCCCCAGGCCAAAGCCTCCTGAGGGGTGAAGAAACCCCGGTCAAGTGATGGGGCCTATCTTATAGGCGGGGGAGTTGAGGAGCTTGGCTTTATTGAGGAGGTGCTGTATGCTGACCCGGAGAACGCCCAAGCCATATCGCACACTACGCGGAAAGTTTATCGAAGAGGCCTCGGGGAAGTAACGCGTGGGGCAGCTCACCTCACCGATGCGAAAGCCAGCATAAATCACCTGCGAGAGGAACTCGTTATCAAAGATGAAGTCGTCGCTATTATACTGCCAGGGGATGGCGAGGAGGACGCGTTTGTGATAGGCGCGGTAGCCCGTATGGTATTCGGAGAGTTTGGCGCCGAGGAGCAGGTTTTGGAAGAAGGTGAGGGCGCGGTTGGCGATGTACTTGTAGAGGGGCATGCCGCCTTTGAGGGCGGTGCCGCCCAGAATACGTGAGCCGAGCACCACATCATACAGCCCTGAGGCAATCATGTGCGCCATGACCGGGAGAAGTTTGGGGGTGTACTGGTAATCGGGATGGAGCATGATGATGATATCGGCATTCATGTCCAGGGCGGCGCGGTAACAGGTTTTTTGGTTGGCGCCGTAGCCGCGGTTCTTGGGATGGACGATGATGTGACTTAGGCCGAGTTGGCGGGCAATAGCGACCGTCTCATCCCGGCTGGCGTCGTCCACCAAGATGATTTCGTCGACGATGCTTCGGTCTATTTCCTGGACGGTTTGCGTGAGGGTAGCGGCGGCGTTATAGGCGGGGAGGACGACGACGACCTTGTGGTTGTAGATCACACTTCAAAGCGGATGCCCTGGGCGAGGGGGAGGGAGTCGCCGTAATTAATAGTGACGGTTTGACGGCGCATGTAGGCTTTCCAGGCGTCGGAGCCCGCTTCGCGGCCGCCGCCAGTTTCTTTTTCGCCGCCGAAAGCCCCACCGATTTCTGCGCCGGAGGGACCAATATTGACATTGGCGATACCGCAATCAGACCCAGTCGGCCCTAAAAACCGCTCGGCTTCTTGGAGGCTGTCGGTGAAAATACTGGACGAGAGCCCTTGCGGCACATTGTTTTGCATGGCGATGGCCTCGTCCAGGGTTTTGTAACGCAGCACATAGAGGATCGGGGCGAAGGTTTCTTGCTGGACGATGGGCCAGTGGTTTTGGGCTTCTACGATGGCGGGGACGACGTAGGTGTCACTTTCGTAGGAGGGGCCACTTAGCACCTCACCGCCGTAGAGAATGCGGCCCCCTTCGGCTTTGACGGTCTGCAGGGCCTCCTGCATCATCGCTACGGCAGCCTTGTCAATCAGCGGGCCAATCAGCGTGTCAGGATTGAGCGGATGACCGATTCGCTGGCGAGCCTGCTCGTACACCCCGATGAGGCGCTGGATAAACTGATCGTAAATGCTCTCATGGAGAATCAGCCGACGTAAAGAGGTACACCGTTGGCCGGTAGTGCCCAGCGCAGCAAAAGTTACGGCCCGGATAGCCAGGTCCAGGTTAGCCTTCGGGGAGACGATGATAGCGTTATTGCCCCCGAGTTCGAGGAGGGTGCGGCCTAAGCGTTTGGCGACGGTTTGGGCGACGGAGCGGCCCATGCGGATAGAACCTGTGGCCGAGATAAGGGGCAGGTGGGAATCCGCAGCCATCTGCTGACCCAGGGTAGCATCCCCGACGACCAGACTAAATGTGCCTTCCGGGACCTGGTATGCCTCCATGACTTGCCGTAAAAGCGAAAAGATAGATAGGGCACTAAGAGGGGCTTTTTCACTGGGCTTCCACAGGACAGCATCGCCGCATACGGCGGCAATCAGCGCGTTCCAGCTCCAGACCGCTACCGGGAAGTTGAAGCTCGTGATGACCCCTACCACGCCTAAGGGGTGCCACTGTTCGTAGAGACGGTGATGCGGCCGCTCCGACGCGATAGTAAGCCCATAAAGCTGCCGAGAGAGCCCCACTGCAAAGTCCGCCATGTCAATCACCTCCTGCACTTCACCCAGAGCCTCCTGGTAGGTTTTGCCCATTTCGTAACTCATGACTTTGGCGAGGGCTTCCTTATGCTGGCGCACCAAGTCCCCAAAAGCCCGAACTACCTCCCCCCGCTTAGGCGCAGGAATCGTCCGCCAGACTTTGAAGGCTTCTACAGCTTTTTCTGCGACTTTTTCATAGGTCGCGGGGGATATGTGCTGCACGGTGGGGAGGGCTGTACCATCTGCGGGGGAATAGCGCACAGGGTAGGTCCCTTCCGCATCGGTGTAAACTTCACGACCGGTGGTAGCGCCGGGATTCTTATCCCCGAGGCCGAAAGGTTTCAGTAAGTCGAGCATGCTGACGCTTGCTGTAAAGGCGCTCATGGCGCTACAAAGGTAAGGGGATTTTGGGGTGGGGGCGTGTGGGGTTTATAGGTGCCAGTAGGCTTTGAGCCATTCTAGGAAAGCCGGCACGCCTTCGCCGGTTTTCGCCGAGACCCAGCCCCAGTATAATGGCTCAGGAAAGGCCTGGGTTAAGAGCTTTTGCTGATGATAGCGCTCCTTCTGCGAAAGGGAATCTACTTTATTGGCGAGTATGACGAAGGGGAGGTTATGACTACCCAGCCAGGCTACCCATATCTGGTCAAGCTTCTGAGGAGGGATGCGGCTGTCTATGAGGACGCAGGTGAGGGGCGTCTCCGCTTTGAGGAAGTGCTCTGTGTTTTTCAGCCAGAGGAGGCGTTTTTTTTGGTCTACTTGGGCGTAGCCGTAGCCGGGCAGGTCTGCCCATAGCCACCCCTCCTGGGCAGGGTAGAGCTGAATCTGGCGCGTGCAGCCGGGTTTTTGGCTGACGCGGGCTACAGGCCTCCCCAGCAGGCGATTGAGTAAAGAGGACTTGCCTACGTTGGACCGGCCTGAGAGGGCGACGATGGGCTTTTTTTCAAGGATGGGTCGCATGGCTGCTATACCGCTCCCCCGCCCGAATGTACAGACAAAACCGATTAGCCGGCGGATAAGGGAGGCAAATGAATTTGGGATTGTAGGCGCAGTAGGGGAAGTACGCCCGGTTGAAGTCAATAATTGCGGAGTCGCCTTTCACGAGAAGGGGCACATAGCGGCCCCCCGCGTAGGTTTCACCGGCAGCGGCGGTAGAGTCCCAGAAGGCCACATAGGGGTTTTCGCCCCGGCTATCGCCATAGACGGTGAGGATAGCGGGGCCTTGGCAGCTATCTAAGGTGGGGAGGTTCAGGTATAGCCTTCCGACTACTGGCAGGAGGGAATTAGGGTCACGTTCGTAGCGGCCCCGCCTGCACCATTCTGCTTGGGATGGATAGTAGGCCAGCCCCGAAAACATCTCTCGCCGCTCCGGGGGGATGGGCGAGTTAGGCGCTATCCGAAAAAGGCTGTCCTTAACCTGGCGCTCTCGTTGCAGGTTGGCTAAGTACAGACTTTCTGCTTCACAGGAGACCGGTTGAGTCTGATGCGGGCGCTCTCCGCTCGGCCACCATAAGACCCCAATCAGCACCAGGGCGATGAGCACGGCCAGCCCCTGCCATGAGAGAAAAGGCCGCATACTTAGTCTAATCGCAGCTTTTCCATCAGGCGCAAAAGCGGCTTTGTATAGAGCATGGTGTAAAAGTGGAGATTTTTCACACCGTGATTGAGAAGGTCCATCGCCTGGTGGTAAGCCCACTCTATGCCGATGGCTTGGACTTCGGTATCGTTTTTGGCCTGCAAAACGGCTTCAGCAAGAGGCTCCGGGATGGTGATATGAAAAACCTTCGGGAGGTTGTAGAGATGGTCGCGTTTCGTGAGGATTTTGAGGCCGGGGATAATCGGGATAGTGATACCCAGCTCGCGCGCTTTGGCTAAGAATTCGTAGTAGTAGCGGTTGTCGAAGAAGAGTTGGGTAATAGCGTAGCCGGCGCCCGCATCCTGTTTCCGTTTGAGGTTGAGGAGGTCAAAGTGGAGATTGGGCGCTTGGTAATGCTTTTCCGGATAAGCGGCTACCCCCACGCAGAAATTGGTCGGTTCGGCATCGGTGAGTTCGTCCAGGTAAATGCCCCGGTTCATGCCCATGATTTGTTCCACGAGCTCTACGGCGTAGAGGTTGACGGTGCGGTCGGGACGGGGGGGACGGGCGTATTTTTCTTCGCCTTGGAGGGCGAGGACGTTTTCCACGCCGAGGTAGTGCAGTTCTATGAGGGCGTCTTCGGTCTCTTCCCGGGTGAAGCCATGGCAGAGGAGATGCGGTACGGGTTCAATGCCGTATTTGTACTTGATGATGGCCGCTAAGCCGAACGTTCCTGGGCTACGACGGCGCACCCGCCGCCGATACGTCCCGTCAGGTTGCTCCTGCCAGATGGCCTCTGCGGCATGGGAAGTGATGTTGATGTAGCGTGGCCGATAGGGTAATAGGCTCTCCACCGCCTGGTGGAAGGCTTCGACCCGCCCGCCACGGCGGGGGGGAATAATCTCCACGCTTATAAAAGGTCCCGCTTCCCGTTCAATGATCTCTCGGACGTGCACGCTCCAAATTTCGCCAGATTTCCGCAAAGTAGGCCCTGGCCGTCCGTTCTAAAAAGTCGGTTTCCTCTTCCGAGTCCTGATAGGGCAGGGGCTGGATAAGCTCATACTGAGGCCACCCTTCCGCATCCGTACCTTGCCGCACGGCATAACTCCGCCATTCCAAGAGTCGCCACACCCCCAGCATAATCAGGTCCTGCTTAATAACCTTCTCCGCTCCCTCGGGCCAGTATCCCAGGACATCCACGCCGATCATGAGGAGCATGCCGTCCAGTTTTGGCGCTACGCCATACCGCTGGCGAAAAGCTTCTTCAAAGTCAACCTCTTCCATAGGGGGTAGGGGCATTTAGAAAACCCGTTTTGCAGGGGCGATAGGCTATTTAGGCTTTTTCGTAGGTGCCGAATACACGGTCCCAGAGCGTGGTAGTTACGCCGAAGCGCTTTTCGGGTGTGCGGTAGTGGTGGAGGTAGTGGTTTTGCCAGAGGCTTTTGAGAAGCGGGTGCGGCGGCTGCGGGTACTTATGGATGGCGTAATGGGTGTACTCATACAGCAGATACCCCAGCCCAAAGCCTGCGAAGAAAGGCCATACCAGACTCCACCCCCAGACGAGATAAAAGAGCGCCCACAGCACTACGGCGATGGGGAAGGTCACGAAAGGCGAGGCGGTTACGAAGCGCAGGTCATTCGGGATGTCGTGGTGAGCGCCATGAATGAAGTTATGCCATCGCTGGACCCAGGGCGAGTCTTCTACATAGTGCAGGATAAATCGGTGCAGCACATACTCTGCAAGCGTCCAAGTGAAAGCCCCGCCTACAAAGAGCAGGGCCGCTTGCCAGAGAGGTACCTGCAGCCTAATGAGGGCATACCAGAGTCCTGCCACGATGATCGCTCCATAAAAGGCCCATGCGATATGGGTATTGGTTGCTCGGTACCGGCTTAGCCACTCCCACGGCTGCCGGAAAAATAGTTGTGGATAGGTGAAAACGTTGCGACGCGGTTTGCCAGCCATGAAGCGAATGTACAACTTTCTCCGGATAGACGATTCCCCCGGTGCAAGGGTAGAAGGAGGGGGCGGAGAAAAGGGAATCCTCAACTCGTTGAAAATCGTTACTTTTGCTAAATGGCAAGTGTCCAAGTTGTAACCCGGGGTGGGGCCTTCCTCATTCAGGAGACCCCGATCGAAGCCATATTCATCCCGGAAGAGTGGAATGACGAGCAAAAGCAGCTGGCTAAGGCATGCGAAGACTTCTTGGAAAAAGAGATTT
>Ga0308411_10001239_pt1 | contig 17367 bp, 17 predicted proteins | sample HotsprottomLayer_2_FD_203530 | JGI IMG/M metagenome (GOLD analysis project Ga0308411, IMG submission 203530) | Hot spring phototrophic mat microbial communities from Octopus Spring, Yellowstone National Park, Wyoming, United States -... | ecosystem: Environmental > Aquatic > Thermal springs >...
ATTGTGGCCTGGCGTCAATATGATTTTCTACCATTATCCCCAAAGGCCGTCGTTTTTCCCATTTTTCTTTTTGAGTTTTTGAATACAAAGCCCCATTTAAAGGACAGGCTTCAGTTTTTGGTTCATTGTCAATTTCCTGTGATGATTGATTTAGTTTATTATATCCTCCGTTAAAAGTTGGTGGCTTATATTCAATCGGAGAAAGAAAAAAATTATCGCCTTTTTGATTTTTAAAATAAGAATAAGAAATTGTTGATGAAAATAAAAAAACAAAAAAAACCACCACTAAAGCAACTTTTTTATTAACCATAATTAAATTTTTAAATTTTTAATTTTATCTCTTTTAATCTTCATAAATCTCTATTTATCTCAACAAATATTTATTAATTTCTATTTATCTTCATTAATCTCTATTAATCTTCATTTATCTCAACTAATCTTTTATAAATCTCTGATTTATCTTATTTTATCGCCTTTTCTTCCTCTTCAGTCAAAGGATAACTTTCTCCTTTTCCCTCTCTTAATTCTTTAGTATAAACTCTTAAACCCTCCTTTGTGTATAGAAAATTGATAACAATCCCATTTCTTTTTTCATCTAAGAAAGCAATCAGAAAACTTGGGTCACCGGCTTTTTCAAAAGGATGAAATCGGACAATATTTATTTTTTGAAGATGATATTTTGATTTTTCTATTTGTTGTTCAAGTTTTTTTTTGATTATTTCAATCTCTTCTTTTTGTTGTTTTTGAAAATCTAATAAAGAATTTAAAATTTCATCAATTTTTACTTTACCACTTGTTTCAGTGAGACGAAAATAGTGGCTTCGGGTATTAAACAAAAGCCAGGTGATAAAGATTAACCAACCAAAAAAAATTGCCAAAAATAACTCTAAAGAAATCATAAAAACTATTGTATACTAAATCCGCTTTAATTTGCAACTTATTGTCATTCTTTACCCTTCGATTCGGAGGACGGTTTTAATCAGGAATCTATAAAATTTTAACCTTTTTTATATTAAGGCATGATTATATAGATTCCCGCTTACGCGGGAATGACAGCACTGCGCTTTTCTGTTTTTCCGAATTCTTCTGATTTATCTAATTTCAACTGATTGTAACCGATTCTAACTGATTGCAACTGATTTCAACTATTTTTAAACAACTTTTAAACCGCCTCAGACGCGGTTTACACAACTTTTACACAATGTTTATACTATGTTTACACTTTATTCATTCGCATTATTCGTATCATTCGTATTTTTCCTAATAATCTCATTTCAACTTGTATTTATGCCAATCATTTGCTATAAATATCCCGTATGCCAAAAAAAACCAAAAAAGAAAAAATTTTGGCGGAATATCGAAAGAAACTAAAACTTCTTAAACAACAAGTAGAAAAAAAAGATTACCCAGAAATAAGCACTCCTAAAATTCCATTTCAACCAGAAGAAAAAAAAATTTACAATAATATCCAATCAAACCCGTCTAAAATAATTAAAGAGAATGATAATTCTTTAATCCGTCATTATTTTTTTAATGATTTAAAATTTAGTTTTTTACTTTCATTTTTTCTAATTGCGCTTGAAATTTTTTTATATTTTGCTAAATTAATTAAATAATTTTTAAAACTATGAAAGGGGGTGAAAAATATGGCCACAATGTACTGTGTTAAATGCCGCGCTAAAAAAGAAGTGGCTAATCCAGAAAAAGTTACCATGAAAAATGGTAAGCCAGCAATGAAGGCTAAATGTCTTGATTGTGGGACAGCAATGTTTAAAATCGGCGCTGCTTGAAAAAAATTTATCCACTAACCAAAACGTCATCAATTAAACTGTCGATAGATATTTAATTTTTGGTTCAGGCCTCCAAATCGGAGGCCTGTTAATGTTGGTATTATAGATAATACCTGAGAAACTCATAATAAATCAAAAACGTGAACTTTCCTATAAACTGGCTTTTTTCCAGAAAGGATACTTTGAAAAAGAGTAATTTTTTTTACTGGAAAATCGGCGACGATATTTATCTTTCTTAATCTCTTTTTTAAAAGAAAATATTGTTGCTTTGAAGGAATACGACAACGAGCCAAAGTTAAATGGGGAAGATATTTTTTTTGTTGAGAAAAATCAAAATAAAATTCTTCATTTATTTTTTTCACCAGTTTTTCCAGTTTTTTTTCCCGTAAAAAGTTAAGAAAAATAATAATTTTTTTTCTCATAAAAAGATCTAAGTAGCCACTGTAAAGATGAAAACTTTCTTGATCAAAGATATTTTTTTTTATTCGCTTAATAATTTCTTCCTTTTTTTCTGTTTCCCCAAAAAAATACAAAGTCACATGATAATTTTCTGGAACTACCCAGTTGAAATCAGGGTAATTTTTTCTTAATTCTTTTAAATAATTACCTATTTTTTGCTGAACTTTTGCTGGTAACTCAATCGCTAAAAAAAGCCTCATAAAATTTATAAATCTTGCTTGAGGAAAAATTTTTAATAAATGGGGTGACCACTTTTAGTTTAGCATTAATCGCTTCCGCTTGTTTTCTTTTATTATTCATTTGGGGATCGCCAGCGGTTACTGCCAATATTTTCGGCTTGATTTTATTTATTAAATTAAAATAGTCTTTGTCTTTAGAAAAATATGGAAGAAGAATGACTAAATCAACAAAAACAAGAGCCGACAAGATTTCCGCTCGTTGTTTTTGATTATGAATTGGCTGTCGTTGTTTTTTTCTCCTAATAAACTCATCCGACTCTAAAGCAACAACTAAAAAATCACCTTCTTTTTTTGCTTGACTTAAAAACTTAAAATGACCATAATGAAAAATATCAAAACAACCCCCAACCAGGACTGTTTTTTTATTTTTAAAAAGAGGGATGGCGGAAGAAATTTTAGAAAAAAAAATAATTTTTTTATTTTTTCCCACAGAGAAATTATTATACTAAAAAATTAAAAAGTTTGATTGTAATTTGCCTTTAAATAGGAATACAATAAAAAATATGACTTGGCAAGTAAAAATTGTTGACGAAAAGCAAAAAATTCTTATTATCGGGAAAAATCAAACCCTGATCTCCCTTTTTAAAAAAAAATTAGAGAATCTTGGCAGCCAGATTTTTATCTCTCCTTTTATTCCAAAAACCATGAAAAATTTTGATTATTACTTCTTAATTAATCCCTCTAATAATCTAAAAAACAAATATCTTTTTAACAAAAATGTTTTTTTCATTTACTTTAATCAACAACCAGAAAAAAGTCTTTCTGCAAAAACAATTTTTATTAAAGGCGATCAAATTGACGATGAAATAATTGAAAAAATTCTTTGGTTCTGCTTTTCTAATACTAAAGAAAAACATCTTTTAATAAATCTACCAAAGATTAAAAAGAAAAAATTTAAATTAACTCCTCCTAATTTTTTTCCTCATCCAAGTCGCCTTTTTTATTTTTTTAATAAAAGAAATCTCTTCATAATAATTTTTTTAATAATTTTATTTTTAAATTTTATTTTTGTTCCTCCATTTTTAATCAGTGGTATTTTTTTATCTCAAACATTTAATAACTTTAAAAATGAAGATCTAGAAAAAGCAAAAAATAATTTTTTTATTGCTAAAAATAACTTTTATTTATCAAAAAAACTTTACTCATTTAGCCGACCAGTTTTTCTTCTTTTTTCCTTAGCTTCCTATCCTGATGATTTGATGGAGGTGGGTGAGCAAACTATCTCAATTGCGGAGCAAGGATTTCTCGCGTACAGCAATGCCCAAGCGATTTTTTCTTCTCTTTTTAAAAAAAATAAAAGCCAAGAAGAAAAACAATTAATTATTCTAAGAATCAAAAACTTATCAACCGAACTAAAAATTATTGAAAAAAATGTAGCCGATCTCACCCAAAAAATAAAGGTTATCCCCCACTTAGACCAAAAAAAACAATTATTAACCAATTTATATGAGGCGTTAACTAAAACTAATAAAATTCTGCCTTACTTTGAGAAGATATTAGACACACCAACTGAAAGAAAAATTTTAGTTCTTTTTAATAACAACATGGAACTTCGTCCCGGGGGCGGTTTTATTGGCTCAATCGGAATAATTAGAATTAAAAACTATACCATTGAAGAGATTCAAGTTTATGATGTTTACGATATTGATGGTCAATTAATAGTTCATATCGAACCACCAGCACCAATTAAAAAATACCTTAGTCTTTCAAGTTTGTTTCTTCGTGACTCAAACTTTTCTCCTGATAACTGGGAAAACTATCAAAAGGCAAAATTTTTTTTAGAGAAATCTGTTTCCTGGAAAGACTTTACCGGCGGAATTGTCTTAACAACCATGGCTATTCAAAAAATCTTAGAAGCTTTCCCTCCTATTTATCTACCTGATTTTAAAGAAAAAATTACTAAAGACAATTTCTATCTAAAAACTCAATTTTATGTCGAAAAAGATTTTTTTCCCGGGTCAATTCAAAAAAAAAGTTTTCTTAATTCTTTGGTGCGAAATTTAATTATTAATCTTCCCCAAGCATCAATTAAAAATCTTAGCCTTAATCTTTTCAGTTTATTAGAAGAAAAACAGATGGTTTTGAGTTTTGATGATGAAAATCTCCAAAAAATAATTGAGAACTTAGGTTGGGCTGGTAGACTGGCTAAACCCGTCTGTCTTTCCTCTATTGACCAAAATTGTTTGATTGATTTTCTATTTCCGTATGAAGCTAACTTAGGCGCCAATAAAGCCAATTTTTTTATTAATCGCCATTTTGATCTAAAAATTGATATTGATAATTCTGGAAAAATTACCAATAATTTTAGGGTCCTTTTTAAGAATAGTGCCTCTTCCAATCTTTTTCTTGGTGAAACTTATCGTAACTACTTTCAATTGTTAATACCTAAAAACACCACCCTTAAAACAGTAAAAAAAGATGGCACCTTAATTGACGATATTAATATTGAAGAAAAAGACGATTTAAAAAATATTGGTTTTTTCTTAGAAATACCGGCTAAAAAAACGGTGTTGGTGGAGATTGTTTATGAGTTAAATACTTTTCTTCCCGCTAACTTATCCACGTTGCAATTAATCTTTCAAAAACAGATTGGCTTGCCAATAACTGAGCTTAATCTTACCTTTAACTTGCCAAAGAATATTAGTATTTTGAATCAAAATTTTTTTCCTCTTGTTAAAAGTCAAAAAATAGTTTATAATACTTTTTTATCAACCGATAAAATTTTTTTCATCCAATTAAAAAAATATGACTAAAAAAGAAACAAAAGAAAAAATTATTCTTAAAACCGAGCCAAGAAATTTACTGGGTAAAAAAGTAAAAAAATTAAGAAAAACCGGTTCAGTTCCCGCCAATATTTTTGGTAAAAACTTTTCTTCAAAAGCAATTACTGTCAATTTAAAAGAATTTACTAAAGTTTATAAAAAAGTAAAAGAAACCGGTCTTTTGTACTTAGAAGTTGATAAACAGTCATTACCAGTTTTGATTCATCAAATCCAAGAACATCCAGTCAAAAATTTAATCCTTCACGTTGATTTTAAAAAAGTCGATTTAACAGAAAAAACTCAAACTGAAGTCCCAATTGAAATTGTTGGTCAATCACCAGCGGTTGTTGAAAAAGCCGGTGTTCTTTTAACCTTAACTGATCGATTATTAATTGAAGCTTTACCTCAACAGATTCCGCAATCAATTAAAATTGATATAAGCAATTTAAAAGAAATTGGTCAAGAAATAAAAGTGGCTGATCTACCAACTTCAACCACCTATCAAATAAAAACAGAAAAAGAAAAGGTAATTGTTTCGGTAGTTGCCCATAAAGAAGAAAGCATTACTCCAGAAACTCAACCCGTGGCGGCTCCAGAAATCATCACCGAGAAAAAAACAGAAGAAGAACAAGCAAAAGAAGGTGCTCCAACCCAACCATCCCCATCCACTGAAAAAAAACCAGAAAGCAAATAAAATTGACCTAATTAATCTAATTTCTAATTAAAAAATGTCATTCCTGACTCTGATCAGGAATCTATATAATTTAGAAACCTCTGTCTTTTAGCTTTTTATTAGAGGTTTTATTTTATAGATTCCTGCTTTCGCCAAGTCAGACTTGGCTTTCGCAGGAATGACAACTGTCAATTATATAGTCTCGCCCTTCGCGAAGGGCAGGATGACAGAATAACAACGTTTACACTACTTTTTACACAATGTTTACACATTTATCATTCGCATATCCGTAGATTCGCATTTCATTCGTAGATTTGCATCACATATTCGCATAATTCGCATCATTTGCATATTTATTCGTATTATTCGTATCATATTACCAATCTTTAAAATCCATTTCTTTTTTTAATTTTTTTGTTAAAATAAATATACCCATCTTACTCTGGTTTGCTAAAGCAAAGCAGATTAGATGGGTATATCCCGACTCCGACGTCAAGAGTAGGTCGGAGTTCGAACCTCCGACTATTCTGTCGGAGCGTCGGACTCATTTTTTTAAAATTTTAATGACGTTGGGTATAGATATGATTAATGCCAAATCGGAATTTGCTTTAGCTTTAAATCAAATTGCCGCTGAACGCGGCATCTCGTCAAAAGAAATTATCGAATCAATCGAAGTAGCAATCATTGCTGCCTACAAAAAGGAATATCCTGAAGAAAATGTTGATAATTTAGAAGCAATTATTAACCCAGAAACCGGTGAAGTAAAAATACTAAAAGAAAATAACGATATTACTCCACCAGGATTTGGTCGAATCGCGGCTCAAACAGCCAAACAAGTTATTCTTCAAAAAATTAGAGAGGCTGAGAAAAAAACAATTATCTCTCAGTATCTTTCCCAGGTTGGCAATATCGTTCGCGGTCGTATTATTCATTTTGATGGTCGTAATGTTTATGTGGATATCGGCAAAACTGAAGGAATATTACCTAAGGAGGAACAAGTTCCCAATGAAAAATATCAAATTAATCAATCAATGTTATTTTTAATCAAAGAAATTACTAACGACAAGTTTAATCAATCAAGAATTATTCTCTCTCGAGTTGATCCAAAGCTTTTAATTAATCTTTTTAAACGGGAAGTTCCGGAAGTAATCAATAATACCGTAAAAATTATGAAGGTTGTCCGCCAGCCAGGCGAACGGGCAAAAGTTACCGTTTATACCGAACAAAAAGGAGTCGATCCAGTTGGGGCCTGTGTTGGTCAAAAAGGAATTCGCGTCCAAACTATCACTGATGAATTGGGCGGACAAGAAAGAATTGATATTATTCAATGGAATAAAGATATAAAAATTTTTTTAATCAACGCTTTAGCGCCAGCCAAAATTAATAAAGTTGAAGTTGATGAAAAAACAAGAAAAGCTAAAGTTTATGTGGCTGAAGACCAAGCGCCCTTAGCGATTGGTAAAGGCGGAGTTAATGTTAATTTAGCCTCAAAACTGACTGATTTGACAATTGATATTATTCAAGAAAAAAATCAAAACCCTTCTCAAAGTGAAGAAAAAAAAGTTGAAAGCACCCCAGTTAATTAAATATTTTTAGTTTTTTTTTAAAAAATTATGAAAGCTCGACCACCAGTGGTTACTATTTTAGGTCATGTGGATCATGGTAAGACCACTCTTTTAGATTATATAAGAAAAAGTAGCTTCACAAAAAAAGAGATTGGTGGAATAACCCAAAGAATTGGAGCCTATGAAATTGACACCCAAATTAAAGGTTATCCTAATTCAAAAATTACTTTCATCGACACTCCCGGTCATGAGGCTTTTGCTAAACTTCGTTCTCGCGGCGCCAATATTGCCGATATGGCTCTTCTTTTAATCGATGGCAAAGATGGGGTTATGGAGCAAACAATCGAGTCGATTTATCATATCAAAAATGCTAATATTCCATTTATTGCTGTAATTAATAAAATTGATCTTCCGGAAAGCAATCCAGAAAAAATAAAAAATGAGCTGATAAAATATGAGGTTTTAGTTGAAGAAAAAGGAGGAAAAATTCCTTGTCTTTTAATCTCGGCTAAAACTGGTCAAGGAGTAAAAGATCTTTTAGAAACTATTCTTCTTCTTGCGGCAGAAAAAAATCTAAGTTTTAATCCTCAATCACCACCAAAAGTCTATATTATTGAGGCAAAAAAAGATAAAGCTGGTATCCTAACCTCAGCGATTATTAAGGATGGCCATCTAAAGGTTGGCGATACTTTTTATGAGAAGAACAAACTAAAAAAAATCCGGGCCATGTTTAACGACTTAGGCCAGGTAGTAAAAGAAGTTTTTCCCTCAACTCCCTTTGTTTTTTTAGGTTACGATGAGCTGCCTGAAGCTGGCTCTCTTTTATCATTTACGCCTCAATCTTCTACTCAAAAAAAGGAAAAAGAAAACGTTAAAAAAACAGTCGATATTCAAGAAATTCTTCAACCAAAAAAAGAAGAAAAAAAACTATTTATCATTCTTAAAGCTGATTCCTTTGGCTCACTTGAAGCTTTAACCAATGCCCTCTCAAAGATCAAAAATTGCGAAATTGTCCTTAAAGGAATTGGCGATATTAACCGCTCTGATATCTTTTTGGCCAAAACGACTAAAGCCATTGTCGTTGGTTTTTCTGTTAAAGCTTCTGAAGAGGCAAAAATTTTAGCCCAACAAGAAAAAATTATTGTTAAAACTTATCAAATAATCTATGATCTTTTAGATGAATTAAAAGAAGTTAGTTTGTTATTGCAAGAAAAAGAACAAAAAGAAAAAAGCATAAAAGGTGAGGCAAAAGTTCTGGCCACTTTTATTATTGAAGGAGAAAAAATTTATGGTGTAGTCGTGACTAAAGGTAAAATTAATTTGGGCGACCCAATCGAGGTTTATCGCCAAGATAAACTTATTGGTAAAACCAAACTTGTTTCTTTAAAAATCAGAGCAAAAAAAGTTGAAGAAGTCAAAAAAAACCAAGAAGCCGGGATGATTTTTTCTCCTCCACTTGACATTACTATAGGTGATATGGTAAAATCTATCTTATAGTATGTAGTATGGAGAATAATCATCAAACAACTCTTTTAAGAATCAATCAAGTGGTTTCTCAAAAAACAACCGGGGCAATAGTTGTCCCCCAAAATCCGTCAGTTGATGCTGTCGCTTCAGCCTGTGCTTTATATCTTTCATTAGTCAAATTAGGAAAAAATATTTCTTTAGCCTGCGCCTCCAAAGTGGAGCATGATTTAACAGCGGCTGATAAATTTCAAAAAAACCTAAGTGCTGCTGGTGATAGTCTGATGATTTCTTTCCCCTATGTTGATGGATCAATTGATAAAATCGATTATCGAATTGAGGGGAACAGTTTTAATTTAATTATTACGCCGCGAGAAGGATTTCCAAAACTTGACCCTCAAAAAGTCTCTTACTCTTATACCGGTGGCAAACTTGACTTTATCTTTGTCTTAGAATCACCGACTCTTTCTTCTTTAGGGGAAATTTACACCAATAATCAAAATCAGTTTCAAGGGGTCGAGATTATAAACATTGATCGTCATTTAACTAATGCTAATTTTGGAACAATCAATTTTGTTAATAAAACTGCTTCTTCTTTATCGGAAATGGTTTTTCAAGTAATAAAAAACTTAAATGTGGAAATCGATAAAGAGATTGCCACCAATCTTTATGCCGGATTAATCGCGTCAACTAACAACTTTTCTTCTTATTCAGTAAACGCCCAAACCTTTGAAACCGCCGCCGCCCTTTTAAAGATGGGAGCGATTAAAAAAATCATTAAAAAGCCATCCGAGGCAACCCGACTTAATACCTTTACCCCACCCAGCTTTGCCCCAAAACCCTTTGAAGTCAAACCAATCGAATCGGTTGAAAAAGAACCAAAACCACCTCAAACTCAAAAAACACCTTCCGACTGGCTAAAACCAAAGATATTCAAAGGGGGTGGATTAATTTAAATAACACCTCCAAGGTCCTACTTATTCCACACTTCTTGATCAGGATGTCATTCCTGACTTTGATCAGGAATCTATAAAATTCTAACCTTAACAAAGACACCCATCAGTGCGTCTCTACAAAACAAAATATTTCTTAAAAAATCTCTACTAATCTCTATTAATCTCTACTTATCTCTATAAATCTCCATTTATCTCCATTTATCTCTATTTATCTCTTTTTTTCATTCGCATATCCGTAGATTCGCATTTCATTCGTAGATTTGCATCACATATTCGCATAATTCGCATCATTTGCATCTTCATTCGCATCATTCGTATCTTTTAATTCCGATTTATCCGATTTTAAGCCGATTTATCTGAATTATCTGATTCTAACCAATTTCAACTGATTTCAACTGATTTTAACCATTTTTACACAACCTTTTACACAACCTTTACACCATGTTTATACAATGTTTACACCGCGTCAGACGCGGTTTACACTGTTTTTACACTATATTTATACTATAATTTCAACATATGAACTTTCTAATTTTTGTTTTCATTTGTGGTTTTTTATTTATTGGGTTGTTTTTATACTTTTTTATCAAGCGAATTGAAGAAAAAACGAAGATCTCAGAAGAACTTATCGAATGGCTAAAAAACACCACCCAACTTACCGATCAAAAACTTAATCAACAAATGACCGCCTTTAATCAACGATTGGACAAAGCCGCCTTTGTTATCTCACAACTACAAAAAAATGTTGGTGAACTTTCAGAAATTGGTCGAGGAATAAAAGAATTACAACAATTTTTATCGTCACCAAAAATCCGGGGCAACATCGGCGAACAAATTTTAAAAGACTTCTTAAAACAATACTTTCCCAAAAATAATTATCAACTTCAATATCAATTTAAAAACGGGGAAAAAGTCGATGCGGTAATTTTTACTTCTTCAGGAATTATCCCCATTGATGCTAAATTTCCTTTAGAAAATTTTAAAAAATATCTTCAGGCAAAATCGGAAGAGGAAAGAAATATTTTTAAAAAAGATTTCGTAAACGATGTTAAAAAACACATTCAAACAATTGCCAAAAAATATATTCTTCCGGAAGAAAAAACTGTTGACTATGCTTTAATGTATATCCCTTCTGAAAAAATATATTATGAAATAATAAACGATGATGACCTTTTTAATTTTGCTGGAGAAAAAATGGTTTTACCAGTTTCTCCTCTGAGTCTTTATGCCTACACTAAAGCCATTCTTCTTTCTTTTGAAGGGCAGAAAATTGAAGAAAAAGCAAAAAAAATAATCACTCTTCTTACGGCCATTAAAAAAGATTATCAAAAAATTCAAGATAATTTTTTTGTCCTAAATAAACATCTTAACAACGCCTATAATCAATCAAACAATGTTCTTCAAAATATTAACAGCTTAGGCCAAAAACTGAGTGCTTTTAATTTAATTGAAGAAAAAGAAGAAAATAAATTAAACAAAAAAACATTATGAGAATAAAATTTAATTATGAGATAAAAAAAGAGGATAAAATCTCCAATTATCAATTAATTGATATTCTTTTAAAAAATCGAAAAATAAAAAACATCGAAGAATTCCTGCACCCTAAAAATCCGTTAAAAATTTCTTTGTTTGATTTTTCATCTTCTTTTAAAGAAGAGTTTAAAGCGGCGTTAAAAATTTTAAATGAGGTAAAAGAAAAAAAACAGATGATTGTTGTTTATACAGATTATGATGCTGACGGAATTACTGGGGGAGCAATTTTATGGGAAACACTTCATTTTTTAGGTTTTAATGTCATGCCTTATGTCCCAAACAGAAAAACTGAAGGTTATGGTTTTTCGATTATCGGAATTGATAACGTCATCAAAAAATTCAATCCAGCTCTAATTATTAGTGTCGATCATGGAATTACCAAAATTAAAGAAGTAGAATATGCAAAGAAAAAGGGAATAAAAATTATTATTACTGATCATCATTTAAAAGGTGAGAAAATACCCAAGGCCGAGGCAATTTTTCATATCCCCTCTTTATCTGGAGCTGGTGTCTCATATTTTTTTAGTAAAGAGATATTTAAAAATTTTGAAAAAAATTTCGGGAACAGGCATGCCTGTTCCCTACTGCAAGATAATTTTTCCAATGATTATTTGGCTTTAGCCTCAATTGGAACAATAGCCGATCTTGTCCCGGTGTTGGGGCCTTCCCGTTCAATTGTTAAATATGGACTTGAGGCTTTTTCAAAAACAAAAAGGGTCGGTATCAAACAAATTCTAAAAGAAGCAGGAATTGAGGGTAAAAAAATTACCTCCTATGATATTGGTTTTATTATTGCTCCAAGAATCAATGCTGTTGGTCGGTTAAAAGATGCCACCGATGCTTTACGGCTTTTATGCACTAAAAAAGAAGATAGAGCTAAGATGTTGGCCTCGTATTTGGGAGAAAAAAACCGCCTTCGTCAAGATTTAGTTGAAAAAGCAGTTGACAAAGCAAAACAAATGGTAGAGAAAGAAATAAATCTTTTTAAAAAACCGCTAAAAATTATCATTTTGAAATCTGAAGATTGGCATGAAGGAATTATTGGTTTGATTGCCGCTAAAATGGTTGAGGGTTTTTTCCGACCAACGATTGTTTTGACAAAAAATGATGGTTTTTACAAAGCTTCAGCTCGCTCTATTCCCAAATTTGATATCACTGCCTTTTTAAGAAGACTTAGAAGTTTTCTTGTTGATGTTGGTGGCCATAAGCAAGCCGCCGGCTTTACCATTGAAGAACAAAAAATTGAATTTTTTAAAAAAGAAGCTTTAAAACTTGCCAATCAATTAATAAAAGATGAGGATTTAGAAAAAGAAATCCTTGTTGATTTAAAAATCCCGGTTCAAAAAATTAATCTCAATTGGGTTAAACTTTTAGGAACTCTTTATCCTTTTGGGATTGGCAATCCAGAACCTTTATTTTTTAGTGAGGTAAAAATTTCTAATCTTCACTTTGTTGGCAAAGAAAATAAACATCTAAAGATATTTGTTCAAGACGAAAATCACCCTTCAACTTTAGAACTAATCGCTTTTAATCAGGCCGCTATTTTTAAAAATCTTTGTCGCGATCAAAAAATAAAAGTCGTCTACAGCTTATCTATCGACGATTGGGGAGGAAAAGATAAGGTCAAGGGGAAATTGGTAACTTGGGTGACTGACGGGATTTGAACCCGCAACAATCTGCTCCACAGGCAGATGCTCTACCAGATTGAGCTACAGTCACCAAATAAATAAATTATACCAAACATTACTTAAAAAATTACCTATAGGATAACTCGTCTGAATGTCTGAATTTGAATACTCTTTATGGAGTTGGGGTTATTTTTTTAAGACAACGAAAATAATCTTGAGTGGTACAACCTTTACCTAATTTTTCTTTAATTTTAGTACAATCGGTTTCGTTACAAGAAATATTACTGCTTTGGGTGGGACTAACATTGATCTCTAAACTTTGAACTGGGGTTGGCGTTGGTGATTGAGTCGGCGATAAAGAAGCAACCGTTGGTGTTGGTTGGATAGCTGGCTGTGTCTGACTGCCTTTAGTAGTAAAGGTCCAAGGTACACCACCATTATCATATTTTTTATCACCTATTCTTATTTGAAAATAATAAGTTGTTTGAGGTGAAAGAAGAGTTAATTCAACTAAATGATTCTTGGTTCTTGAAGCTTCGGGAGCAAAAAAATTTAGGGCCGTTGGCGTTGTTCCATATTCAACCACTCCTTGAGTTTCAATTCCAGTCGCCCAAGAAATTTTTGCGTTATTCTGGTTGATATCAGAAATCACCACATCTCTTGGTTCAACATCAGAGGCTCGAGTAAAGACTCCACCCAGATTTAGTGCCATTAATCCTAAAATCATAGCAATGACAATACCGATTACAACCGAACTAATTTTAATAACTTTAGGATCAAAGTTTAACATAATTTATTTTAACATTAATAATTTTAATCCACCACCAATTAAAAATAAAATTACTCCCGGAATGGCGACATTTATTAAATTATCAAAAACACCACTTTTAGGCAGTGTTTTTGATTGATTGTTATTTGAATAATTTGACGAAGACTCAGATGAGCCACTATTACCGGAACCAACCGTAACTACTGCTTTATTATCAACAGAACATTGTAAAATATTGGTCGCATTGGCATCGTTTTTTACAATTTTTGAATTATTACAATCAAGTGTTAAATTGACAGTCCCATCTTTTAAACCTTTGAAAGTAATGGTCGCTAAAGTACCGCTACCCGTTTTTGGACTAGCGGGATCATCAACCAAACCAGCAATATAAACTTTACCGGGGGTAGTTGTATCATTGGTCACCGTCGGAAAAAAACTACCCGCCGTAACATTTTCTACTGATAAAAAAGAATTGTCATATTTAATATAAGCATCAGCCCCATTAACTTGATCTTCTCCCACGTCAATATTAATTTGCACTTGAAATGTCTGACCGGTAGAGACTGAATAACTACTTTTATCAAAACTAAAAGAAGCGGCGTTTACTGCCGAAAAAACTGGTGATAAAAAAAATGCTATTAATAAAAAAAGAAGAATTTTTTTCATCAAAATAATAATAATCAAAAAGCTTTTTTATTTCAAGACAATCTTTGGTTTTAAAATATTACTTTGATTGTCTACCAATTTGGATGTGTATTTCCCCCATGTGTTTTTTAGATTTACTTTAACTGGTTTTGTTAACTTAATTTCAACCAAAGGTGTTTTACTAAAAACGGTCGGTTGCCTAAAATTAAGTTTTTTGACACCGGTTAAAATCAAAAAATTTTCTTTTTTTGTTTGATATAAAGAAAAAGATGACAACAACAGAGAAACGGTGACATCTTTTAAATCAGCAGCGTTTTCTACTTCAACTAAAAGGTCAAAACCGGTAATATCATAATTATTAGATGAGGCAATAACCTGATAATTTAAACTGTCAACTTTTTTAAGGATTAACTCAGCTTCGCCTACGACTTTCAATAAAGAAGTTGGAATAATGGCGGTTGTTTGTTGGTTTTTTTGTTTTAAGTTTTGGGTTGGTTTTTTTTGCCAAAACATGGTTGTTGCGGCGAAAACGAGAATTAAAAAAATAGCCGTAAAAATAATCGCGGTTTTATTGATTTGTTTTAATTTTTCCATAGTTCTTATTCTTCATCAGTCTTAACTGATAATGCATAAATAACTGTTGACCAATCCTGAGTATCAATTCTTCCGTCTAAATTAATATCTGCAACTGAGATAACATCACTATCTGTTTTTCCTAAATTATTTCTGATATAAGATGTATCCAACGAGTCGACTACACCATCTTGAAGTCCATTAACTGGCAAATCGCCACCTAAAAGATAGATCTTTGAAAAATCCAAGTTATTTTGACCAGCTGATAAAATAATTCTTTGTCCTTCTTTACAACGATAACTGCCAGCAGTTGTTTCTGAAGGAGTATTATCGCAAATCTTTTTTTGGATATGTTTGGGACCTTTAACTAAAAGATAGTAGTTTTGACCGGCAATAACCTGATTGGGTAAATTTACACTACCCTCCCAAATCAAAGCATCGGTGTCTGAGTTTCTATTATTAGTTAAGGTAAAATCAGCATCAACCGAAACTGGTGAAGATAGATTGCCTCCAGCTACTTTTATCCTAACCTTCATTGTTCTTTGATTAGCATTTGATGGTTCCTTCATCACTCCTTGAAATTTAAGTTTAAGATTTAAACTGACTAAACCTCCTGATGGTTGAGTTAGTGTTGGGGTATTGGTGGGTTGACCCTGAGGAGAAGTAGGAGTTGCTGTTCCTGTTGGGGTGGGAGTTGCTGTTCCTGTTGGGGTGGGAGTTGCTGTTCCTGTTGGGGTGGGAGTTGGTGTTCTTGTTGGGGTTGGGGTGGGGGTATTGGTAGGATTAGCACATTGATTCGACGACTCACAACCGTTTTGCCAATTACCATCGCAGTTATAATAACCCGAGTTACAAACACAGGTATTATTATTATTTTGACTTTGACAAGAGGCGTTGTTACCGCAGTCAGTATCTCTCGTACAAGAAGCGACAACAGAAAAATAAAAAGTATCTCTATTAATAGTGGTTATCGCCGCTGAGGCATTGTTAACAATCTGAACATTACCAATGGTAATTTGACTGTTGTTAACAATTGATTTTCCTCTAAATTTTAATTTCGCCACAGTAATCGGACTGGTGTTGGTGGCGGGACCTGCGCCAGGAGAATTGGCACCAAGCTCAATAATTATCTGTCCACTGCCATTGGCCGCCACGGGTCCATCAACCCGTATCTGACGACTTAAACCAGAAGTTGAAGTATCAATATAATCAGCCAACTCAAGATTGTCTTTTGGAAAGTTTAAGACCAATTTTAAATAATCAATTTTTTCATCGCCACTTCCATCTTGAAATTGTAAAAGAAGGCTTATTGGTGCTGATACCTCTCCTACTTTCAAAGAAAGATTATTGGAAAGAAATGAAAAAGTTGCTGATGAGGCACCGGCCTTTGATCGATAAAGATATTGATTTAAATAATAAACGAAAAAAATCCCTGACAGTAAAAAAATAAGTCCAATTGAAAAGATTTTTACAATTTTATAGGTAAAAAATTTTTTAATCATCAATTAAATTCATTAAGGTTTAAATTTTTAAGTTATTGGCGATTATTAAACCAAATAGAATAGTCATCATCATTAACTTTATCATCTAAGTTAAAGTCGGCTTTTAAATTTTCAGCCATGCAACCACTATTACACTGACGATTTAACCACATTGAATAATCTATCCCATCAATTTTTTCATCGCAGTTGGCATCCCCTAAAGTTTTTTTCGCACAGGCTGGGGTTAATGTCGGGGCGGGAGTAAAGGTTGGGGTTGGGGTGGATGTTGATTCAAAAGAATTAATTTCTACCCAAGCTAAAGTCTGAGTCCCGGCAGCGTCATGATTATCAGGTAAGTTATTCCAATCATTATCCCCGTAGGAATTAAACCAACCGTATGGAGGGATATTTTTTTGAATGGTGGCTAAAAGTTGACCATTGGTTTTTCCAGCACCGTTATGAGCGCTGTAAACTTTAATGGTGACATTGGCGGCAGTACCGTTGGGGTTGGAAAGGACAATATCATTCCATTGAGTTTTTCCAACAATACCCGAAAACCAGTTTCGGGTAATAAGACTGGTATATAAAGTTTGGGATTTTTGGGTTTGAAGGTTGTTGTCAACAATTAAAGTAGGCGGACCATTGTATTGACTGCCATCAATAAGACGAAAACGATTAAGGCCAATAAGTGATTGATTACTGGTAATTTCTACCCAAGCTAAAGTCTGAGTCCCGGCAGCGTCATGATTATCAGGTAAGTTATTCCAATCATTATCCCCGTAGGAATTAAACCAACCGTATGGAGGGATATTTTTTTGAATGGTGGCTAA
>Ga0308411_10001248_pt1 | contig 17306 bp, 14 predicted proteins | sample HotsprottomLayer_2_FD_203530 | JGI IMG/M metagenome (GOLD analysis project Ga0308411, IMG submission 203530) | Hot spring phototrophic mat microbial communities from Octopus Spring, Yellowstone National Park, Wyoming, United States -... | ecosystem: Environmental > Aquatic > Thermal springs >...
CCGCGATCCCCACATCCCCGGCCTGTACATCGTCGGTGCGGGCACACACCCAGGGGCCGGCGTGCCGGGCGTGGTGAACTCGGCCAAGGCGACCGTTTCGGTGATCACGGAGGACTATCGGCTGTGAATGACCGTGAAGTGATCCGCCGACACTCGAAGAGCTTCGCGCTGGCTGCCCGACTCCTGCCTCGGGCTGAGCGAGAGCGGGCCGAGGCACTTTATGCTTGGTGTCGGGCGGCCGACGACCGGATCGACTGTGCCTCCGACGCCACGGCAGCGATCGCAGCTTTGGCTGAGCTGAGAGCCGAGGTCGAGGACGTGTATGCTGGCTTGCCGCCTGCGACCCCGGCGGCGGATGCCTTACGGCGAGCGGTCACGCAGTGCGACCTCCCGAAAGAATATCCACTTGAACTGCTCGCCGGATTCGAGTTGGACGTGCGCGGGGTGCGTTACACCACCGAGGCAGAACTGCTTCTTTACTGCCACCGAGTCGCGGGGGTGGTTGGGCTAATGATGTGTCACGCTCTCGGGGTGACGGACGACGATGCCCTGACACACGCTGCCCACCTTGGCATGGCGATGCAGTTGACGAACATCGCTCGGGATGTGGCCGAAGATTGGGTTCGGGGCCGGGTATACCTGCCGGCCGAATGGCTCTCCCGCAACATAGCTCCTCCCGAACCGTTGTCCGACGCTGTTCTGGCGCCAGCCGTGAGACGTTGCTTGGATCTGGCCGAACGCTACTACAATTCTGGTGAGGACGGACTGAAATACCTCGCGCCGCGGATTCGTGTAGCGATCGCCACCGCAGCGCGAGTCTACCGGACGATCGGTGCCAGAATTCGGGCTTGCGGATGTCGCCCATCGGCCGGCCGCGCTGTGGTGCCTACTTGGGCGAAACTGGCCATCCTGGCCCGGACGGCGTGCAAATTGCTGCCGACCCTTGCTTGCAACCACGCCCCCGTTCATCAGCCGAGAATCCTCGGCCGGTTTGCTCCGATCCCGAACTTAATCAACCCACTTTCATCCCAACCCGAGGTTTGCTGTGAGTCTTCAACCCCGATACTGGCGTGAGACCACCTCGTCAGTCATCTTCGCGCTGGCGTTGACATGCCTCTTGGCCGCCACCTTATTTGTTATCGTAGCAATCAACCCGAAGGACGCGATATACGGAAACCTGCCCTGGTACTATGCTGGTTTCTGTGCCTTGGCCACCCCGATCTTGTTGTTCCTGAGCCGCTGGCTCGATGGTCAAGAGGCCCAATCGACTGCCGCACCCCGATCGAGTGGGCGGTGAAGACCGACCCGATCAGCCATCCTGCATGCTCATGAACAAATCGATATGTGACGCGAGCTGTCAGGGGACTTGACGCACCCCGGCGGCTCAAGCAGTCAGACAACCCGTCGCGCTGGGGTGAAGTTGGCGTAGTAGGTGCTAGTCATGATGCGATCACAGCGGTAGGCGGCGGCGATGCCGAGTGCTGTGAGTTCGGCACGATCGGGTTGTTCGTCCTGCAACGCTGACCATGTCAGCAACGACTTCACCACATCAAGGTTGATGGGTCTGTTCCAAATCGGCCAAGTGAACGATGATTGTTTTGCGGCTTTGAGGCCGAAGCCAGTGGTCTGAGCTTCGCCTTTCACAGGAACGACTGAAAAGCAGACCATGCCGAAGAGTGCGAGGCAATTGGCACCTTTTTCAGAAAGCGCACCAATCTTGCTGGGGTTACGCCATTGCACAGCATAAGGTTTATCTTCGCCGGGATCCCAACGTAAGGCGCACTGATCGTCACTATTGAGCCAAGTCTCTTCAAGTGTTCGTTGCAACTGCTTAGGTTGGATTGTCTCAATGATCCGCTTGCCGTAGGCGGTCATACCCTGACCAGCAGCATCACCTGCTCGAACCATGCACAAGTCGGTCTTTTCAAACGTGCCATCCTTATCGACAAAGCACTCGACTCCGAAAGAAGCAAGCAAATCGATATGATGTCGGCAAGTAAACGATGCTGTCTGCAAAGCCTGGTGTACACTATTTCGTAAGATCGTGGCATCAAACGGGAGCTTTCTATCGATCGACCACGCCGAGCGATCAAGTCTCTGAATCGCGGCATGAAGTTCAGCCCCTAGCTCAGACAACGGCACTTGAACTCCGAACAACGTTGGTCGCCAGGTGCCACTCGACAATTGCCATGACAGCTTTACTTGCGTCTGTTGCGTCTGTTGCAGGGTAAGAATGCGAAGCACCCCCAGCACCGCGAGGAACCCCAGCGGGTTGGTGCCGTCGAGACCGGGTAAGAGCAATCCGTCTTCCGATGTGTGCTGGCTCATGCTGATGCCTCCCCGAGTTCCACTGATGCTGAAGGATCGTTGAACACACCCTCATCCTCATCGGCACTGGCCTGCTGATCGGCGAGCCGTAGCACCGCTTCCAGATACGCTAGCCCCCACCAGCCGTAGCGGCGGGTCAAGTCCCAGAACCGCTCGGCGATGCCGGAGTCGATACGATGTGGTGGACAGGCTAGGCGTTGCTTGCTGGTGAGGATTACTCCAGCCACGGTGACTTCGGGACATTCCGTATCGATCACTACAGGCGCTAAGGGCCGAGCGTAGCCGTGGTGGGCAGCAATGAGGTGCAAGATCAAGTCGCGATGCTTGCCCGCTTCTTCCACGAGTTTACTCTGTTCTACGATCTGAACCGAAAGCATCTCGTGCCGGAAGCCTTCGGGCAGACCGGCTCGTTCTCGAGCAAGCTTTCGTTGCTGGGGTGTTTGTGGCAGGCCGTCGGATTTGGCCAGCAAGGCCGTGTCCGACTCGGTGAAGAGCCACGCATCGGTGCGATCCGTGCGGCGAAGCATTGCTTGAAACCGCTCATCGGCTTTGCCCAGGTCGTGCCATCTCGCAGCGCAGCAGTAGGCTTCTTGGATGTCCGCAAGCGGCAAGGCGTTGACCGTCCGCACGGTCTCGTCGCGGACATGCTGGGTGTGGTCGTTCAGGCTGATGGCCTCCTCCCGGAGTGATTGCGAGCGCTCATCCTCCCCCTCATCGGAAGCCGTGAACCATTCTGTCGCCTGGCCGAGCCGTTCTCTCGTGATGAGAACCACGCCACGTTCGTCGGGGTAGTATTCAAAGATAAACTTTCTGTTACCGAAGTTGGGCCACTCGGCCGCAATCTGGGTTAGCCGTTGGCGGACCTCACGCTCGCTCGGCGGATCCTCGGAATCGGTCAGGCGGGCGAACAATTCGTCGATCCACTCCCACGGCCAATTCGTGGAGAGCGGCTGCTGAAGTGGTTTCAGCACAGGATGGAGCCGCAGCACCGCATGATCGCGGGCCGTCTGAAAGGCAGTCTCGGCCACATCGACGGTTTCCACGGTGGCCTCGGGAACATGACCGAGTTCATTCCAGCCGCCGGCTGTTGCCGGGAGTACGAGTGTGTCCCCTGGCCGCAGTTGCTCGACAAAGCGAATCCGTTGGCTCTCCTTGCTACCACGCCACAGGACGCCGACTCGCCCGTTGGAAACAGCTTTTTTCCGTGGTTTCTTGTCTTGATCTCTGGTGTCATCCGTGGCCGTGCCAAGCAAGTCGCCTTCGGGCTGAGGTTCTTCGTCAGTCAGCCACTTGCGGATGCGTGAGATCGGCACGCTCATGCACTCGGCCGACGTGGGCGGCAACAAGGCGACGACATCGCACCAGTCGCTTTGTTTGATGTGTTCATCCTCGACCAAGTCCGCTCGCCAGCAAACCTGCACGTCCGGCTCGCCCGCCTCCGGGCCGTGAAGGAATAACGATACCTCCGGCTCCGGTGTGGGTCGCGGGCTAGTCTGGCACCAGAAATCCACATAAGCCGGCAGCATCACGGGAGCATTCTTCAGCGCCGACGGGGCCAACAGATTCGCGGGAATCCGCCCGTTCTCATCGTGTTTTTGAAGGATCGCAGTGAAGGCATCGATGCCGAAGTCGATGACACGCTCTTCGGATGCCGATTGCTTCTTACCTCGCTTTTTGGTCGCGGTCAGTTCCACTTCGGTGGGGACAACCTCGGCCTGGTTCAACAACCAATTCCAAGTTCGGGACAAGGCATTGCCATAGATCGGGTCGAGTGGCTTGGTGTCGTCGAGCTTGCTCTCTTCTTTGATTGCCTTTTCCTCCACGAGGATGACCGCTTTGGCATCGATCGGTCGGCCACCGCGATTGAGCCGGCCGAAGCGTTGCCGCAGGGCATCCAGTGAAGCACACTCGGTGACCAGCGCATCGAAGTCGTAGTCGGCCCCCACCTCCAAGCACTGGGTGGCCACGATGAAGCTAGTCTTCTCGGATCGTTCGGGTCGATCTGGCCCGACCAGTTCGCGCAGCCGTTCCGCTTGCCGATCGCGGTCGATCGGCCGCATCGAGCCGATGACCAACTCAACCACGACATCCGGCTTGTCGCTGTACTGCTCGCGCAGCTTCTCGTAGATCGCCTTCGCGGTGGCAACACGGTTGACCATGATGCCGACCGCAGTCGGGCCGGTTCTGGAAAGTGCGGTTGCTGAATTCACGGCCGCTTTGACGACATCCGGTACACTGCGCAACGTCGCTTTCTTGCTCGCTTCGAGCCGAGCCTTCAGTTTCCCTTGCTTATCCGATTCGGGCAACGCAAACATCTGATCGGATGGGACACCCTCAGGCGGTGTCGCAGTCATGGGCACGACGATCATCGGCTTCACGCCGACGGGTTGCTCCGCCCACTTGCTCGAGTCGAGGTATCGCTTCACATAGTCGAGGGTTTGCAAGAATGGACGACTGATGTGAGCTTCATCGAGTAAGACTAGGCTGTCGTAGGCGATGAGGGCTGCTTGGATCGGGGCGGCATTCGCCGAGACGCCGTAGCCGCGGAACAGCAGTCGCGAACCGAGCTGATCGATCGTGGTACACACAATGGTCGGCTGGGTGGCGGATCGTGCCCAGCGATTGTCGCGATAGATGCCGCCACGGAGTTCCAGCACGTCCAGCGGCGGGGCACTCTCTCGCTTCAGCGTCGAAAGTTTGCGCAGGGATGCCGCTACCCGACCGAGGACCGAATTCGAACCCTCCGCCTCCAACAATTTCTCAGCGATCTTCACGGCTCGTTGATGGGCCTCATCAACGATGACGCGGCGATTGACGCAGAAGAAGATTCGCCGGGGCGCGGTGCGTTTGTCCTTCGGCAACACAGCCTGGGCGGCCAACGTGAAGATGGCAATGTCCAAGCACGAGGTCTTGCCGCTGCCCGTGGGCAGGTCGATGGTCCCGGGCCAAGTGCCCTCGATCACTTGCTTCGCGAGGCGGCACTGCCAATTGTAGGGGTCGCGGCCGTGCAACTCCTGGAAGTACGCCGGAAAGTCATCGACGGTGAGCGGAGTCATCAGTCTTCACCTCCCCAAAGCGGCTTGCACAGCCCGTAGCCGAGGAATCGCCCAGCACCGAGCAGGATCGGCCCGAGAACCGGTTGCTCGAACCGCAAGCAGACATGCACTTGCGGCCTGGCTCCGCTCCCACCCTTCGCCGGATACATCGGGAAACCATCGCCCAGTGGGCCGTCATGGCTGGGAAGCTCGGGATGTCCGCGGAGGGATCGGCGTTTTTGCACGGCACGCGGACTACCCCGATGCCAGCTCGTCGTGCCGACCGCTACTTCAACGGACGCGGGCAATCCGAGCCGCTCGCAAGCTGTCGTGACGATTGCCTTCACCTCCTCTTCCCAGGATTCGCGTTCCTGGTACATATCGTGTTTGGGAAACCGATCGAGGACTACCGGTGTGACGCTGCCCCATGTCGTCGCCCCGTTGGGGTGAGCCGTCCAGGTTTCCGGACGCAGGTTATGACGCGGTTCCGCCCAGTCTGCTTTGCGGAGGGTGATTGCGCCGAGACGGCCAAGTTGCAGCGAAATATCGCGTGGTTCGCCGCTGTCTTTCACCAGGAATCGGCCCAGCACCCGCCCACGTTCGGAGCGAGGAATCGAGCGTGGAAACACTAGGGCGATGCCGAGCAAGTGGCCGTCGGCATGCTGATGCCCGACAAACGGCAGTGGGATGATCGCCAACTGCTGATTGCCCTGCCGCAGCGGTTCGCCGTTCGGCTTGTGGCCACTGACCCATTCGGGAATGTTGGTGCCGAGGTGGGACAGGATCGCCCCACGCAAGGCTTGTGTGACAGCGAGCGTCGAGACGAGTGGCAACCGTGGACCTTCTTCCTGAGTCAGGATGAGCAGATCGGTATCGAAGTCCGTGTGCGGGGCGGCGGGCGGCGGGTCGGCCTCCTTGCGACGGTAGCCGCTCCACAGGCCGAGCTTTGGGCGGATGGGATCCCGAGCGTCGATTTGATCGAGTTGTGACTCAAGTTCTTCGAGCTGCGACTTGATTTCCTCTTTGCGTTCCTTCGACCCTTTGCCCGTAGGTTTTTCCGCTTTGAGTCGGGCGATTCTCGACGAAAGTTGCTCATACTGTTCGCGTCCCCGGCGATTGAACTGGCGATCTAACATGGCGAGCGTTCCTTCCGAGAAGCGACGCAAGTAACCCGCCGACAGTCCGTCGTCGAGAACCCAAGTTTCGCCGGATAGCTCCGTGGACTCGGCCAGCCACATTCGCACCAGCGATGAGGAATGGCCGATCCGCGTGACCTCGGCGCAGAGCTTGGCCAGGGCTGGCTTGTGCTGCTGGAGTTCCGCATCCGGCACATCCGACCAGTGGAGAAAGCACGGAGCCTCGCCGACATAGACGGAGGGGAAGGTTCGGGGCTGCTTACTCCGTGTGATTGGTGCGGATTGTAACAACGCCGATGATGGCCCCGCTGAATCGTTGACCGGCACAAAGACTTTGACTACTTCTCGCGGAAAGAGTTGATCTGAAGGGGGTAGGTACAACTTTGGCTCAATGAGCCGTTCTAACCAGCGCAGGGCCAGCCCCTGGGCTTCGTCCTCGCCGGTCTCGAACCAGGCAGCGGCCAGGGCCATGAACACACGCCCGGGGTGCGGCGGCCACTCGGCCCGTTCCCGACTGGCGGGATCGGTGGCGACACACTTCCCCGTGAGGTATTCCCAGGCAATGATGAGATCGGGCATCACTCGCCTCCTTCGCCTTGCTGTTGGGCAAGCTGCTGGCTCTTGACGACGAGCTTGACGAGTTCATCGGACGGTCGGAGTTGGAGCGGCATCGTGCGCCAAGGCAGACCGATTTCGGTAGCCGCTGCGATGGCGTCCTTAAGCAGTTGAATTGCCCGCTCCGCCGTCAGGACGATGTCCTTCTCCATCTGCCCCGGTTGGCCGAGCAGTTCCCACTTCAACGGCTCAGGGGGCCAGAGCAGACAGCGGGAACGCAGATCGAGACCCGCTTCTGCAGCGAGCGCGGCCGCACACAGCCCCAACGCCGCCAGCACCGTCCGCGCCGCGACATCGACTTCGGGTCGTGACTGAGCTTCGCCGTTGAGGGGAAACTTCAGCCGCCGCAGTGCCGGGAACGACAGGACGATCGTCTGCTCGGCCCGGTCGATGGTGACGCCACCAGCAAGAAATTCGCCATCACGGTCTTTTTCGGAAATCGACGGTGTGACATTGCCGTGATTCGCTTCGGAAGGTCGGCCATCCTTTCCCATCTTAAGTGGTTGATCTTTTTGCTTCTCGGCGTGTGAAGGATCAAGAGTCCATCCGCCGCTTGCTGATTGATACAGAGGCCCAGCTTGAAGTTGAATCGCGAGCGGATCGATCCGACTACTGGTCTTGCAACCTTTTACCGCATTGATGCCCACGATCTCGCTGACCATTGCCCGCTCAAACTTCGCCCCCAGGCCGCCCTTCGGCCCCGTCGAGTCCCACATGCCGAGAAGCAGGGCAGTCGGGCAGAGTTCAAACAATGCCGTCGCATTCTGCGCCGTCACCCGACGAAGCCGCTGGCCGTAGCTGGATTCGTCGCGCTCATTCTTGGCCCGGAATTGCTTGTTGTCCTCGACGACGATGCTGTCCCGCAAGATGGCATCGACGATGCGGTGCGGGGCTTGCAGCGAAGTCACCTTGCCGATCGGTTCCAGGAGCTGAAGAGCCTTATCTCTGTCCAAGCCAGGGTAGAAGGATGTGAAATCGACTTCGACGACAGGAATTTGGATACGACCCTCGTCGATCGCCTGTTGCAACGCCTCTTCCATCCGGTTCGCTTGCGACTGCACGGAATCAAGCAACACGCAATCGACCGGCTCGGCGTAGCCCGGCAGTCGTCGCTTCTCGGTGGCATAGACGGCTCCCGCATAGGTGGGCGGGAAGACTTTTGTCCCTTGGCCGCCCGCAGGTTGAAGGACGGCCCGTGAACGCGCAGCCGCACCAGTACGGACCAGTTCCTGGAGTTTGGTAAGGTCTAGTTTTGTCATGTCGCACATACCTCAGTGTCGAAAGTTGCATGGATGCTAAGAATAGTAACTTGGCTGACCTGTTGCTGCCATGTCAGTAGGTTCGTCCCAATCCGCCGCCACCCCTACTTCCGATTGAGGTCGTCTTCACCATCGACAAGATCCTGCTCGATGACATGCCACAGTGCCAGCCAGACACGCCTTGGCCGCCGTCCTGGTGGTCACTATCGACATCCTCGGCAAACTGGGGATGAGTCAGGTGTCGTGGAACTTGAAGAACCTCGTTGCCTAAGATATGCTGTTGCAACAACAGGCGATCGAACATTCGTCCCGTTCCGGTAGTAACTTGGCTCTCTTTGAGTCGTATGCCTCTTTCACAGCCCTGTGGTTTTTTTGACGGCTTTCGCAACTTCGAGTTCTCAGAAAACAGTGATTTACGCTTCACGGAATAGTATTGAACTTAACTCTCTATACTGCCAGGAGTTCCGTCGCCGGGCAAGTCCTTTCGACGCATCGGCTACAAAAGACCCGAGCTAGTGCCTGCCAAGGAGTATCTGATGTCCAGCGATCCTTCATCAGCCCTGCACAGTTACTCCAGGCAGCGAGGGATTCTCCTGGCGATTGGGGCGTTCGTCCTGACCGGTCTCAGTGCATTTCTCTGGCAGTTCTGGCCAGCAGCCACTGTCCCCGCACCGCCTGATCCGCGCTTGCACTACAGCGGCCCCTTTGAGAATATCCATCCTAGCGTCAAGTATGTTGGAGATGCTAGTTGTATGGATTGCCATTTCGATATCGCCGGCACCTACTCCGAACACCCGATGGGGCGTTCGACCGTACCCATCAGTGAACTGGCCGACCGACAGAAGTACAGCGAAGCGGTTCGCAATCCTTTCAAAGCCTTCGGCTGGGACTTCCGCGTCGAACGTCAGGGCGATCAAGTCTGGCACGATCACCAACTAAACCTTCAAGGAGAGCCGTTCGCTCGGTTTCGCCAGCCAGTTCACTTTGCTGTTGGGTCTGGATCGCGGGGGCACTCCTACCTGACGGTGGTGGATGGGTTTGTGTTTCAGACGGCGATCAGCTGGTTCTCGCAGAACGAACACTGGGACATCTCGCCGGGCTTTCGCCTCATCCACAATCCGGGCCGGCCGATTCAGCCCGAATGTCTCCGCTGCCACTCCAATGCGGTAAAGCCGATCCGCGGCTCTTTCAATCGCTATGAACCGGGAGTGTTTGCTGGCTCCACCATCGGTTGCGAACGGTGTCATGGGCCCGGGGAAAAACACGTCGCGGCCCGCGAACAAGAATTACCGGTCACCGGCGACTTCGATACCACCATCGTCAATCCACGTCGGCTGGATTGGAGAGTTCGCGAGAACGTCTGCGAGCAGTGTCATGTGAGTGGTCTGGCCCGAGTCTTACCTCGTGGCCGGCAACCGGATGACTACCGACCCGGTCTTCCTCTGGAAGCGTTCAACCGCCTGTTTGTGGTCGATCCCGCCTTGCCCGATCTCAACAAGGCCGTCAGTCACGTCGAACAAATGTACCGCAGTCGCTGCTTCCAAGGAACTCCCGACAGCAACAAACTGGGTTGCATCTCCTGTCACGATCCCCACTTTAAGCCCGCTCCGACCGAGCGGATCGCTTACTTCCGGCAGCGTTGCCAGGCTTGCCATGAGAACAAACCCTGCTCGGAAGCGGTTGCCGTTCGGCTCAAGAAACAACCGGACGACTCGTGCATTGCCTGTCACATGCCACGTCGGCCCGCCGGTGACATCGCCCATACAGCTCTGACCGATCACACCATCCAGCGACGACCTAGCGAGCCTTCCGGTAGTCAGCCGTCCATGAGACTCACCCCAGATCAAATGGTGTTGCTGCATCCCGATCGAGTGGATCAGGACGATCTGGAACAGAAACGCGATCGAGGAATTGCCCTGATGTTGCTTCGTGGCCCCCGAGTCGCTCTCGAAGCCGACAAGGATCTCATCCGGCAAGCCATTGAACTGTTGCAGCCGGCTCTCAAACGATCCCCCGACGATGCAGCCGGTTGGTATGCTCTGGCTCAGGCACTTCTGGCAAACGATCGATTTGACGAGGCCGACAGGGCAATCGAGCAGGCTTTGAAACGGGAACCCGACCATGAGGGCATGTTGCATGTTCTCTTACGAATTCGCGAAGCCCAACGTCGCTGGCCCGAAGCTATCGAGATTGGTCGTCGTATCGTGGCTCTCAATCCTTATCAGATCGTCTTTCGGCAAGCTCTCGGTAGTTTGCTGGCTCGACAGAGAGACTGGCCCGCAGCCCAGGAGCAAGCGGAATACTGGCTCAAACTCGATCCAGTCAGCTTTCCTGCTCTTCAACTGCTTCTTCACGCTCGCGTTCACCAGGGCGATCGCGAAGGAGGGCAGCAGATTCTGCAAAAGATCCGCAAATTGCGACCACGACAACTGCCGCAGGTAGAGGAGTGGTTCCGCCGAAATGCCGGCTGATCTCTGTGCATCAGCAGAGATCAGCCTTTAGACGGTAAATCTATCAGGCAATTCACTCATTCCGGGCAGCTACGACTCCCAACTCCCCTGTCTCGCTCAGATAGAGGGTATGACCGGTGTTCTCATCGCGGTAGACTTCGATACCGAAGCGACGTGTCTCTTTAGTGAAATCTTTCTCAGTGGCCTTGCGAACGCTCAAATCGATCGCCCTTAACCAAGTCGGCTTCCTGATGGCATCACCTTTCAACTCGCTGAGTTGTCCAGGCACCACGGCGAGGCTGCCTGTTTCGCTGAGATAGAACTGCGTTGCCGCAGTGGGATCGCGGTATACCTCGATGCCAACCTTTCTGCTGGAGTCCCTCTCGCTGCTTTTTCGCACGGGGATTTCCAGACCGTACAGCCAGTCCAGTTCCTTAGCTGGCTCACCGGAGGCCAGCCACTTGCTGGGAACGGCGACGATCTGCCCCATCTCGCTGAGGTAGATCAGGAGATTGGTGTTCTCATCGCGGTACACCTCAATGCCGATCTTCCTGATAGCTGCGTCGCCGGCTTGGCGCACTTTCAGAATCAGATCGCTCCTCCAAATCGGGTTTTTGGGTCGAAGGGAACCAGAATCAGGTGCCCATCGTGCAGCTACGACGGACAGCGAACCCGTCTCGCTGGCGTAGATCAGATGGCCGTTGTTCTCGTCCCTGTAGACCTCCAGACCAAAGCGTTTGCTCGATTGCCAGGTTCTGTCACTGGCCGATCGGGCCTTGAGATGGAGTCCGTAGAGAAACCGTGGCTCCTTGACCTGCCTCTCGGCAACTCGAAACCACTGAGCAGCAATCACCGACAGATGGCCTGTTTCGGCCAGTAACACGGCATCTCCCGAAGAACCATCGGTAAACACCTCGATGCCCTGGACGCGAGTCGTCTTACCGAAGTCGGCTTCGGCTGCTCGGCGAACGGCGAGGGTGAAGGCATATTGATGCTGTGGTTCCTTGCTGTCGATCTGTTGAGCCACTAAAGGTAGTTGGGCGATCCACAGAATCGCCGAACCCAACACAGCAAGTCGCAGCCGTCTAGACCGGTTGGTTGTACGCATCGGCACCATCCTGAGAGTGTGTCAGGCGGAGTAGACGACCGGACAGCCCACGGTGTTCGCCGCCTAGCAATTTTAGGGAATAGAGTAGCAAGCGATCGCGACCCGACCACCCGATGTGCGCAAACCGCTTGCCAATTGGACTTGTGGCAAGGATGATGAAGGCAGGGTATCTGGAGAAGGCTGATGTTGTTGACGTTTCCTGAGTTGTCGCTCGTTCTGCTCGTTGGCCCATCGGGTTGCGGCAAGTCCACCTTTGCTCGCCGACACTTTCGCCCTACCGAGATCGTCTCCTCCGATCACTATCGAGGAGTCGTCTGTGATGACGAAGCCAACCAGGAGGCCAGCAAGGATGCCTTTGATCTGCTGCATCAGGTAGTAGCCCGGCGACTGGAATGGATGCGATTCACGGTCGTGGATGCTACCAACCTCCTGCCCGAATCGCGTCGGCCTCTGCTCGAACTGGCCAAACGCTATCACTACCTCACAGGTGCCATCCTTTTCGATCTGCCCGAGGAGGTCTGTCAGCAACAAAATCTGCTACGCCAGGGTAGAACCGTACCTTCGCGGGTGATCAACAATCACGTCCGATTGCTGCAATCGGCCTTGCCTGCCTTGGAGCGGGAGGTGCATCGCTACTATGTGCTGCACTCTTTGGAACAGATCGCCAATGTCCAGGTACGGCGTGTGCCGTTGTGGGTCGATCGACGTGAAGAAACCGGGCCGTTCGACATCATCGGCGACGTGCATGGCTGCCTGGACGAATTGCTATCGCTGCTAGCCGTGCTGGATTATCACATCGGCTACCAAACCGCCTGGCAAGGCATTCCTGAACCGGTGATCATTCCACCTCCGGGTCGCAAGCTGGTCTTTGTCGGCGATCTGGGCGACCGCGGGCCGGACACCCCGGGCGTTTATCGGCTGGTCATGCGTCTGGTGGCGAGCAATCAGGCTCTGTGCGTATTGGGCAACCACGACAGCAAATTGCTCCGCAGGCTGCGCGGTAACTTGATTCGCCCCTCGCACGGTCTGCAACAGACCCTGGAGCAACTGGAACGCGAACCACCGGCACTGACCAGCCAGATTCGCGATTTCCTCGACCATCGCCCTAATCATTACGTCCTCGACGGTGGGCGATTGGTGGTCGCTCATGCCGGGTTGCCGGAGGACTTGCAAGGGCGGTCTTCCAGCAAGGTTCACAGTTTCGCTCTCTTTGGGGACACGACCGGCAAACTGGACGAGGATGGTCTTCCCGTCCGCCTCAACTGGGCCGCCGACTACAAGGGTAGGGCACTAGTCGTTTACGGACACACTCCTCAAGCCGAGCCTCAATGGCTGAACAATACGATCAACATCGATACTGGCTGCGTGTTCGGTCATCGGCTTACCGCTCTCCGCTATCCCGAACGCGAGTTAGTATCGGTGCCGGCCTTACGCACCTACGCGAAACCCGCTCGCGATTTTCTCCAGCCGTCGTCCAGTGAAGCAATCGTCGAGGAGGAGTAGTGGGCACTAGGTGATTCAGAGTTTCAACGCCAACAATCGCTTCGACCGCACAGGCCATCGCCCTGCGACAGTGGAGCAGGGGTTTTTTGCCCAGTCGCAGGGCGTACAGATGCGCGACCAGGGTGAGGCGGTTCATTACCTCTGCAATCCAGCAGGCGTGACGGCCGAGTTGCTTCGTTGAGTCTAGAGGGAGTTCTCCAGGTGCTAACGCAACCTAGCTCGCTTCTGCGAGCCACCCCGCTTTAGCGGGCGGAGGTTTGCCAAGGGAGTGGCCTTGACCGTCAACCGGCTTGTTGGCCATCCTGTCGTGGCAGGCTTTGTCTCACCCCCCCGGCAGGAGGTCTGGGCCGATCATGAAACTTCGCCATCCTTTCTTTCTACAACTGGCCGGTTTTGCTGCTGCGTGGGGCATTCGGGGACTTGTCGGGTCGTGTCGCTACCGTTGTTTCCCTACCGATCCGCTAGCGAATCTGCATCAGCTAAGCCATCAAGATCGCTTCATCTTTTCGTTCTGGCACGAAACCCTGTTGCTACCTGCGATGCGCTACTCACGTATGCCCATAGACGTTCTCATCAGCCAGCACGCGGACGGCGAACTGATCGCTCGAGCGTGCCGACATCTGGGACTAGGCACGATCCGCGGTTCGAGTACACGCGGCGGAGCAGAGGCCCTACGGCAGTTTCTGAATCGAGACACGGCCCGCCACATTGCCATCACGCCCGATGGCCCACGCGGACCGCGACGTGAAGTGCAGCCGGGTATCGTCTATCTAGCAGCACGAACGGGAATACCCATTGTGCCAGTCGGCTTCGCCTTCCATCGTTGCTGGCGATTGCCATCTTGGGATCGCTTCGCGGTGCCCTGGCCATTCAGCCCGGCCGTTGGCGTTCTGGGAGAACCTCTGCACGTTCCTGCCGATGTGGATCGGCGAGAACTGCTTCTGTGGCGAAAAAAGCTGCAAACGGCGATGGATAGGGTGATGGCGCAGGCCGAGGAACTGGCTAAAAAGGAAACATGGTGAAGGAGACTCCGGGCCTCTCCCCGCCAGTGAATTGCTCTTGAGCGGCCCGTCCGAGGTCGCTATGGTGCCTCCCTCAAAGCCGTTTGCAGGATATTCCTACAGGCCAAACTCAATTGCACCGCTGCCCTTTGTGGTGCGGGGGCTGTTGATCGTTCTGGCACTTGGGGTGCTAGCAGTCTTTGCCGTGGCTCTGCGGCTGAATCCATACCAACGAGATGGATCGCCGCGGCAATTGGCAACGCACCAGCAACTGGGGCTGCCGCCGTGCAGTTTCCTGGAAATAACAGGTTATCCCTGTCCGTCGTGCGGCATGACCACTAGCTTCAGCTTGCTGATCCGTGGTGATCTGTTTGCAGCGTTGCAGGCCAACTGGGTGGGTGCTTTGCTAGCCGGTTTCTGCTTGCTGTTTGTGCCCTGGGCCATCCTGGGAGCATGGCTCGGTCGAACGCCATTCATTCGCTCGCTGGATCAGGCGTTGCTGACCGTGGTTCTTGTCCTGTTACTGCTGCTGATCCTGCGCTGGGCGGTGGTGGTCGGGCTGGGCTGGTCGCAAGGTGAATTGCCGATCAGTCCATACGGGTGACTCTGTCCAGAAGGAGAAGTCCGATGACTGACTGTAGGCGAGGCGGAGTGGTTGTGATCGCCAGTCTGCTGCTGGCCGTGTCCGCCGGCTGTGGTGATTTTGGCGCAATGGCCTATTTCCTTTTGCCCGAACAACGCATCGAGCCGCGTATGCGGCATCTGGCCAGTGCCGATGCCAAGAAAGATTCCCGCGTGGTGATCCTCACTTGGTCAGCGATGGAAACGCGCACGGAGTTCATTCATGCCGATCGCCAGTTGAGCGAATTGCTCGGTCAGCAACTCCAGCAACTCGCCGAGCAGGCTAAGGAACGGATCAGCATTGTGCCGGCTCGCAAGGTCGAGGAATACAAGAATGCTCATCCCGACTGGCGCAGCCTCGATCTGACCGACATCGGTCGGCACTTCGATGCCGATTATGTCATCTATCTGGAAATCCACTCGATGAGTTTGTACGAAGTAGGAGGCACTCAGTTGCTGCGGGGACGCGCCAACCTGACGGTCAGCCTAGCAGATGTTCGTAAGCCCGACGATGCACCGCTGTCGCAACCGTACACCTGCATCTATCCGAGTGAGTCGCCCGGCCCCGTGCCGGTCGGCGACATGCATCCCATGCAGTTCCGCCAGAAGTTCCTGACCCACATGGCCAAGCAACTCGCCCAGTATTTCTCCCGCTATCCACGCAGCGAGCGTTTCCAAATGGAGTGAGTGCGTCGTGTCCGAGCCAATTACCATCCGTTGCCGAGAAAACGGCCCTCTGGTCATTCAGGGGCCGTTTCGTCTCGTTGATCACTTGGGAAACGAATACCCCCTACCGACCGACAAGCCGTTCGTCGCTTTGTGTCGATGTGGCCAGTCCGGCAGAAAGCCCTTTTGCGACGGCTCGCACAAAACCGCTGGGTTCCGCGCTGACGATCCGCCCCGATGATCTGCCGGCAGGTCGTCGCTGCATCGGCCAAGCCGGGTCGTTTCTCAATGCTTCCCTAGGAACCAGGTGACTCCCAGCAAAAAGCCGACACCATCACTGGTATCTCGGCCAAAGCCGATGCGTCGGTAGCCAGCCTCGGCATCGATGGTCACCTGCTCGCTGATGAAGAGGCGGACACCGACATCACTGCGGACGAACAATTGCCCGGACTTCTCAAACAGAGCAGGACGATCACCGCTGATTTCGCTGTCGGCGTACACTCCGCCGAGTCCGAACTGTGCGTAGGGGACGGCCAAGCACCAGGGTTGCACGAAGTTGTAGCGGAGCAGCCCCGCTCCTCCGACCAGCGTCCCGCTGGCGTTTCCGATCAGTGGATCTGCGCTAACCTCGACCAGGGCTTCCCAGTTGCCGCGAAAAAAGCAACCCGTTGGCAAGTGTGGAGTTGTGAACATCGTTCCTAAGCGAAGCACTTGGGGCAAGGCGTTCGCTTTCGATCCCTGGCCGTTACCGACCCGCGGGTCAAAGCCCGTCAGGAATTGCACGTCCCACATGCCATACGAGTAGGGGTCGCGACGAGAGAGATGCCAGCACAGCGGATCGAAGGGTTGTTCACAAGTCTCGGCCAGTTGTGGCGGCTGTGCCGGGACGATCAGGGCATCCTGGCCGAGAGCCAGACTCGCCCCGAGCATCCACACCAGTAGTATCAGTCCTGGCTCACGGTTCATGAGATCCCATCCTTGGCTCTAGCTGGTCAGCACTTGGCGATGGCTGCCGGAATAATCATCGGCCAACGCCTTCTCGCATCTTGCGGCAAGTTCGGCACAATGCTCACCTTGCCCGTCTCTTGCCTTCCCTCGATTCTGTCCCTCCAATGAGGGAATCGGTAGGACGTTCAGAGAGGAAGAGGCTCGCAAGGGAGCCTCTTCCCACGGAGTCACTTCAGGCTGGCTGAATCCCGGCCGATTTCCGCTTGCCAGCGATGCGCCCTGGCAAGGGCTGGGCACTGGACGCTTTCAGGTTCACGGCCGGCACCGGCGTGTAATCCCGGCAGTGACGATAGGGCAACAGAGCCAGCCCGATCAGTGCCAGTTGACTGAGCCAGAAGTAGCGACACAGCAGCACTAGAGCATTGTTGAACCCGTAGGCGTGTAGCCCGATACCGAGTTGATTGGTGCCGAACCACGACCACATGGTGACCATGTTGCCGACCAGGGTGAGGATGGCCATGCCGCGCTCCTTGATCATGCCACCCCAGCGAGCGTGCAGGATCAGAGCGTTCATGATGACGATGAGCAGTGCCCCGTTCTCCTTGGGATCCCAGCCCCAGAAGCGACCCCAGGACT
>Ga0308411_10001249_pt1 | contig 17303 bp, 10 predicted proteins | sample HotsprottomLayer_2_FD_203530 | JGI IMG/M metagenome (GOLD analysis project Ga0308411, IMG submission 203530) | Hot spring phototrophic mat microbial communities from Octopus Spring, Yellowstone National Park, Wyoming, United States -... | ecosystem: Environmental > Aquatic > Thermal springs >...
GCACGACCGGCTGCTGCCGAACGAAGCGCAACCCTTCGCGAATCGCATCGAGATCGGCCTTGCGGGCGCCCGGGGTCCAGGCGCCCGGCTGCAGCAGTGCGAGACCACCGAGCGAGGCGAGCAGCAGCCCGCCGTGCACGACATAGAGCACGCCCGGGCCGCCGAGCGCGAGGAGCACGCCGCCGAGCGCCGGCCCCGTGGCGAAGCCGAGGGCCTGCGTGGTGGCCGCGAGGACGAGCGCGCGCGGCAGCAGCGCGCGGGGGACGAGCGTGGGGAGCAGGGCGGCGCGCGCCGGGTTGTCGAAGGCCGTGGCCGCGGCCACGACGACGACCGTCGCGTGGAGGTGGAGCGTGCGCACCGCTTCGCTCAGCGTCGCGGCGGCGAGCAGGCTGGCGGCAGCCAGCCACACGCTCTGGGCCACCAGCATGATGCCTCGTCGCTCGCGGACGTCGGCGAGAGCGCCGCCGACGAGCACGAGGCCGAGCGCCGGCGCGAACTGCACGAGCCCGAGCAGCCCCAGCTGGAAGGTCGACCCGGTCAGGGCGAAGAGATGCCAAGCGACCCCAGCGCGCAGCATCGCGGCCGCCGTCGCCGCACAGAAGCGGCTGGCGAGATACGCGCTCAGGTTGCGCGAGAGCGGCTGCCCGCGCGCCAGGGCGCTCGTCAGGGGACCACGACCACCTTGCCGTAGCTCTCGCGGGACGCCAGCGCGTCCAGGGCCTGCGGCAGCTCGTTCAGCCGGTACGTGCGGTAGATGAGCGGAGCGATCTTCCCCTCGCGGTACAGCCGGAAGAGGGCGTCGAAGGTCTCGGGAACCCGTTCGGGCTCGTGAATGGCATGGGCTCCCCAGTGGAGACCGACGATGGCGATGTTCTTCAGCAGCACGCGATTGAGCTTCACCTCGGGGATGCGCCCGCTCGCAAAGCCGATCACCAGCAGGCGGCCGTTCCACGCGATGCACTTGAGCGAGGCATCGGTGACATCGCCACCGACCGAATCGTAGATCACGTCCGCCCCGTGGCCGCCGGTGGCCGCCCGGACGCGATCCACCCAGTCGGCGGCCCGGTAGTCGATGGTCACATCGGCTCCGGCGCGCCGGGCGATCGCACACTTCTCCTCGCTGCCGGCCGTGCCGATCACATGTGCGCCGAGTGCCTTCCCGATCTGCACGGCGGCGATCCCCACACCGCCGGCAGCAGCGTGCACCAGCAAATGCTCCCCGGCCGCCAGGTGGGCGCGGAAGACGAGGCCCGCGTACGACGTGGGATAGACGATCGGCAGCGCAGCGGCCTCCTCGAATGACATGCCCTCGGGGATGGGGAAGCAGACGGCGGCCGGGACGATGGCCTGCTCGGCGAACGCCCCGAGTCCCGGTGCGGCGAGGATGCGGTCGCCGACGGCGAGCCCCTGTACGCCCTCGCCCACCTCGACGACGACGCCGGCCAGCTCCGCGCCCGGCGTGAACGGGAAGGGCGGTCGTACCTGGTACTGGCCCCGCACCATCAAGATGTCGAAGAAGTTGCAGCCCGCCGCTCGCACGGCAATGCGCACCGTGCCGGCGGTGCACGCGGGGTCGGGTACCTCGTGCACGGTGAGCGCAGCGGGCTCCATCCACCGGTCGACGACGACAGCGCGCATGGGCGCTCCGCTAGCCGATCCCGCGAGTCCGTGCCAGGGGTGCCCCAGCGCTGTGGGTCGGCCACTGGACCGGCCCGGGGGGATCGTGGCAAGCGGGTCCGCCCAGCCCTCTGGTGGGCGCGGCGGGCATGCACGAGACGACAGATCTGCTCGACGGCTTCGAGACGACGACCTTCAGCCATGCGGGACAGCCGCGGACGGTGTACCGCCGGGGGGCGGGACCCGCCGTGCTCGTCATGCACGAGATCCCTGGCATCACCCCCGAAGTCGCGCGATTCGCCCGGCGGGTTGCCGACGCCGGGTTTCGCGTCTACCTGCCGCATCTCTTCGGGACGCCCGGCCGTCCCCTGTCGCTGGGCTACGCCGGTGCTGGCATTCTGCGCGCATGCATCTCGCGCGAGTTCCACGTGCTCGCCCGTAATGCCTCGAGCCCGATCACCAGCTGGCTGCGTGCGCTTGCGCGCCATGCCCACGGCGAGTGCGGCGGTCCGGGCGTGGGGGCAGTGGGCATGTGCCTGACGGGGAACTTCGCGCTCGCGCTCGTGCTCGATGCCCCCGTCACCGTGCCCGTGTTGAGCCAGCCGTCGCTCCCGTTCCCCGTGACAGCCGCGCACCGCGCGGCCCTGCACTGCTCGGCCGGCGAGCTGGAGGCGGTCCGTCGTCTTGTCGCCCAGGGCGGCTGCGTCCTCGGTCTGCGGTTCACCGCGGATCCGATGGTCCCCCCCGCACGCTTCGCCACCTTGCGCCGTGAGCTCGGCCAGGGCTTCGAGGCCATCGAGATCGACTCCGGGCCCGGCAATCCCCACGGTCTCGGCCGTACCGCGCACTCGGTGTTGACGACCGAGCTGGTCGACGAGGAGGGGCACCCGACGCGAGCGGCGCTCGAGCGGGTGCTCGCGCTGTTCCACCAGCGACTCCACGACTGATCCTGCCGCGGCAGGGCGACACGCGGCCCGGCCTCATGGGCTCGCGTAGCGCCGTGCCGCGGCGACCTGCACCAGACGGTCCTCCTCCGCGATCCACGCGCTCAGCTGCCCGCCCCACACGCAGCCCGTGTCGAGCCCGCGCAGGCCCGCCTCGACGACGAGGCCCTGACGCGCCCAGTGGCCCCAGACGACGGTGCGCGGATCGCGGCTCGCCGCCCGATACTGCCGGAACCAGGGCGCGTAGGGTGGGGGCGGCGGCGGCCAGTCGGAGCGCGGGCGGCGGCCTGTCGGATCGCAGTGGCGCACCTCGGTGGCGAAGGCCACCCGCTCGTCGTCGGCGAGCGGATCGAGGGTCGAGAGCGTGACGACGGGATCGCTCCAGGCCGGGGACAGCCCGGCGTGCACGAGGAGGATGTCGTCCCAGGCGCGCACGAGCGGCCGGGCGCGCAGCCAGGCGAGCAAGGCCGCACGATCCGGGGCGCCGAGCACCGCATCGAGTGTATCGCTGCGCTTCGGGCGAGCCAGCCCGGCACTGACGCGCAGCAGATGCCGGTCGTGGTTGCCGAGCACGCCGCCGGCGTCGAGGCGCCGCAGCAGGCGCAGCACGCCCAGCGAGTCCGGGCCACGGTTCACGAGATCGCCGACCGGGTGGAGCTCGTCGCGAGCGGGATCGAAGCGGAGGACCTCGAGCAGGCGCTCGAGCTCGGCCGAGCAGCCCTGGATGTCGCCGACGAAGATCCGGCGGCGTGGTGTGGATCTCCTCATCGCCTGTCGTCCCCTGCGGCCAACGGGCGTCTCACGCGGCGCACACGTAGTCCCGGGTCTCGATCCAGCCGAGAGCGTTCAGGTAGCGCCGAATGGCCGTGCGGGCGGCGGCGCCTGCCACGGAGGCGACCAGCGGCTGGCGCGGCAGCGCTCGCAGGGCTTGCGGAGGCACGACGGGTGCGCCGTGGATGCGATTGCCGAGTCGGCCCGGGTGCAGCTCGATCACGTGGGAGGGCTGCTTGCCGTGGGCGTGCAAGGCCCGACGCAGCGCTCGTCCCGTCCCCCCGTAGCCCCACAGGATGTAGCGGTCATGGGCGGCCAGCAGACCTGCGGCAAGCGCCTGAGCCTTGAGGGCGGTCAGCTGCGCTCGGGCATACCGGGGGTGCGTCCGGCTGAGGCGAGCCGGATGGTCACGCCAGCACAGGAGTCGGCGGGCGACGACCCCGATGCGATGGCCGGCGGCGAGCCACCGGAGCACGAGGTCGTAGTCCTCGGGCCAGCCCGCGTCGCGATAGCTCGCCGACCGCAGCACCTCGGAGCGTGCACACAGGGTCGGGTGTACGATGGGGCACTCGACGAAGGCTTCGCGTCGCACGCCGTCGGGCGAGGCAATTCCATTAAGCCAGCGCTCGTAGTCGCGGAGCCCGGCGGTCAGCCCGCGGCGTGGAAAGATCCGCACGTGCGCGCCGACGGCTGCCAGCGTGGCATCGCAGTCCAGCGCGCGCACCTGCTGCGCCAGGCGATCGCGCCGCATGAGGTCGTCGGCATCCATGCGCGCCACGTAGCGTCCCCGGCAGCGATCGAGCCCGACGCTCAGGGCGGCGACGATCCCCACGCGCGGTGTGTGCAGGACAACGATGCGCGGATCCGCGCAGGCGGCGGCGCGGGCAATCCTCCCCGTAGCATCTCGCGACCCGTCGTCGACGAGCACGCATTCCCAGCTGCGCAGGGTCTGCCGGCGCAGGCTCGCGAGCGCCGCGGGGAGGGTCCCGGCGGCGTCGCGCGCCGGCAGCAGCACCGACACGACGGGTCCTCGGGCCATCGCCCACCCCTCTAGCGGCTGTCAGGGGGCGCGTCGACGGGTGCGGCGCGGGCTGGTTCCCTCGGCTGCGGGCGCTCCGCTATGGTGCGCGCGCCCATGGGTGCCATCGGGCGCTGGATCGTCGGCCACCCGCGCCGCGTGGTGGCGCTCAACCTGGCTCTCACCGCGATCTTCGCGGTGATCGCTGCACGGGTGCGCATCGAGAGCTCCCTCGAGAGCGTGCTGCCGAGCGGCGATCCAGAGATCGCGTACTACGAGCAGGTTCGTGCGCAGTTCGGCGGCGATGATGTCGGGGTGATCGGCGTGCGCGCGGATGACCTCTTCTCGCCGTCGACGCTGGCGAAGATCGCGCGCGTGACCACGGCGGTGAGCAGGCTCGCGGGCGTCGAGTCGGTGCTGAGCATCACGAATGCGAAGGACATTGCCGCGGACGTGGTGAGCCCGCCGCCGCTCCTTCCACGCTTGCCCCCGACGCCAGAGGACGTGGCTGCGCTGCGTGCGAAGCTCGAAGCCGTCCCCCTCTACCGCGAGAACCTGGTGGCCCCGGATTGGCGTGGCGCGGCGATCAACGTCGTCTTCGAACCGCTCACCGGCACTCGCTACGCCGACCTCCGTCTCGATGAGGAGATCGCGGCGATTCTCGCCGAGGTCGAGGGGCCCGAGCAGTGGTACTACACGGGTGCCGAGCACGTGAAGCGCGCCGCGGTCGACCTGATGCGCCAGGACCTCCTGCGCTTCACGCCGCTGGCCCTGCTGGCCATCGTGTTCTCGCTGTGGGTGTCGTTTCGCACCAAGCGCGGGGTGGCACTGCCCGTGCTCGCGGTCTCGATGGCGCTCGTCTGGACCGTGGGCGTGCTGGTCGCGACGGGGCGCGCCATCGGTCTCGGGACCTTCGTTCTCCCGCCGCTGCTCCTCGTGGTGGGCGCCTCCTACGCCATTCACGTGATGGCCCGGTACTACGAGGCCGCCGAGGCGGGGGGTGATGGCCGAGCGGTGACCTTGCGCGGCCTCCAGCGTGTCGCGCTGCCGCTCGCGATCTCGGCCGTGGTGACGACGACCGGCTTCGGCGCCTTGATGGTGAACCGCATCCCGGCGATCTGGGAGCTCGGAGCGTTTTCCGCGCTCGGCGTCGTCTGTCTGACGATCGTCTGTCTCACCTTCCTGCCGGCGACGCTCTCCCTGCTCCCCGTGGAGCGAGTGGCCGTGCGCGCCCGCGACGGCTCGCCGGCGCTCGAATGGACGCTCGGTCGTCTCGCACGGTACGTCGCCTGCTCGCGGCCCTGGGTCGCCGCGGCGGCCGGCCTGCTTGCCCTCCTCGCGGTCGTGGGGATGTGGCGAATCGAGGTCGATTCCGACTTCTTGCTGTACTTCAGCCCGCGTTCCGAGGTGCGGCGCGCCAACGAGGTGATCAACGCGCAGATCGTCGGCTCCAATCCGTTCTACGTGGTCGTCGAAGCGCCCCGTATCGGCGGCATTCGCGAATGGCAGACGTTGCGCTACATCGACGATCTGCAACGCTTCCTGGTCACGCTGCCCGGCATCACCTCCTCCATCTCGATCGTCGACTACCTCGAACTGCTCGAGGCCGGGCTGCTGAGCGGCCAGGGGGGCGATCTTCTTGTCGACGAGGCGGGCAACATCGTGCCAGCGGAAGCGCCGCGCCGCTTCTGGGACGATCCGAGCCAGCTCGAGCGCGTGCTCGGCATGGTCGCGGCGACTCCCGAAACCTTCGGCGCGGTCGTCACCCCGGACTTTCGCATGGCCAGCGTGCTCGTCCGTACGCGCCTGTCCGGTTCGCGGGAGATCGAGCGCACCCTGGCGGCGATCCGGGAATACATCGCCGGACACTTCCCCGCGGAGTATCCGGTACGGTTGACGGGCGACCTGGTGCTGATGACCGGGACCACCTCCGAAGTGGTGCGAGGCCAGGTGGAAAGCCTCGGGCTGGCGTTCAGCCTCATCTTTCTCGTCCTGGCTGCGATGTTCCTGTCGCTGCGGATCGGCGCGCTGGCGATCCTGCCGAATGTTCTGCCGATCCTCGTCTTTTTCGGGCTGATGGGCTGGCTTGGCATCATGCTCAACGTGGGGACGAGCCTCATCGCCACGATCGCGCTCGGGATCGCGGTCGATTCGACCGTGCACTACATGGCACGGCTGAACCGGGAGCTGCGCGGAGAGACCGACCAGGAAGCAGCGATCCGCCGCGCGCTGGTCACCGTGGGCCAGCCCATCGTTTACACGACCGTCGCGCTCGTGCTCGGCTTCCTCGTCTTCGCCCTCTCCAGCTTCGTCCCCATCCAGAGCTTCGGCGTCCTCGCCAGCGTGACGCTGGCGGCCGGGCTGGGCGCCAATCTCGTCGTCCTGCCGGCGCTGCTCTCGACCGTGCGCATCATTACGCTCTGGGATCTGGTCGGGGTGAAGCTGGGCAGGGATCCGACGCACGAGATCCCGCTCTTCGCCGGGCTGCGGCCCTCGCAGGCGCGGGTGGTCGTGCTGATGGGCGAAGTGCGGCGCTTCGCCCCCGGCGAGGCCATCGTGCGGCAGGGCGAAGCGGCCGACGCCATGTACGTGATGCTGAGCGGTCGCAGCGCGGTGTGGGCGACAGGCGCCGATGGTGCCCGCCGGCACATCCTCGATCTGCGGCGGGGCGACGTGCTCGGCGAGATGGGCCTGGTCCGTGGCAGCGAGCGCAGCGCGGACGTGATCGCGGCCACCGACGTCGAGGTGCTGGCCGTCGACGAGCGCTTTCTCCAGCGTATTCAGCGCCGCTACCCCCGCATTGCCTCGAAAGTGTTCCTGAATCTCGCTCGGATTCTGAGCGATCGCCTCGAGCGCACGACCAGTCGCTTCGTCGCGACGCGCGCGGCGACGGCCGCTCCCACCCCTTGACCCTCTTCACGGGCTGTGAAACGTGAGCCAGTCTGCGTCCAGATCCTCGATAACCACCGATGCGAACGCCACGCTGGTTCCAGGAGCAGCGGCCGGGGCGTGCGAGGTCCCCCGGCCACTGGTCGCTCGCTGCGGGCGCCCTGGCGGTTGGCCTCGCCGCTGCCGCTGCGAGCATCTCGTGGGGAGGCGACCAGGGCGCTCCAGGGTCTCCCAAGCGCTCGGCCACAGACAGACCTGCCGCACGGTCCCCCGCCCGCAAGGGCGCGAATCCCAGTGCAGCCTCCAAGACGACACCCGCGCGTCCGGCGGCGCGGCCCTTCGATCTCGAGGTCGTGAGCGAGCTGGCTCGCAAGCTCGCGGCGCGGCCCTACAAGGCCCCACGGGCGACGGTGCCCGACTGGCTGCTCGGTCTGAGCTACGATCAGTGGCGGGACATTCGCTTCCGCTCCGAGAAATCGCTCTGGGCCGGCGGGCCGTCGCCGTTCCAGGTCCAGTTCTTCCATCCTGGCCTGTTCTACGATCGGCCCGTCGCGATCAACGTCGTCACGCAAGAAGGGGCGAAACCGGTGCCGTTCTCGCCGAGTCTCTTCGACTACGGCCGGAACGATTTTGCCAGCCGCGTGCCGCAGCGCCTGGGCTTCGCGGGCTTCCGCCTGCACTACCCGATCAAGCGTCCCGACTACCGCGACGAGGTGATCGTGTTCCTCGGGGCGAGCTACATGCGCGCCGTCGGTCGCGACAATGTCTTCGGCGCTTCCGCGCGGGGACTGGCCATCGACACGGCCGAGTCCTGGGGCGAGGAGTTTCCCTGGTTCCGGGAGTTCTGGCTCGTCCGGCCACCGGCACGGGCCAAGACGGCGACCATCTTCGCGCTGCTGGACAGCCCCCGGGTCGCGGGGGCGTACCGCTTCGTGATCGAGCCTGGGGTCGTGACCAAGGTCGAGGTCGAGGGGCGATTGTTCCTGCGCGACGAGATCCGCAAGGTGGGCCTCGCGCCGCTGACCAGTATGTTCTTCCATGGCGAGAACACGACACGACACTTCGTCGACTTTCGCCCGGAGGTCCATGACTCCGACGGTGTCCTGCTGCAGCTCGGGACCGGCGAGTGGGTCTGGCGACCGGCGGACAACCCCCGGACGCTCCAGGTGAGCCAGATGCGCGCGGACCTGATCCGCGGCTTTGGCTTGCTCCAGCGCGATCGCGACTTCGCGAGCTATCAGGACCTCGAAACGGCTGCCCATCGACGGCCGAGCATCTGGATCGAGCCGCGAGGCGAGTGGGGGCCAGGGCGCGTCGAGGTCGTGGAGATCCCGACCAGCTCCGACGCCAATGACAACGTGGTGGTCTACTGGGTCCCCGATCGCGGTCCGGTGCCGGGCACGCCGTACGCCTTCGCGTACACGCAGTACTGGTATTCCGAAGATCCCGGACGCCCACCGGGCGGCCGGGTGGTGGCCACCCGGATCGATGCCGGGAGCGTCGAGGGGGCGACGCGCTTCGTACTCGACTTCGCAGGTGGACGGTTGGGGGACATCCCGGCGGAAGAAGTGCTGCGCGCAGCCGTCACCGTGGTGGGCGGGGACGAGGCCGGACGGATCGTCGACCAGCACGTCGTCCATAACCCCTTCATCCGCGGCTGGCGGCTCGTGTTCCAGGTGAAGCCCGCCCGGCGCGAGCGCATCGAGCTGCGCGCCTTTCTCGAGCTCGGGGGCGAGGTGCTCACCGAGACCTGGTCGTACGGCTTACTGCCGTGACGCTGGAGCACCCAGCAGCGGCGGACCGTCAGGCGGTGCGCGCCGACCGGGGCAGCTCGGACCCGGGCCGCCCGGCGCTGGCGTTTCCGCTGGGCAACTGGAAGGACGCACGCCAGCGGGCCAGGGCGTACCTTGACGCCCTCGGTGTTGGCGAGCCGCGCCGCTCCGCGCTGGCGGACGAGGCCGTGGCCCGTGCCGCCCGCCGGGTCGAGGGCCAGGCCGAGGTCGATGCCATCGCCGAGACCCTCGATGCGCTACGAGGGCTTCTCGTCGGCGACGAGGCCAAGGAGCCCGGCGACGCGTTTCTGCGCTGGCGGCTCGACCAGGCGGTCGCCGCTGCGGGTGGATCGGCCGCGGCGACGGTGGTCCCTCCGCTCGACCGGCGGCCTATGGGCTACGAACCCGTGTCGCGCTGGTCGCTGCGCCGCCGCAGCGTTCGCCGGGCAGTGCGGCGTGGCGAAGGCCAGGCGCTGTGGGGCAGCCCGCTGCGCCAGCTCCGCCGCACCTTGCGCTGGACGCGGGCAGCGCATCTGCGCCGGACCTTGCTCGTGGCCCTGGTGGCGGTGCCGACCACGGTCGCCAGTCTGTTCATGCTCGAGGTGCTGCCACAGCAGGGCAGGACGTGGCTCGAGCTGGCGATCGTGGGCTTCTTCGGCGTGCTCTTCGGCTGGGTTTCGATCGGCTTCTGGACGGCGCTTTTCGGATTCTTCGTTCTCCTGCGCGGCGGGGACCGCTTTGCCATCACGGGTCAGGCGGCCGGGGATCCCGCCGTGCCGCCGTCGCAGCGGCCGGCACCAGGAGCGACCGCCATCCTCATGCCGATCTGCAACGAGCCCGTGGACCGGGTCTTCGCCGGCCTGGCCGCCATCTATCGCTCGCTCGAGCGCATCGGCGCAGCGGAGCGCTTCGACTTCTTCGTGCTGAGCGACACGGGGGATCCCGACACCGCTATGGAGGAAGAGGAGGCCTGGTTCCGCTGGTGCCAGGAGGTCCGGGGCTTCGGCCGGATCTTCTATCGCCGCCGTCGCGTGCGCATCGAGCGAAAGAGCGGCAACGTGTCGGACTTCTGCCGCCGCTGGGGGGCGCGGTACCGGTACATGATCACGCTCGACGCGGACAGCGTGATGGCGGGCCCGACCCTGGTGCGGCTGGTCGAGCTCATGGACGCGCATCCCCACGTCGGGCTCATTCAGACCGCCCCGACGGCGGTGAATCGCCGATCCCTGTTCGCGCGTGTGCAGCAGTTCTCGAGCCGCGTCTATGGGCCGATGTTCGCGGCTGGCCTGCACTGGTGGCAGCTCGGCGACGGGCAGTACTGGGGACACAACACCATCATCCGTGTCGCTCCCTTCATGGCGCACTGCGGGCTGCCCCGCCTGTCCGGTCGCGAGCCGCTCGGCGGGGAGATCCTGAGCCACGATTTCGTCGAGGCTGCGCTCCTCGGCCGCGCCGGGTGGAGCATCTGGCTCGCTTACGATCTGGGTGGGAGCTGGGAAGAGGTGCCCTCGAGCTTGCTCGAGGAGATGAAGCGCGATCGACGCTGGTGTCAGGGGAACCTGCAGCATCTCCGCCTGCTTTTCACCGAAGGGTTGTTCGGCGCGCACCGCGCGCTCTTTCTCAACGGCGTCTTCTCGTACGTCTCGGCGGTGCTCTGGTTCGGCTTTCTGAGCCTCTCGACGGTCGAGGCGATCGAGCAGGCGATCCGCGAGCCGGAATACTTCCCCCACGGCCGCAGCCTCTTCCCCGAGTGGCCTGTGTGGCGTCCGGAATGGGCATACACCCTGCTCGGGGTCACGGGGGCGCTGCTCTTTCTGCCCAAGGTGCTGAGTGTCTTCCTGATCGTCGTGCGGAGCAGGCAAGCTCGGCAGTTCGGTGGCGTCTTCCGGCTCGTCCTCTCGGTGTTGATCGAGATCGTGCTTTCGAGCCTGCTCGCCCCGATTCGCATGGTGTTTCACACGCGTTTTGTGCTCACCAACCTGGTGGGACGGACGGTGAGCTGGAAGTCCGGCGCGCGCGAGGACGCCGAGACGAGCTGGCTCGAGGCGAACCGCTACCATGCCCTCGACTCGATCGTGGCGAGCGCCTGGGGGGCGGGGCTGTACTGGTTGAACCCGGGCTATTTCTGGTGGGTGATGCCCATCATCGGGGCGCTGATGCTCTCGATCCCGCTGTCCGTGGTGACGAGCCGGGTTCGCCTTGGCGAACTGGCACGCCGCCTGGGGCTGTTCCTCATCCCGGAGGAGCGCGATCCACCGCCAGAGCTGCGAGATCTCGCCGAGCAGCTCGCGCTGGCCCGTCGCCGCGCCGAGGAGGTTCCGACCGCGGAGCGCTCGGGTTTCGTGCGCGCTATCGTCGATCCGATGCTGAATGCGGTGCACCGGCTTGTCCTGCGCGGCCCGCGCCGGCTGCACCCGGCCATCCGGGCCGCCCGAGAGGCCATGGCCGACAAGGTGCTGGCCCGCGGGCCCGAGGCGCTCTCTGCCGCCGAGCGCCGAGTGATCCTGCTCGATCCCCACCTCGTGGAGATGCTGCACGCGCGGGTCTGGGCGCTCGAGGAGCGCGAGCGCGCGGCACGGTGGGGACGGCCCGGCAGCGTCGGCGCCGCCGGGCGGGGGTGAGCAGCCTGCGCTCAAGCCGGGGCTTCGGCAGGGTGGCACCCGTCGTGGCGCTCGTGCTCGCGCTCGGGTGTGGCGGCGCCGAGTCGCCGGAGACGCTCCGGCTGTGGGCCATGGGACGCGAGGGCGAGGCCGCATCGACCCTGGTGGCGGGATTCGAGCGCCGCCATCCCGGCGTCCGCGTGGAGGTGCAACGCATCCCCTGGAGTGCCGCGCACGAGAAGCTGCTCACGGCCTTCGTGGGCCGGGCGCTCCCGGACGTGATCCAGGTCGGGAACACCTGGCTGCCCGAGCTGGCCTTGCTCGAGGCGATCGTCCCGCTCGACGAGCGTCTCGACGCATCGTCGGTGCTGGCCCGGGACGACTGGTTTCCGGGCATCCTCGACACGAACGTCATCGAGGGACGCACCTGGGGGATTCCCTGGTATGTGGATACGCGGCTGCTCTTCTATCGCTCGGATCTGCTGGCTGCGGCCGGATATCCCGACCCGCCGCGCACCTGGACCGCGTGGCGCGAGGCCATGCGGGCGGTGCGACGTCAGGGCGGTCCGGATCGCTTCGGGATCCTGCTCCCCCCGGCGGACTGGCAGCCGCTGGTGATCCTCGCCTTCGCCCGCGGCGCGCGGCTGCTGCGCGACGGGAACTGCCGCGGCGACTTCCGCGCGCCGGCCTTTCGCGAGGCGCTGGCCTTCTACGTCGCGCTCTTTCAGGAAGGTCTTGCGCCCCTGGGCGGTGCGGCCGTGGCGGCGAATCTCTATCAGGACTTTGCCCGGGGCGACCTGGCCTTCGTGCTCACCGGCCCGTGGAACCTGGGCGAGTTCGCGCGCCGTCTGCCGGCAGCTCTGGCCAGCCACTGGAGCACGGCACCGATGCCGGCGGCCGATCCCGCCGCTGGTGACGGGGAACCCGACGGGCCGGGGCCGTCCCTGGCCGGGGGCGCGAGTCTCGTCCTCGTGCGCGGCTCCCCCCGGGCGGACCTGGCCTGGCAGCTGATCGAATTCCTCGGGGAGCCGGCTCAACAGCTGCGCCTGCACGAGCTGACGGGCGACTTGCCGGCTCGCAAACAAGCCTGGGAGCTTGCGCAGCTCCAGGCTGCCCCGCGCGTGCGCGCCTTCTGGGAGCAGTTGCAATTCGTCCGACCCACCCCGAAAATTCCCGAGTGGGAGCGGATTGCGGGGAAAGTCGGGCAGTGGGCGGAGGTGGCGGTGCGGGGGCAGCGGCCGCTGGACGCAGCCCTCGCGGCGCTCGATGCCGAGGTCGATGCCATTCTGGAGAAGCGTCGGTGGTTGCGGGGAGGCTGTGCGGAGCGCCCCTCGTGAGACGCTGAGCGGGCTCCGCCGGACGCGGCGATGACGGTCCGCAGCCGCGCCGGCCTGCTCTTCGTCGCCCCCGCGCTCTCCCTCCTGGCGATCTTCTTCCTGGTGCCGGTCGTGGCGGCCTTGCTCCTCGCGGCCACGGACTTCGACGTCTACACGATCGCCGATCTGCGCCACCTCCGCCTCGTGGGGCTCGACAACTTCCGTCGGCTGCTCGGCGATCCCCGCGTGCACCGGGCCTTCGCCAACACTCTGTGGTTCGTGGTCGTCGCCGGCCCGCTCTCGATCGGGGTGTCCCTCGCAGCGGCGCTGCTGCTGAACGCCACGGCGTTGCGGGGCCGGGCCGTGTTTCGCACCATCTTCTTCCTTCCGGTGGTGACGACACTCGTCGCGGTCGCCGTGGTCTGGCGCTATCTCTACCACCCGCGGCACGGGCTCCTGAACCAGCTGCTCGCGGCCCTGGGAGTATCGCCGATCGACTGGCTCGGCGACCCCGACTGGGCCCTGCCTGCCCTGGTCCTGCTCGCGGTGTGGAAGAACTTCGGGTTCAACATGCTTGTCTTCGTCGCGGGCTTGCAGGCGATTCCGGATCGCCTCTACGAGGCGGCGCGTCTCGATGGCGCCGGGTGGTGGGCGCGGTTTCGCCACGTCACGGTCCCGATGCTCGCGCCGACCTTCCTTTTTGTCGGGGTCATCACGACGATCGGCTACCTGCAGCTGTTCGCGGAGCCCTACGTGATGACGCAGGGAGGGCCGGCGGATGCCACGCTGAGCGTTGTGCTGCTCATGTACGAGGAAGGCTTTCGCTGGTGGAATCTCGGCTACGGCTCGGCGCTCGCCTTCGTGCTGCTCGTGGTCATCGTCCTGCTCTCGGTCGCACAGCTCGCGCTGCAACGGCGAAGCCTCGCGATCGAGGCGCCCGCGGGAGGACGGCCATGAGGCGCGCGCTGGGCGCGGTGGCCGTGCACGCGGTCGCGCTGGCCGGGGCCACCCTCACCCTCCTGCCCCTCGTGTGGATGGTCTCGGCCTCGTTCATGCCTGCCGGGGAAGCGGGCGCAGTGCCCCTGCGCCTGTGGCCGAGCACGCCGACGCTCGAGCACTACCGCGCGCTCTTCGCTCGCCTCGACCTTGGCCGGCACCTTGCCGCGAGCGCCGGGCTCGCCACCGCCACCACGCTGATCGCGCTCGCGTGCAACACCCTCGCTGGCTACGCCTTCGCGAAGCTCCCCTTTCCCGGGCGCGAAGCGGTGTTCCGCGGGCTGCTGGCCGCGCTCCTCGTGCCCGGGCAGGTGGCCATGCTGCCGCTCTTCCTCCTGGTTCGGACGCTCGGGCTCGTCGATACCTTCCTCGGCGTGCTCGTGCCCGGCATGGCGAGCGTCTTCGGCATTTTCCTGGTACGCCAGTACGCGCGCGGCATCCCCGACGGCATCCTCGATGCCGCCCGGGTCGACGGCGCGGGGGAAGGCCGCGTCTTTCTGCGGGTCGCCCTGCCGCTGTGCGCGCCGATCCTGATCACGCTGGCGGTCTTCGCCTTTCTCGGCGCCTGGAACGACTTCATCTGGCCGCTCGTTGTTCTCGCCGACGAGCGACGGTATACGCTGCCGGTCGCCCTGGCGAACCTGGTCGGGGAGCACGTCCAGGACACGGAGCTCATGATGGCGGGCGCGGTGCTGACGGTGGCGCCGGTGATCGTGCTCTTCCTCGCGCTGCAGCGGTGGTACGTGGCGGGGATCACGAGCGGCAGCCTGAAGGAGTGACGATGCGAGGCCCGTGGTGTCCCGGCCTCTGGGCACACGTGCTGGCCCTCGCCAGCGTGCTATGCTGCCGCAGCGTGCACGGGGAGCCGGGCGAGGCAATCCGGATCGATGACGCCCTGTCGCTCAGCGGCTGGAGCGTCTCCGCCTCGCCCGGCTCCTGGGCAGCGCTCACCTGCGAGGCGAGCGAGGAGGCGACGGCCGTCCGTGTCGACTACCACATGGCGCCCGTCGGGGGGTTCGTCATTGCCCGCCGCGAGGTGGCCCTCGCCCTCCCGGAGAACTTCGCCTTTCGCGTCAGACTGCGCGGCGAGGCTCCCCGAGCCACGCTCGAGTTCAAGATCGAGGACGACCTGGGCAACGTGTGGTGGCGTCGCTATCCCGACTTCGCCTTCTCGCGGACGGGGCAGGAGCTCACGGTGCGTCGCTCGCGGCTCGTGCACGCCTGGGGGCCCCGGCGCGAGGCGGGCCTGCGGGCCATGCGTGCCGTCGAAATCGCGCTCAATGGCGGCGCTGGCGGCGCCGGGACTTTCTGGGTCGAGGAGCTGGTGCTCGAGCCGCGCGAGTCGCCGCGCCCGGACGGTGCCGTGCCCCGCGCCTCGGCATCCAGTGCCCGGCCGGGATTCGAGGCGGAACGCCTCCTGGACGGGTCGGCCGGTACGGGGTGGAAAAGCGTGGCCGGTCCGGGGGACCAGTGGCTCGAGATCGATTTCGGCCAGCCGCGCGAATATGGCGGGCTCACCATCGACTGGGACCCCCTGGACTTCGCCACTGTCTACAGCGTGCAGGCCTCGGCCGATGGCGCGGAGTGGAAGACCATCTATCGTACCGACACTGGGCGTGGCGGACGGGCCTACGTCTACACCCCGGATGCCGAGTCCCGCTTCGTCCGCCTGGTCCTGGAGGAGAGCAGTCGCGGCCGCGGCTTCGGGGTCGCTGCCATCACCCTCCAGCCGGTCGAGTTCGCGGATTCCCCGAACGCATTTTTCGCGGCCATCGCCCGCGATGCGCCACGGGGCTGGTACCCGCGCTACTTCCTCGGGGAGCAGACCTACTGGACCGTCGTCGGCGTCGATCGCGACAGCGAGGAGGCCCTGCTCAACGACGACGGCATGGTCGAGATCGGCCGGGCCTTCGCCATCGAGCCGTTTCTCTACATGCGGGGCGATCTCGTGACCTGGCACGATGTCGAGCGCCACCACGAGCTTACGGACGCGACGCTGCCGGTACCGACCGTCGAATGGCGATGGCGGGACCTTCGTCTGCGCGTCACGGCCTTCGCCGCAGGGGACCCTGGCGCCTCGATCCTCTACCTGCGCTATCGGCTCGAGAACCACGATCGCCGCCGCCTGCATCCCCGCCTCCTCCTTGCCATCCGCCCGTTCCAGGTGCTGCCGCCATGGCAGACCTTGAACATCGAGGGCGGCGTGACGCGCATTCACGAGATGCGTTTCGATGGCCACACGCTGTGGGTCGATCGACAGCGCGGGATCGTTCCGCTGGTCGCACCGCTCTCCGCCGGAGCCGCCACCTTCGAGGACGGACGGATCGGCGAGTTCCTGGTGCTCGGCGAGACCCCGCCCGATCAGGAGGTGCGCGACGCGATGGGATTCGCCTCGGGCGCGCTCGCCTACCACATGACGCTGCCGCCTGGAGGGAGCGGCGAGGTGGCGCTGGCGATTCCCTTGCACGGGCAGGGATGGGAGGCCTTGCCCGCGCTCGACCTCACGGAGGTGGCGGCCCTGCAGGCCCAAGTCGAGCGACGATGGCGGCGGCTGCTCGGGGCCGTCGAGCTGCGCCTTCCTCCCGAGGCGGAGGTACTCGCCAAGACGGCCCGCTCGGTGGTGGCGCACATGCTGGTGAACAGTGATGGCGCTGCGCTGCAGCCGGGCTCGCGCACTTATGCACGCTCGTGGATCCGCGACGGCGCGATGAGTGCCGAGGCCTTACTGCAGATGGGCCGCGCCCGCGAGGTGCGGCGGTTCCTGCGCTGGTATGCGCGCCATCAGGCCGACGACGGCCGCATCCCCTGCTGCGTCGATGCCCGCGGCCCCGACTGGACGCCCGAGCACGATTCCGAAGGGGCCTTCGTCTACGCCGTGGCCGAATACTGGCGATTCACCCGCGATCGCCGTCTGGTCGAGCAGCTCTGGCCCGCGGTGGTCCGGGCCGTGGAGCACATTGCGCGGCTGCGCGCGGAGCGCATGACGCCGGACTGGCGCACGCCAGCGACGCGCGCCTACTACGGGCTGCTCCCCGAGTCGATCAGCCACGAGGGATACTCGGGTCGTCCTGTGCATTCCTACTGGGACGACTTCTTCGCGCTGCGCGGGCTGAAGGACGCCACGGTGCTCGCGGCGGTCGTCGGTGACGCCGAGCGCGGCCGGCGCTTCGCTGCGCTGCGAGACGACTTCCGCAGGACGCTCCTGGCCTCGCTCGCGGCGACGATGGAGGAGCGGGGGCTCGACTATCTCCCCGGCTCGGTCGAGCTGGGGGATTTCGATCCCACCTCGACGAGCATTGCCGTGGTGCCCGGCGACGAGCTCGCACATCTCCCGCCCGAGGCCGTGCGAAGCACCTTTCAGCGCTACTGGGAAGAAATCG
>Ga0308411_10001250_pt1 | contig 17298 bp, 18 predicted proteins | sample HotsprottomLayer_2_FD_203530 | JGI IMG/M metagenome (GOLD analysis project Ga0308411, IMG submission 203530) | Hot spring phototrophic mat microbial communities from Octopus Spring, Yellowstone National Park, Wyoming, United States -... | ecosystem: Environmental > Aquatic > Thermal springs >...
ACGTCCAGCGCGAGGTCCGGCTCGGCGGCGCGATCCACTCCAAGGGCGTGTTGATCCTCGCTTCCTTCCTCGCCGCCCGCTTCTCGAGCAACCGGCCGCACGCGCTCGCTGCGAGCCTGGTGTTCGAGCAGACCTACGGCACTGTCGACGGCGACAGCGCCTCGCTCGCCGAGCTCGCGGCGCTGCTGTCGTCGCTCGGCGGGATCCCGATCCGGCAGTCGCTCGCGGTGACCGGATCGGTCAACCAGCACGGCGAGGTGCAGGCGATCGGCGCGGTGAGCGAGAAGATCGAGGGGTTCTACGACATCTGCGCCGCGCGCGGGCTGACCGGCGAGCAGGGCGTGATCATCCCGGCGGCCAACGTCGAGCACCTGATGCTGCGCGAGGACGTGATCGACGCCTGCCGGGCTGGGCGGTTCCGCGTGCACGCGGTGCGGACCGTCGACGAGGCGATGGCGCTTCTCACCGGGCTCGAGGCCGGCGCCGCCGATGCAGTCACCGGCGCGCCGGACACCGTGAACGGGCGGGTCGCGCATCGGCTGCGCGAGCTCGCCGAGCTGCGCCGCGCGGCAGCCGGGGAGCCGCGGCAGCGTTTTCGCGCCGGGCGGCGCGAGCGACGGGGCAGAGATGGCTGAGCGCGTGCGTATCGTGGTGGCGCTGGACACCGCGTCGGTGGTGGTGCCGGTGATCGAGACCGCCGCCGGTCTCGCCGCGAGCCTCGACGCGACACTCGACGCGCTGTTCGTGGAGGACGAGCAGCTGCTGCGCCTGGCGGCGCTGCCATTCGCGCACGAGCTCGAGTTCCCGACGGCGCGGGTGCGACGGATCGAGCCGGCCGAGATCGAGCGCGCGCTGCGCGGGCAGGTGGAGCAGGCGCGCCGGCTGCTCGCGGCGACCGCGGCCCCGCTCGCGGTTTCGTGGCAGCTCAGCGTGGTGCGCGGGGACGTGATGCGCACCGTGTGCGGCTACGCGGCGCCGAGCGACCTGCTCGTGGTCGGCCGCAGCCTCGCGAGCTATCTGCCTGCCGGCGCCGGTCAGCCGTCGGCCGAGCGGTTCGCCAGCTTGCGCGGGCGCCCGGTGCTCGCTCTCTTCGACGGCACTGCGGCGGCCAGCGAGGCGCTCCGCGCCGGTCAAGGCCTTGCCCGCGTCGCCGGCGTGCCGCTCGTGGTCCTGATTCCCGCGGCGGGGCCGGAGCCGTTCCGCCGCCTGCGCGAGCAAGCCGCCGCCGCGTCGGCCGGGAGCGCGGGCCCCACCGCGACGAGCTATGTGATGCTGCCCGACCTGCACCCGGGCACCGTCGCGCGCGCCGCGCGCGCGCAGACCGCCGGCGCGCTGGTCTGGCCGGCGAGCGGCGGCCGCGACCCGAGCGCGCTCGCGGCCATCGTCGAGGCGGCGCCTTGTCCGGTGGTGCTCGCCGGTTGAGCGGCGCCGATGCCGGCCTTACGCGGCCTGCGCCTTGGGCGGCTCGGCCTGGAGCGCCCGCAGGTCCTCCTCGGCGAGGGTTTCCTTCTGCAGCAGTAGCTGGGCGCCGCGCTCCAGCGTCGCGCGGCGCTCGGTCAGGATCCGCACCGCCTTGGCGAACGCGCGGTCCACCAGCCCCTTGACCGCGGTGTCGATCTCGCGCGCGGTCTCTTCGCTGAACTCTCGGCTCTTCACCGCGCCGGCGGGCGTGGCGAGGAACGGGCTCTGCTCGGCCTCGTAGGCCACCTGGCCGAGCTTCTCGACCATGCCGAAGCGGGTGACCATGCTGCGCGCGATGTTGGTCACCTTCACCAGGTCGTCGGCCGCGCCGGTGGAGATCTCGTCGAAGACCAGGTGCTCGGCGGCGCGGCCGCCGAGCAGCACCGCCATCTTGTTCTCCAGCTCGCCGGTGGTCATCAGGAAGCGGTCCTCGGTCGGCCGCTGGATCGTGTAGCCGAGCGCGCCGACGCCGCGCGGGATGATCGAGATCTTGTGCACCGGGTCGGAGCCGGGTAGCGCCATCGCGACCAGCGCGTGGCCCATCTCGTGGTAGGCGACGGTGCGGCGCTCCTTCTCGTTCAGCACGCGGTTCTTCTTCTCCAAGCCGGCGATGATGCGCTCGATGCCATCGTTGAAGTCCTTCAGCGCCACCGCGTCGGCGCCGCGGCGGGTGGCGAGGAGCGCCGCCTCGTTCACCAGGTTGGCGAGGTCGGCACCCGAGAAGCCGGGGGTCAGGGCGGCGATCTTGTCCGGGTCGACGTCGTCGGCGAGCTTCACCTTCTTGAGGTGCACCAGGAGGATCGCGACCCGGCCTTTCTTGTCCGGCCGATCGACGAGCACCTGGCGGTCGAAGCGGCCGGCCCGCAGCAGCGCCGGGTCGAGGATCTCGGGACGGTTGGTGGCGGCGAGCAGCACCAGCCCGCTCGAGGAGTCGAAGCCGTCGAGCTCGACCAGCAGCTGGTTCAGCGTCTGCTCCTTCTCGTCGTGGCCGCCCAGACCGAAGCCGCCCCGCGCGCGCCCGAGCGCGTCCAGCTCGTCGATGAAGATGATCGCCGGCGCGAGCTTGCGCGCCTGCTCGAACAGGTCGCGCACGCGCGCGGCGCCGACCCCGACGAACATTTCGACGAACTCCGAGCCGTTGATCGACAGGAACGGCACGCCGGCCTCGCCGGCGACCGCGCGGGCGAGCAGCGTCTTTCCGGTGCCCGGCGGGCCCACCAGCAGGATCCCCTTCGGCAGCCGCCCGCCGAGTCGCCCGTAGCGTTGCGGATCGCGCAGGAACTGCACCACCTCCTGCAGCTCGTCCTTCGCCTCGTCCACCCCGGCGACGTCGCCGAAGGTGACCTTGACCTCCTTTTCCATGTACACCTTGGCCTTGCTCTTGCCCACCGCCAGGAAGCCGCCGCCGAGACCCTGTTTCTCGGCGAATTTGCGCATGACGAACCACCACAGCCCGAAGAACACGACTGCCGGCAACACGAAGCCGAGGATGTCCCGAAAGAACGTGCTCTCGATGACGCCGGTGAACTTGACCCCGTACTGTTCCAGGTCTTTCGCGAGCGGCTCGTCCACCCGCACGGCCACGAAGCGGGTGCGCCCGTCTGGCAGCGGCGACCGGAACTTGCCCTCGACGGTGTTCTCGCGGACCACCACCTCCTCGATCCGGCCGTCCTTCAGGTAGTTCTGGAACTCGCTGTAGCTGATCGGTTCCACCGTGCGCGCCTGGGTCCACAGGCCGTGCAGCCAGAGCGCCGCGAGGAAGGCGAGCACGAAGTACCAGAGGTTGATTTGGGTCTGTTTTTCCATTTGCACGGCCCCCCGGATGGGCGTGATGGTGGCGCGGTCACCGGTTGCGGCGGCCGCGGACGAGGTTCAGAATCGACGCGACGACCGGGCGGCGAGCCGACGCGCCGAGGTGAGTGTAGTCCCGGGCGCGCCCGACGGGGGCTAGATGGGTCGCGCGCGCCGCCGCTTCAAGGAGGCACTGCATGGGAGCGATCCGCAGAGCGAGCGAGCCGCCGCGGCCCGGGCGCGACGAGCCGCACGTGATCGAGCGCGGCGACGGGTTCTACTGGCTGTCGCCGGCCACCGGCGCCGAGTACGGGCCGTTCGCCACCCGCGCGGAGGCGGTCGCGGACATGGAGTTCGACGCCGAAGCCGAGGCGCTCGAGTTCGACGAGACGCTCGAGGAAACGGAAGCCGAGATCGGGCTCTCGGGCTGGGTGGACCCGGACACCGGCGATCTGGGCGAAAGCTGGACCCCGCGCCTGGAGGATCACTGAGCGCCCGCCAGGCGGCGGTAGAGCCGCCGCGCCGCCCGCAGCAGCTTGGGAAGCAGCCACAGCGCGAGCGCGAGGAACAGGGCGAGGGCGACGAGGAAAGCGAGCGGCGTCACTACCGCGGCCACGAATCCGGCCGGGACCAGCAAATCCTCCGCGAGCGAGACGGTCCAGTTGGAGAGCGGCTCGGGCGACGCGTTGACGAGCGCCCGCCCGCCGGCCTTCGCGAGGTGCGACGCCGAGGCGATCATCCCGCCGACGATCGCGGCCGCCGCGACCCACGCCGGATCGGCCTCGCCGAGCGCCGCGGCGGCGAGGAACGCGCCGGCCGGAACCCGGATGAACGTGTGGAACGCGTCCCACAGGCTGTCGAACGCCGGGACCTTGTCGGCGACGAACTCGCCGACCGCCATCAGCCCCGAGGCGCCCAGGACGAGCGGATGCGCGAGGATCGCGAGCCCCGGCGGTAGCGCGAATTGGCCGAAGTGCGCGAGCGCGCCGGCGAGGAACAGCACCGCGTAGAGCCGGATGCCGCTCGCCCAGGCGAGCCCGGCGGCCAAGCCGATGCTGTGCAGCGCGTCCACGCGGCGATTATAGGGTGGCGCCGCGCCCGCACTGCCGGGCTTGCCCTGATGCCGGTCGCGCGACGACAATGCCGCCTGCATCGAACAATGCGCACCCAGTCGATTAGAGGAGGGACCATGAAGGACATCGTCAACCCGGTGTCACCCACGCGGCGGCGCCTCGTGCAGGCGGGCGGCGCGGCGGCGGCGCTCTCGACGCTCGGCTTCCCGGCCATCTCGCGCGCGCAGCCCGCGCGGCTGCGGGTGGGCGTGTTGCTGCCGCGCTCGGGGTTCCAGGGGTTCATCGGGCAGTCGTGCCAGAAAGGGGCCGACCTCGCGCCGGAAGTGATCCGCGAGATGCTCGGGGTGGACATCGAGCTGATGAATGCGGACACCGAGAGCAACATCGACGTGGCGCGCACCCGCGCCGAGCGGCTGATCCAGGAGGGTGCGCACGTCCTGGTCGGGCCATTCGATTCCGGCGCTGCCGCGGCGATCGCGCAGGTGGCCGAGCAGCGCGGCGTGCCGTTCATCATCAACATCGCGGCGGCGCCGCAGATCACCGAGCAGGGCTACAAGTTCGTCTTCCGCAACTTCCAGACCGCCCCCGACATCGTGCGCAACGGACTGGCGCTGATCGGCGAGCTGTTCCTGGCGACCAACACCGTCCCGCGCACGGCGGTCTTCATGCACGTGAATGACACTTTCGGGCAGGCGATGGCCAAGGGCATCGGCGCGTTCATGCCGCGCCTGACCCAGCTTCCGTTCAAGATCGTCGACACGATCTCCTATGACCCGGCGGCGAAGGACCTCACCGTCGAGGTGTCGAAGGCCAAGGCGTCGAACGCCGACTTCCTGCTGCTCGTCTGCCGGCTCCAGGACTCGATCATCCTGCGGCGCGAGATGGTCAAGCAGCGCTGGTATCCGATGGGGGTCGTGAGCCCGGGCTCGCCGGGCATGTACGAGGAGCAGTTCTTCAAGACGCTCGGCAAGCTCTCCGAGTACTGCATCTCCAACGTGCCCTGGTACAACCCGAACGCACCGCTCACCAAGGTGGTGGAAAGGGCGTTCCTCAAGCGCAATCCGCAGGACCGGCTGGTCTTCCACGGGCTGAACGTCGGGTTCACGTTCGAGGCGATTCTGGTCGCGGCCGACTCGTTCAAGCGCGCGAAGAGCGTCGATCCGAAGGTCCTCACCGAGGCGATCCGGCAGACCGACATCAAGGACAAGATGACCCTGGGCGGGCCGATCAAGTTCAACGACAAGGGGCAGGTCGAGGGCATCGGCTCTGCCTGCGTGCAGAACCTGAACATGCTGCCCACCGTGGTGCTGCCGGCCGCGTCGGCCACCGCGAAGCCGGTGTTCCCGATGCCCGACTACAAGCGCGCCTGACCTCCAGCATGGCGGGCGCGGGGCGGGGCTCGCACCGGGCCCCGCTCCGGCCGACGCGCGCATGGCTCCCGAACTCGTCCTCAACGTCGTCATCGCCGGCCTGCTGACCGGGCTGGTGTACGGGCTGATGGCGCTCGGCCTGTCGGTCATCTTCGGCGTGGTGCGCGTGGTGAACTTTGCCCACGGCGAGATGATGACGATCGCGATGTACGCCGCGGTGGTGCTGTTCGCGGCCTACCGGCTGGACCCGTTGCTCGCGGTCTTGCCGGTCGCCGTGGCGTTCTTCGTGTTCGGCTACGCGCTCCAGGCGACCCTGATCAACCCGTTCATCACCCGACCCGAGCACTCGCAGTTCATGCTGCTGGTCGCGGTCGCTTTGATCATGGTGAACGGGCTGCTGATGGTGTTCGGCCCCGACGCCCGCAACGTGCAGGTCGATTACCAACTCGAGTCCTTCGCGCTCGGACCGCTGCTGTTCGACAAGGCGCGCGTGCTCGCCGCGGCGACCGCGGTCGCCACCAGCGCGGCGCTGTTCGCCTTCTTCCGCCTGACGCTGCTCGGCAAGGCAATCCGCGCCTGCGCCGACAACCACCTCGGCGCGCAGGTGGTCGGGCTCAACGTGAAGCGGCTCTACGCGCTCACTTTCGGCGTCGGCTCGGCGTGCGTCGCGGTGGCCGGCTGCCTGATGATCCTGCTCGTCGACGTCACGCCGGTGCTCGGACCCGCGTACACCCTGCTCGCGTTCGTGATCGTGATCGTCGGCGGGCTCGGTTCGATGCCCGGCGCGCTGCTCGGCGGCGTGCTGATCGGCGTCTCCGAGGCGCTGGCCGGGCTGTTCATCGCGCCCTCGGCCAAGAGCATGTTCAGCTTCGCGCTGCTGATCCTGGTGCTGCTGTTCCGGCCGCAGGGCCTGCTCGGGAGACGGGTGTGACGCCGGCGCGGCGCGCCGGCGTCGCGCTCGCGCTGCTCGGCGCCGCGCTGGTCACGCTCCCCGCGTTCGCCGGCAGCTACCTGCTTTCGGTCGCCACGCTGATCCTGTTCTTCGCCTACGCCGGCCAGGCGTGGAACGTGATGATGGGGTTCGCCGGCCAGCTCTCGCTCGGGCACTCGCTCTACGTCGGCCTCGGCGCATACGCGGCGGCGGGGTTGTATTTCCACTACGGCATCGGCCCGTGGGCCGGCGTCTGGCTCGCTCTCGCGCTGTGCGTCGCCGCCGGCCTGGTGATCGGCTTCCTCGCCTTCCGGTTCGGGATCTCCGGCGTCTACTTCGCGCTGCTCACGATCGCGTTCGCCGAGTTCACGCGCATCGGCTTCGATCACATCCAGTGGCTGGGCGGCCCCGGCGGGCTGTTCATCAAGGTCGAGCAGCGCGTCGCCTGGGATCTGCCCAACCTCCGCGGCACGCCGGCGATGTTCTACTACGTCATCCTCGGACTGAACGCCGCCGCGCTCGCGCTCTGCGCGTGGCTGCTGCGCAGCCGCGCCGGCTACTACTGGCAGGCGATCCGCGAGGACGAAGAGGCCGCGCGTGCGCTCGGCATCGACACGTTCCGCTGGAAGATGCTGGCGATCGGGGTGAGCTCCGCCATGACCGCGCTCGCTGGCGTGTTCTTCGCCTTCTATTACAACAACCTGTTTCCGGAGCAGATCTTCCACATCAGCCGCTCGATCGAGATCATCCTCGGGCCGATCATCGGCGGGCTCGGCACGCTGTTCGGGCCGATCCTCGGGGCGGCGGTGCTCACCATCCTCGCCGACGGCATCACCGAGCTGATGGCGTGGCTCGGGATCGAGGTACCCGGCATCAAACAGGTGTTCTACGGCCTCTGTCTGCTCGTGGTGGTGATCTTCCGCCCGCACGGCATCTGGCCGGCGATCGCGCGCCGGCTGGGATTGTAGGAACCGCCGATGTCCTTCCTACAGGTCCAGGGGCTCAGCAAGTCGTTCCGTGGCCTGCGCGCGGTGCAGGACGTGAGCTTCGAGGTGGCCCAGGGCGCGATCGCCGCGATGATCGGGCCGAACGGGGCGGGCAAGACCACCTGCTTCAACTTGATCGCCGGCGTGTTCGCGCCGGACTCGGGGGAGGTGATCCTCGGCGGCGAGCGGCTCACCGGGCTGCGGCCGGACCGGATCTGCCGCGCCGGGGTCGGGCGGACCTTCCAGGTGGTGAGGCCGTTTCCGCAGATGACCGTGCTCGATAACGTGGTCGTCGGGGCGCTGAACGCCTGCGCCCGCGTCGGCGACGCACGGCTCGAAGCCGAGCGCGTGCTCGCGCTGCTCCACCTGGAAGGCAAGGCGGCGACGCTGGCGGCAAGCCTCACGTTACCGGAGCGCAAGCGCCTCGAGGTGGCACGGGCGATGGCCACGCGCCCGCGGCTGCTGCTCCTCGACGAGGTGATGGCCGGCCTGCGTCCGACCGAGGTCGACGAGATGGTCGGGACCTTCCGTCGCATCAACCGCGAGACCGGCCTGACGATCCTCCTGATCGAGCACGTGATGCGCGCCGTGATGGCGCTCGCTGCGCACGTGGTGGTGCTCCATCACGGCGAGAAGATCTGCGAGGGGGCGCCGGCGGAGGTGGTGCGCGACCCGGCGGTGCTCGAGTGCTACCTGGGCGAGGAAGCGCTGTGACCGCGCTCGAGGTCCGCGATCTCGACCTGTACTACGGCGACGCCCAGGCGCTCGACTCGGTCTCGCTCGCGGCCGAGCAGGGGGCGATCGTGGCGATCGTCGGGTCGAACGGCGCCGGGAAGTCGAGTCTGATTCGCACGATCGCCGGGATCGAGGTGCCGCGGCGCGGCTCGATCCGCTTCCGCGGCCGCGAGCTGGCGGGACTGCCGAGCCACGTGGTGTGCGATCTCGGAATCGGCCAAGTCGCCGAGGGCCGGCAGGTGTTCCCGAGCATGACGGTGCGCGAGAACCTGGAGATGGGCGCGATGCTCGCCCGCGCGCGCGCGCGGATGCGCGCCAGCCTGGAGGAGGTGTTCGGCCTGTTCCCGCGCCTGCGCGAGCGCGAGCGCCAGCTCGCGGGCACGCTCTCCGGCGGCGAGCAGCAGATGCTCGCGATCGGCCGCTGCCTGATGGGTCAGCCCGAGCTGATCATGTTCGACGAGCCGTCGCTCGGTCTCGCGCCGACGGTCGTGCAGGAGGTGTTCCACACCATCCGGCGGCTGCACGAGCGCGGGCTCACCATCCTCCTCGTGGAGCAGAATGTCGCGGTGTCGCTCAAGCTCGCGCAATCGGCGTACGTGCTGGAGAACGGCCGCATCGCGATGCACGGTACCGGCGCCGAGCTGCTCGCCGACGACCGGGTGCGCCAGGCCTACCTCGGGCTGTGACGCCGGTGTGACGACGAACCGCCGTCAGGGGTGACGCCGCGTCGGGGTGCGGAAAGTCACGCCGACGGTGCGCACGCGGCGCCGCGAGGGCGCACGACGGGCAGTCCGCGTGACCGATTCCACGCCCTGCCACCGCCCGCGGGCTGGCACGACACCTGCTTCCCCACAAGGCAACTTTCGCCTTTTTCCTCCTCCTTTGGGGTGAAAGTGTTTCGCCCTCGGGCTGGTCCCGAGGGCTTTTTCTTTACCGCGCCGCGCCGGCTCAGAGCCGCGGGTGACTGCCGCCGCCGAGTTCGGCGCGGGTCTGGCAGGCCACGCAGCGGAGCGCGGCCGGTTGCGCTTCGAGCCGAGCCGCCGGGATCTCGGCGGCGCAGTCGATGCACCGCCCGTACTCGCCGTCCTCGAGCCTGCGCCGTGCGGCGTCGAGGTCGCGCATCTCGGCGACGTCGCGCTGCACTTCGGCGATGTCGAGCGCGGCGAGGAGATCGGCGTTGGCATAGTCGCCGGCCTCGATCACCTGGTCCACGCCGTCCGAGCCGACGACCTCGCGCGCGGCCGCGAGCTTGGCGCGGATCTCCTGCTCGAGCTCGGCGCGGCGGCGGGCGAGGCGCTCGGCGGCTTGCGCGACGAACTCCTGCGTCAGCATGGTGGGTATCCTGCCTTTCTCCGTGCACGTTAATGGTCGCGACCCGGGCGGGCTTGACCGCGATCAAGCGTTCGCACCGGGGCTTGAACGGCGCGCCTTGCGCCCCAATGAAAGCGGAGTCTAAGGGAAGTCCGCTCGCCGATGACCGAGTTCTCGTTCGATTCGACCACTGCCACCTTCGCGCACGACGTGCTCGAACGCTCGAACGCGGTCCCGGTGCTGGTGGACTTCTGGGCGCCGTGGTGCGCGCCGTGCCGCGCGCTCAAGCCGATCCTGGAGAAGCTCGCGGTCGAGTACGGCGGGCGCTTCCTGCTCGCCAAGGTGAACACCGACGAGCATCCGGAGATCGCCGGGCGCTACGGGGTGCGGGGCATCCCGAACGTCAAGGCGTTCGTCGGTGGCCGGGTGGCGAGCGAGTTCACCGGCGCCCAGCCCGAGGCGGCGGTGCGCCGCTTCATCGAGGCGCTGCTCCCCTCGCCCGGCGAGACCCTACGGCGCGCAGCGGAGGAAGCGGCCGCCCAGGGCGACCGCGCGCGCGCGCGTGCGCTGCTGCGCGAGGCGGTCGCGCAGGAGCCGGCGAACGACCGGGCGCGCACCGACCTCGCCGCGCTCGCGATCGCTGACGGCGAGTGGGACGAGGCCGAGCAGCAGCTCGGCGCGGTGCCGGAGGAGCGCCGCGATGAACGCGCGCGGGGGCTGGCGGCGCGGGTCGCGCTACGCCGCAAGAGCGAGCAGCTCGCCGACCTCGCAACGCTGAAGGCCGCGGTCGACGCATCGCCCGACGCGCTCGAGAGCCGGCTCGCCTACGCCGAGCGGCTCGCAGTGGACGATCGCCTCGAGGCCGCCCTCGAGGAGCTGATCGAGATCGTCCGGCGCGCACGCGGTGCGCCGCGCGAGCGCGCGCGGCGCACGATCCTCGACCTCTTCACGCTCGCGTCGGACCGCCCGGAGCTCGTCAGCGCCTACCGGCGCAAGCTCGCCGCCGCGCTTTACTGAGGCGGCAGCGCGGCGTCCTGGGCCGCGGTGCGCCGCGACGCAGCCGGCCGGCCTCGGGTCGGTGCGCTCCGCCGGCGGTTCCAGGCGCCGCGTGGAACCGCCGGACCGGGCCGACAGGGGGTAGCCAACGGCCTGATTTTTCGGGCACAATCGATCGCGCTCCAATCGCGAACGTCAGCCGCCGAGACCGGTCATGGATGCCCCGCTGATCCTCACCCTCGATTCGCACGGGGTGCCGCATCGCTGGGTCACCTGGCAGCAGGCCTGTTTCTACTACGCCAAGAATCTGGTCGCCTGGACGCTGGGGCGCGAAGCCTTCACCGTGTACGGGGGCGTCTCGCGCGCGACCGGGTCCCGCTCGAGCATCACCGGCCATTCGATCATCGCGGTGAAAGGCAAAGCGATGGCGATGAAAGGCTTCGCCCAGGTGCCGCCACTCAACAACCGCGAGCTGTTTCGGCGCGACCGGCACGTTTGCGCTTATTGCGGGGGCGAGTTCAGCTTCCTGCGGCTGACGCGCGACCATGTGCTGCCGCTGTCGCGCGGCGGCCGCGACAGCTGGATGAACGTGGTCACCGCCTGCCGCCACTGCAACGGCCACAAGCGCAACCGCACGCCGGAGGAGGCGGGCGTGCAGCTGCTCTACGTGCCCTACGTGCCGAACAAGGCCGAGTACCTGATCCTCACCAACCGCCGGATCCTCGCCGACCAGATGGAGTTCCTGCTCCAGCACGTGGCCTCGCACAGCCGCGTGTTCGATCTGGCGGACGCCCCGCGCTGATCCGGCGCTCGGCCGCGCGGCCGGTGATCGCGATGGCGCAGGACTTTTGGCGCAACTGCGGCTTCCACCTGCTCGAGCGCGACGCGGCCGGCCGACTCGTCCTCACCGACGACTTCCTGCGCGCCTATCTGCTGCGCCCCGAGCTGCGGCCGATCGACGAGTCCGGGCCGCGCGAGCGCGGGCTCCACGCGGCGCTGCTCGCCGACCCGCGCCGGCCGGTCGGCGCCGACGAGCTGGCGGCGATCGAGGACGAGGACGCGCGCTTCAACTACCGCGTCCTGCTCGACTTCCGCGCCCGGCTGCTCGCGGCCGACACGCTCGAGGCCTGCTACCGCGCAATCTTCGACGGCGAGGTCACGCTGCCGCCGCTGTTCATCGACCAGCTCGCCCACGTCATCGTGCGCAACGTGCTCGACGGTGTCGACGATCCGTTCGAGGCGCGCGCCGCGGAGCTGTTCTTCCGCGAGCAGAAGGCGAGCGTCGAGGGCGGCCAGATCCTGCTCGCCGACCTCGAGACGGTGCAGATGCACGCCTCGGGGAGCGCTTACGGCAGCCTCGGGCGTTTGATCGTGGAGGCGCAGTCGCCGCTGAAGGCGGTGCACCTCGACGTGATCGGCGAGGACAACGGCGCCCTGTACTGGCTGCGCGACCAGCGCCACGACTTCGTGCTCGCGCTCAACCACGGCCGGCCCGGCGCTGCCGCCCTCGCGCGGGTGATCGCGCGCTGGGTGCGCCACTTTGCCGGCGTCGAGGTCGGCGTCGACCCGGTGCGGGAGATCCGCGACGAGCGCTGGGCGTGGCACGTCGGGCTGGACCGCGAATCGAGTGCGCTCCTGAACGACCTGTGGCGCGGCGTCGAAGTCGAGCCCGGCCGCCTGCGCCGGCTGCTCGCGCTGTTCCGGCTCGGGTTCGCCGACCCCGCGGTCATGCGCGCGGATGTCGCCGGGCGTCCGGTTTACCTCGCGCTCGCGATGGACGAGGAGGGGGTGGTGCGGATGAAGCCCCAGAACCTGCTGATCAACCTTCCGCTCGCCGCACGCTCGTGATCGGCGAGGCCCGGGTCGTCCCCGCCTATTGGCAGCGCGCGAAGCGCGAGCTCGCGCGCCGCGACCCCGCGATCGGCGGGCTGATCCGCGCGTTCCCCGGGGTCGCGCTGCGCAGCCGCGGCGATGCGTTCCAGACGCTCGCGCGGTCGATCGTCGGCCAGCAGATCTCGGTGAAGGCCGCCGAGAGCGTCTGGCAGCGGCTCGCCGGCGCAGCCGCGCCGTTCGAGCCGCGCTCGGTGCTCGCCGCGGGCCCGGCCCGGCTGCGCGCGTGCGGTCTGTCGGCGCGCAAGGTCGAGTACCTCCACGATCTCGCGCGCCGCTTCGACGAGGGCACGGTGCGGCCCGAACGCTGGCCGGCGATGGACGACGAGGCGGTGATCGCGGAGCTCGCGCAGGTGCGCGGGATCGGCCGCTGGACGGCGGAGATGTTCCTCATCTTCAACCTGCTGCGTCCGGACGTGCTGCCGGTGGACGACCTCGGGTTGCGGCGCGCGGTGAGCCAGCACTACGCCGGCGGCGTGCCGGTGCCGGCCGCGGCGCTGCGCGAGCTCGGTGCCTCGTGGCGGCCCTGGCGTTCGGTGGCGACCTGGTACCTGTGGCGCTCGCTCGATCCGGTGCCGGTGGAGTACTAGTCGGCGCCGACCCTTGCAGTAGAATCCGGCCGCGATGCCGCCGGGCCTGAAAGCGACCTTCCTCGACTTCGAGCAGCCGATCGCCGAGCTGGAAGCGCGCATCGACGAGCTGCGCTACGTGCAGGACGACTCGGCGGTGGACATCTCCGAGGAGATCGCGCGGCTGCAGAAGAAGAGCCAGGCGCTCACCAAGGAGATCTACGCCAAGCTCTCGCCGTGGCAGGACGCCCAGGTGGCGCGCCATCCGCAGCGGCCGTACACGCTCGACTACCTCGGCCTGCTCTTCACCGACTTCGAGGAGCTGCACGGGGACCGCTCGTTCGCCGACGACCCCTCGATCGTGGGCGGCCTCGCGCGCTTCAACGGCCAGCCGGTGATGGTGATCGGACACCAGAAGGGCCGCGACACCAAGGAGAAGCTCTACCGCAACTTCGGGATGCCGCGGCCGGAGGGCTATCGCAAGGCGTTGCGACTGATGCGGCTGGCCGAGAAGTTCGGACTGCCGCTGCTCACCTTCGTCGATACCCCTGGCGCGTACCCCGGAATAGGCGCCGAGGAGCGCGGCCAGGCCGAGGCGATCGGCCGCAATCTCTACGTGATGGCCGAGCTGCGGATCCCGATCGTCTGCACGGTGATCGGCGAGGGCGGCTCGGGCGGGGCGCTCGCGATCGCCGTGGGCGACGTGGTGATGATGCTGCAGTACGCGACCTACTCGGTGATCTCGCCCGAGGGGTGTGCGTCGATCCTGTGGAAGAACGCGGAAATGGCGCCGGAGGCGGCCGAGACGCTAGGCATCACGGCGGCGCGGCTGAAGCAGCTCGGCCTGGTGGATCGGATCGTGAGCGAGCCGCTCGGCGGGGCCCACCGCGACCCCGCCGGCGCGGCGCAGCACCTGCGCAAAGCGCTGCAGGATGCGCTTCGCGGCCTCGCCGATCGCAGCCCGTCGGAGCTCGTGGAACAGCGATTCGAGCGGCTGATGGGCTATGGCAAGTTCAAGGAAGCAGCAGTCAAGTGAGGTCGCTCGGGCCGTGGCGGGGGTGCTCGGCCCGCGCGTTCCGCCGGGCGCGCGGCTGACGCTCGCGCTCTCGGGTGGCGTCGATTCGGTCGTCCTGCTCGACATCCTGGCGGCGCTCGCGCCGGCGCATCCGTTCGCGCTCGACTGCCTGCACGTCAACCATGGCCTCAGCCCGAACGCCGAAGCGTGGGCGCGTTTCGCACGCGCGGCCGCCCGGGCGCACGGGGTCCGGTGCCGGGTGACGCGAGTGAACCTCGCGCCGTACCGCTCGCTCGGCCCGGAAGGGGCCGCGCGCGCCGCGCGCTATGCCGCGTTCGCGCGTGTGCGGAGCGACTTCCTGGTGCTCGCCCACCATGCCGACGACCAGGCCGAGACGGTGCTGCTCCAGCTGGTGCGGGGGGCGGGCGTGGCGGGGCTGGCAGGAATGGCGCTGCTGAACGCCGAGCCGGCCGCGCGGCGGCCCGCCTTCCTGCGACCGCTGCTCGGCGTCGGGCGCGCCGCGATCGAGCAGCACGCGCGCGAGCGGGGGCTCGCGTGGGTCGAGGACGAGAGCAACCGGGACACGCGCCTTGCGCGCAACTTCGTGCGCCACCGCGTGCTCCCGCTGTTGCGCGAGCTCAACCCCGCGGCGACCGCCAACCTCGCGCGCAGCGCCGCGCTGCTCGCGGAGGCGCGCGAACTCCTGCTCGCGCTCGGTGCGGCCGACGCCGCAGCCGCGAGCCGCGATGGACGGCTGAGCGTGGCCGGCCTGAGCGCGCTCGGGCCGGCGCGGGCCCGGAACGCGCTGCGCTGGGCGCTCGGCCACGCCGGGCTCGGCGCCGCCGACAGCGCGGGTCTGGACGAGATCTTGCGGCAGCTCACCGGCGCGCGCCCCGACGCGGCGCTGCGCATCCGGCTCCCCGGAGGCGAGATCCGACGCTACCGCGACGGGGTGTATCTTCTGACCGCGCCCGGCGGGCCGCGGCCTCGGTTCCGCGCGCGCTGGCCCGGTCGCTCGCGCTGGCCGCTGCCTGAACTCGGCGGAACGATCCGGCTCCAACGCTCGCGTGGCCGCGGTCTCTCTAAGGCGCTTTGCCGGGCTGGGTCACTCGAGGTGCGCACCCGACGCGGCGGCGAGCGGTTCCGTCCCGACGGCGCGCGACCCCGACGGCCGCTGAAAGCGTTGCTGCAGGAGGCGGGAATCCCGCCGTGGGAGCGGGAGCGCCTGCCGCTCCTGTTCTGCGAGGGGCGACTCGCGTGGGTGCCTGGCGTCGGCATCGACGTCGCGCTACGCGCCGGGCCGGGCGAGGCCGGCCTCGAGCCGAGCTGGCTGCCGAACCTCGCCACGGCTCGGAAAAGTCGGGTAAAAGCAGTGTTAAAATAAACGGTTATTTTTCGCAGCTCACAATCGAACAGCGCCACAGGGAGCCGTTATGGCGGTCGAACGAACGCTATCCATCATCAAACCCGATGCGGTCGCGAAGAACGCGATCGGCGAGATCTACGCGCGGTTCGAGCGCGCCGGGCTCAAGATCGTGGCCGCCCGCATGACCTGGCTATCGGAACGGGAGGCCGAGGGCTTCTATGCGGTGCATCGCGAGCGTCCGTTCTTTCGCGACCTGGTGAAGTTCATGATCTCGGGGCCGGTGATGGTGCAGGTGCTCGAAGGCGAGAACGCGATCGCGCGCAACCGCGAGCTGATGGGTGCCACCGACCCGAAGAAGGCCGCCCCGGGCACGATCCGCGCCGACTTCGCCGACTCGATCGACGCCAACGCGGTGCACGGTTCCGACGGACCCGACACGGCGCGGGCCGAGATCGCCTACTTCTTCCCGACCGCCAACGTCTATCCGCGCTGACCCGCACTGCGATGAAGGTCAATCTGCTCGATCTGGACGCGGCCGGCCTGGAGGCGCTCCTCGCCGGACTCGGCGAGAAGCCGTTCCGCGCCCGCCAGCTGCTGCGCTGGATCCATCGCGAGGCGGTGATCGAGTTCGCCGCGATGAGCGATCTCGCGAAGGGGCTGCGGCAGCGGCTCGCCGAGGTGGCGGAGGTGCGGGTGCCGCAGGTGCTGCGCGAGTCGACCGCGGGCGACGGCACGCGCAAGTGGCTGCTCGACGTCGGCGCAGCGAATGCGATCGAGACGGTGTTCATCCCGGAGGCCGGGCGCGCGACGCTGTGCGTGTCCAGCCAGGCCGGCTGCACCATGGGGTGCCGGTTCTGCGCCACCGGCCGCCAGGGATTCAACCGCAACCTGACCACTGCCGAGATCGTCGGACAGCTGTGGTGGGCGAGTCGTGCGCTCGGTGCCGGGCCAGGCGGCAACCGTCCGATCAGCAACGTGGTCCTGATGGGAATGGGCGAGCCGCTGCTCAACCTGGACAACGTGGTGCCGGCGCTGCGGCTGATGCTCGACGACAACGCCTATGGGCTGTCGCGCCGCCGGGTGACCGTGTCCACCGTTGGCATCGTGCCGATGATCGACCGGCTGCGCGACGAGTGCCCGGTGGCGCTCGCGGTGAGCCTGCACGCGCCAAACGACGCGCTGCGCAGTCGCCTGGTGCCGATCAACGAGAAGTACCCGCTCGCCGAGCTGTTCGCCGCCTGCCGGCGCTACCTCGAGCGCGCGCCGCGGGACTTCGTGACCTTCGAGTACGTGCTGCTCGACGGGGTGAACGACGCGCCGGCGCACGCTCGCGAGCTCGCGGCGCGGGTCGCCGACGTGCCGTGCAAGATCAATCTGATTCCGTTCAACCCGTTCGCCGGCGCCGGCTTCAGGCGCTCGCCGGGGGACGCCGTGCGGCGATTCGCCGCGCTGCTGAACGCGGCCGGGATCGTGACCACGACGCGCAAGACCCGCGGCGATGAGATCGACGCGGCGTGTGGGCAGCTCGCGGGCCGGGTGCGCGACCGCACCCGGCGTGCCCAGCATCCAGTGGAGGCGGCATGATGGGACGCTCGTTCGCCTGCGCTGCGCTCGCGGCGCTCGTCGCTGCGTGCGGGAGCCAAGGCGCGCGCGTCGGCGACGAGCCGACGCCGCAGCTGGCGCAGCGGGCCGACGATGGCCCGATCATCGGCGAGGTGCGCGACCCGCGTACCCGCGCCAAGGCGCACACCGATCTCGCGGCGGCGTACTACGAGGTGGGCAACATCGGCGTCGCGCTTGAGGA
>Ga0308411_10001251_pt1 | contig 17293 bp, 12 predicted proteins | sample HotsprottomLayer_2_FD_203530 | JGI IMG/M metagenome (GOLD analysis project Ga0308411, IMG submission 203530) | Hot spring phototrophic mat microbial communities from Octopus Spring, Yellowstone National Park, Wyoming, United States -... | ecosystem: Environmental > Aquatic > Thermal springs >...
CTATTACGTCGTACTCTAGGAGTTGGATTGGTTTTATGCCAGATCATGAAAGTGAAAGTATCAAATTCTGGGTCAAAGGCTTCGTGCCACTTACCAAACTGATTTTGGCCGCAAAACGCGAATATGTGCCCCGTAGGTTTTAGTATCCTTTTAAACTCAGCTACCCAGTCGTGCGGGTTGAACTCTAGCAAGTCCCATTCCGCTATGTCATTATTTATTTCTTTACGGCCAGCAAGCTTAATGTTACCTGTTGAATACTTTGCTACGTTATAAGGCGGATCAGTCAGTATTAGATCCACAGACGAGGTAGGAATGTTTTTGATTATTTGATAGCTGTCGCCCAGATACAGTTTGTATTTTTGCCCCTCAACATAACTCATTAAATCAAATTTACTCTAACCGGATTAAGACAAATTTGTCCTTTGACTGTACTCTTATGTGTCTGTATTTTAACATTGTTCAGCTGTTTATAATTGATCCTGATGCTTTTTTCGACAAACTTAGTATATTTGTATAGCATGCAACGCAAACCGACACTAAAAGCATACAAGTATCGTATTTATCCTACTAATGCGCAGATTGTATTCTTTGCTAAGACCTTCGGATGCTGTCGGTTTGTCTGGAACAAAATGCTGAATGATAAGTTATAGGCTTACAAGAAGAAAGGACGCATCCCAGGAGTCACACATGCCGAGTACAAAAAAGAATTTCCGTTTCTCAAAGAAGTAGATTGTTTTGCTCTTGTTGCTGTACAAAATCACATTAAAACGCTTTCCGTAATCACTTCAAAAACAGAAAGCAATTCAAACTACTAAAATTCAAAAAGAAAAAAGACAAACAATCCTACACTACGTATAATGTGCATAACTCAATAAGAGTAGATTTTGAGAAAGGATTGTTGTACCTACCGAAACTAAGAGAAGGCGTAAAAATTGAATTACACAGAAGGTTTGATGGCAAGATCAAGTCTGTTACTGTAAGCAAAACAAATGACGGCAGGTACTACGCTTCCGTGTTAGTAGAAACTCAGAATCCTAGAAACAAAGTTGTAGAGGCTAAGAGCAAAGCTTGTGGGATAGATTTAGGACTAGAACATTCTGTTACTGTTAGAAATTACTTCGGGAGTTACAAAGTTGAGCACCCGAAGTATCTTCGTCTTGGAGAGGAAAGGCTAAAGAGATATCAGAGAGCACTCTCAAGAAAGCAAAAAGGCTCAAAAAATAGTGAGAAGGCTAGACTGAGACTTGCCAGGTAGCACGCGTACATTGCTAATGCTCGTAATGACTTTCTTCATAAGTTGTCCAAGGCCATCATTGACGAAAACCAAGTCGTGGTGGTGGAGGACATCAACGTGAAAAGGCTTGTTGAGAACAAGACTTGCCAAGTCCATTGCTGACAGCGGGTGGTCAAAGTTTGTAATCTACCTCAAGTACAAAGCAGAGTGGTACGGGAGGACTTTCATTCAGGTAGACCGCTTCTTTCCAGCCGCAAAACTCTGCCATCGCTGCGGGTACAAAAAAGAGGACTTGGCGTTACATGATAGAACGTGGTGCTGCCCGGCATGTGGTGAAACACACGATAGAGACGTAAACGCCTCTATCAATCTCTACCACGTAGGGCTAGGACGGCCCGAAGTCAAGCCTGTGGAGCAGGCTCTGGTGGATGACCGTAGCCCCAACGGGCTACCTAAAAAGCCATCCTGCGATGAAGCAGGAAGCTCAACCTTTCACGGTTGAGCAGTCCGCAGTTGCACCATAAATATTAGACTGTATATAGACAGGCAATTTGGTGGGGATACTTCTCTTGCCGCCAGCTATCAGAATCGGGAGATTGAAGAGGATTTAGAGAACGCACAAGAAACATATCATAAAAAATTAGACAGATTCTTCGATTTAAACAACAAGCGGTATTATAGTCTTTTACCGGAGATAATAAAGCGTGCTGAGCAGATTGTGGCATCCTAACCTAATCTTTACACGCATGGTATTATTCGCAGGCGGGGCATATGCCCCGCTTTTTTGTTTGCCCTCATCCACTGAAACGCAAAAACGGGAACTAACTTTCCTTGCGTGTTTGTCGTAATGCTTGATATGACGACGCAAGCGCAAGTCAGCGGAACCGAACTCAAAGTTCGGATTGAGAAGGCTCTCACAGAAAAGAGCCTGAAGAAGCTTATCACGAATCTGGAAAAGGAGCTGAACGGGGAGCACAGCTTCCTCCCTCACGATGTAGAAGCACAGATTCGTAGGGAGATTACGAGCGCTGGTGTAGCGGTTTCGCAGCATGGCGGCTGGTACCGGTGCATCGCAGCGTACCTGCTTCTCCCTAAGCTGGACGAGCTTCTGGCTGCCAAAAGCATGAGTGAGGAGAAGAATGTAGCTCCCATCGTGCAAAAGCTCCGTAACGAGGCCCTTCGGGAATCTCTCAGCGCTTTCGGGATCGAGGTACCCGCTCGGTATGCTCGGACATCCAGCGGTACGGGCCAAACACGAGTACGCCTCTCACGGGAGCAGAAACAGCAGCTTGTTGAAAACTTTCTGGACGCTTTGCCCACTTTTGAGGGGCTCCAAGATGTGCTGGACACCCTCCCTAAGAACACCAACCTGATGGTCAAGCAAATCCGTAGCTTGGTCAAGCGGTACCTCAGCATCGCTAACCGCCTCCAAAGTGTAGCAGCACATGAGTAACTGCTCCCAGCCCAAACAGTAGGAAGCCCTGCCCACTACGGGCAGGGCATTTCCCTTTTGCAATATCTCGCTCAATGCGAAAGAATAGCGCCTTCGCGGACTGCTCAACCTCTTGCGGTTGAGCAGTCCGCGATAAAAAACTGTAGTATCTTGCGCGAAGCGAAAAGCTTAACCTCTTACGGTTTAAAAATCCGTATGTATCTTTCTCTTTTTATACTTGCAGACTATACAAATTCAATTGGCACCTTATAAACTAAATTTAAATCAGCTAAAATAAAACAATAGGAATTATTGCAGTAAAATCCTAAATTTTCTATATGTATTTCATTTAAATCACGATTATTAGCACATTCATACATGATAGTTATCATATCTCCTATATTAAGGCTAAAATCAATAGCCATATTATGCTGACTATTTTCGCTTACTATTCTATTGCTTTTTCTATTATAGCTAATGCTTACAAAAACATTGTCATTATCGTAGTACAGGTCTAAGTCCTTTGCCATATTGTTCTCTATTTTATAAAATACCCATTTAAAAAAAGATCTCATTTTTCCATTATGAGCATTAAAATTCTTTTTAACATTTGGCATTATGTATGATAAGGTATGTCTTGGTTTATTTATTATATAACTCATCAAACTAAATTCTATTTGCCATCCTAATGAACTAACGAATAAACCTATATATTCAAATTTTCCCTTAATATACTTAGCTATAATATATAACTTTCTCATTTTCTTATCAATATAATAACCTAATAAACCGATGATATGCTCTATATCTAAATTATTTAAAGACTTGTACCATTTATTAATAGATCTTATTATCAATTTATTCAGGTCAAATACATCGCCTAAATCTTTTATATCTCTGTGTGATTTACTTTGGCATTCGGAACTGTTTGTTGCCTTAAGCGCTTCTTCCATTTTTTCTACATTTATAAAAAATAGACACTTCAAATCTGACGACAAAAATAATAATCTATTATACAAAGAATCGTAGTAGTATTTGTAAATCCATTTATTATGAGTTATTCTCCAATTCTCGTCTCCTATTTTCCATATACCTATTGAATTATCCTTCAAGTCCATAACTATTAACTTTATCCCATTAAACCCAGCATTAGTGATTACAATTAGATAGCCTTTGAGACTATACATTGACGCATATGCGTTTATTTCTATTTTGGTATCATCTACTACAATAATACTTGTGCCTATAAAATTGCCTTTTTCAAAAATTCTAATCCCTAAGTTATTCTGTACAATGTAGTAGCATTTACTTTTATAAAGAACATTATCTATGTGTATAGAAACTCTGTTTGATCTCTTAGTTGTCCTAAATTCTCTTGATAAAAAATCAAATAAGGTAGAATTCTTAAAGAAATCAGCATACTTAAAACTTGCGTAACTTTTACTAGTATTTCTAGAATCATAAATTTGAAGAGACGCCCATTCGAAGCCCAGATTAGCATTTAAATGGATATTATTATGCCCACCGCTAATTGAAATTTTAATATCCAGATTTTTTACCAAATATTTATATTTTGATCCCAGTAGTGTCAAGTCTATTACAGCGTCAATATAACCTATACCATTTGTGGTTGGGTTATCTTCTAAATCATAAAAGGTACAACAAAATTCACATTTTTTTATTAACAAACTATTAGTATCATTTTTTATATCTAGAAACAAGCTATCGTCAAGCGCTTTTTCTAATAAAATTAATACAAAATTTCTTATGCTATCGGAAGTAACCCAAGTCAAAACCTCAATTTTCTTACTTGGCAAATCGAACAGATGTAAGAGAATATTATTTCTAGTAACCTGTAAGATTGGGAATATAGAATCGGCTAGCGGGTAAAAAAACTTTAGCAGCAAGCTATCTTTTTGATCAGCTATAAAAAGATGCTGACCTGTTGTTGAATCAATCAACGCCAGACATTTCTCTTTTCGCCCATATTCAACTCCATCTGAAATAATATACCATTCACCTCTATCTGTTTTAATCAATAAGTTTTCTAAACCCTTAATATTATAATCCAGTTTACGAAATTCAACAAGTTTGTAAGTATTCAGATGGGGCACTAACCAGAAAAATTGAGGAGACCCAGATATTTTTCTATGGTAATATAGCATCCCATTCTTCTTATAAAAATAGGTAGTGGCATCCTTTTTGCCTAAACCATAAATTTTATTATGAATACCACCATAAGTTACTACTTTCGTCTCATAAAAATCTACTCTATTTTTAACATAAGGAGTTTTTATATGATAAGCGACCTTTGGACTAATTAACTTATCACTCGGCAAAACTAAAAGCACGGTAAAATATACCAAAGTCCCAATCAGTTACACTCAAGACTCGAATATATATCTTAGTAAATATAGTATTCCTGACTAGCTTTTTGACATATATATTCTAGTAAATTGTCCTTAAAACCTTCGTCACAAGTTACATTCATAACAAAATTGCCTATTCGAAATTCTATAAAACCTAGTCTATTTATGATTTTTATCTTCTCTTTTTCAATAATAGTATCTATAAGACTTTCTATCTGAGTTTTTATTAAGTTATGTTTATGTTTTTGTGTAAGTTCTATGCATGCCCTAATAAATTTTACATCTTTTTGCCATCCGTCTTTTGGTGCGTAGAACTGGTCGGCATCGTCGTACCACCTGTATGGTTTGCTTTTGATAACAGCAAAAGCTACTACTAATGGGAGAAAGTTATATTTGTGTACGGGTATAAGTCGATATCTTGGTGTTTTACTAGACACCGCGTCGAGGGGCATCAGTTTTATTAAGTCTCTATAATGCATCTCAAAACGATAAAAAACAAAATAACCGATAACATCATTATGATAATATCTGTATTTAGACAACCAGCGATTCATTGATAGCCTTTCTTCTACATAATTAAAACATTTTTTATCTATAATCTTCCTTTTAGCACTTATTATATCAAAACACCACTCTTTACTTTTTTCTTCGTCATTTTTCATTATCATAAAACCAACAGGATAACGTACTTTTATACCCTGAAAAATAGTAGATACAGTGATAAAACCACCTAGATGTTTCACATGGAACAATTTCCTGAATTCTTTATAGTTAGTAGACGTAAGAAATCTGATCTTGCCAAAAGAGGCTATGATTGAATTTGGGAACTCTTTTAGCAATCTGTACCATATCACTAGTTGGATTTCTCTATTAGCGTCTCTTATTTCTGGAAATAGTTTTGTAGAGTTAGTGTAATGGAATGGTGGATTTATAAATATTATTAGCTTTCTTGTAGTATCGTCATCTTGTATGATTTTATACAAGTTATCGGGTATTTTACCATTTTCTGACTGAGGTTTTATTGTATCTCTCAAAATATCTAGTTGAAACACATGTTTTTGATTTAGTTCTGTATTTTTGAATCTATGTTTTATAGTTTCTACATCTTCTTGGAGTAGGGTAGATGCAAAGGTGTTTTTTAGTGTCTTTAGGCTTGTGAGCAGATTACCTGTACCGGCGGTGCAATCCCAGATATAATGTTCATTTTCCCAGTCAGGATTTTTTAGAGCTTCGGCTATATAGTTTCTGGCTAGAATAGCCCAGCTTGTTGGAGTAAAGAAGCGGCCTACGTCAGGTGCCGACTTCACCTTTGAGTATTGTTTTGAGTTCTAACTCAGTAATAGGTCTAAATAAGCTATCAAAACTTTGAGGGTTCTCGCGGTACCATCTAATATTTGTATCCAAAGATGGTGTCCATACCCAAAACACGTTATGATTATCTCTATTGCTTTGATCGCCTCTGTTACCTACGCATATCCTGTCGGAATCGTACACTACAAAAACAAATGGAATTTGTAGTTTTTTAGCCAAATGAAAAGCCGCCTCTACACTACTAGTTACAATCCCCGTTGGTGATTTAACCACATGTTTATACTGTTTGACTTCTACAACCGCTCGGAATATCACATTGTTGTTTTCATCGTAACTATACTCTATTAAATCCACATTTGTCGCGTAGGAACCTCGCCCCATCTTTAATCTATGCCAATCACTAAATAATAAATCTACATGATTAACAGCTCGGCGCTTAACTCCACTTTTTAGATAGGAAAAATTCATCGTGAAGCGCCTTGCTGTTGGTTAGCATGCTTAGTTTCCCTTTCTACGGCTATTACACATTCTGTTGTAAGCATTAATCCGGAAACTGACGCAGCATTAGATAATGCTAGCCTTACTACTTTCAACGGGTCTATAACGCCTGCTTCGTATAAATTCTCGACCTTACCCGTATCTGCGTTATACCCGATAGGAAGAGGAGAACGCTGGATTTCATTTATATACTTTACCTCTTCTTCGCCTGCATTACGCAATATAGTTTTAAAAGGCATTTGTATAGCCTTATACACTATCTCCCATCCTCGGACGTAATCGTTGTGATTGATATTTTCTTTACTTCTAGCTTTCCTATATAAGCTGCTTATTTTTTTTCTAAAGGCAGGTAGGCATTTGAGGAAGGCTGTACCGCCACCTGGAACAATACCTTCTTGATACGCTGCGAATCCAGCATGGATAGCATCATCAACCCTATCTACTTTTTCTTGTATCTCCACATCAGTATAACCTCCTACATAAATAACCGCTATACCAGATTCTAACGCTGCTATTCGCTTTTTAATCTCCTGTGATTGCTTGGGGTCAAGCAGATTTTTCTCATATTCAGCCTTAAGATATGCTATGCGTTCTTCTAACTTGGGAGTCTTATGCCCTATAACAAGTGTATCGTGAAGTGAGAGCTTTATCCTCTGTGCTGTACCTAAATGACTTGCATTTATATTAGCCAAACTATCTCCTCTATTTTTGTATAAAACCGTAGCATCTGTTATAGCAGCGATGTCTTCTAATATATTTTGTTTCTCGATTACGGCGCTTCCCAACCTTATAGGATATACGTTGGCGATAGCTCGCATTTTATTGACTAGTGTCGCCGTAAGAGCTTCTCCGACCATGTCCTCAACAAACAGCACGATAGGTTTTTTCTCCGACGCTGCAAACTCTAAGAAACGCATAACATCGTGTATCGTACTAACAACCCCATCATATAAGACCACAATCGCATTCTCTATATCTAAACTAGTTGCAGCTCCGCCAGCAGATAGAAAATAGGGGGATACAACAGACTTTTCTATACGAAGACCTTCTATAGTATCTACATAGCTATTGATAGTCTGTGACTTTTCTATTGTAACAACACCGTTAGCACCTACTCTATTAATAGCATCAGCTACTAGCTTGCCTATCTCTTTGTCGCCATTAGCAGATAAAGTGACTACACTGAGAAGATCTTCATACCTTTTTACGGGATAAGCGTACTTTTTTAGTTGTTCTATAACGAATTGAACGGCATCGTCAATCCCTCTTTTAAGGTATTTAGGTGAAACACCAGCCGCTAAGTACTTAAGACCCTCAGAGTATATAGCATATGCTAAGACAACAGCCGTTGTAGTACCATCACCTGCCTCGTCCGCAGTCTGCATACTCGCCTGCCGAACCAAAATCACACCTACATTTGCTAACGGCTCACTTAACTCTACCTGCTTGGCTACAGTAACACCATCCTTAGTTATCAGCGCACCAAGAAAAGGATCTGGATAGATAACATTTCTACCTTTAGGCCCTAACGTCACAGAAACCGCCTTGTATAAAATCTCTACACCCTCTAATAACTTCTGTCTCGCCTCAAATCCAAAACTCACTAACTGGGCCATAAGTCAGCAAATATCGAAAATCAAGTAATTTCAAATTCTGCAATAAAAATAAAAGAGTGTTTTTACTTTCTGGTCACACAGAACATACAAAACTATACATATTTTGTATATTTGTCCTCTAACCAGTAAGAAGGGCTATCCCTTTTCATTTAGCCACTCCTGCCCATTCTCTTAAGGGGAATAAATATTAATTTTTTAGGACTTCTGATAATTTACACGCGAGTAGCGCAAGAATATTTTATGACATGTTCTTTAAGACTTCTAGAAACTCTGATTTAAAGGTTGATTTGAATAATCAAAACAATAAGCGGTATGTTCATACATGTTGTTATGAGTCTATCTAGTGATTTTGGGACAGTACAACTATCCAGAGGCTATTCACTGCAGTTCACAATGCAAGAAAAATGCTTGTAAAAGATTTTACTATGGATTCAAACCCTAACAACTAGCATACCACGCACCAAATTCAAATCAGCCAAGATGAAACTATAAGCCCTATTACAATAAAACCTTTTGTGTATATCACTAGTCTTTACAAATGTTCTCTTAGCAAAATCTGGACAATCGTACATAATAACTATCATATTACCTATATTCCAACTCCAATCAATTTTTATATTGTAATTAATACCCTGACTCACTATCTTTTGGCTTCTTCTATTATAACTAACATCCATAAAAGTATTGTTGTCATCATAATAAATATCCAAATTTTTCACGATATTTTTTCTTAATCTATATGGATTCCATTTAAATAAAGAATTGATTCCTTTGCTCACTCTTGCTAAAGTATTTACTGCGTATGCCAAAACATAAATTGACTTATCAACTGTAAGTTGTATCAACTTAAACTTTATTTGTTTTTCCAATGAACTAACAAATAAACATATACATTCCGTTCCGTACAGTTCGTATCTAGCCATAATATAAATTTTGTTTAATTTGTCGTCTATATAATACCCTAAAAGATTAATATCATTTTTTTTGATTATGAAAAGTCCTGACCTTTCGAGCTCGTAATATAAGTGCAATGACAGTCGAGGATGTTTGGGGGCTAATCATAAACGGAGATAGCCGTGAAATGAAAGAAGTGAAGGATTCGAGCATAGATCTTATTGTTACGTCCCCGCCCTACTGGAACATAAAAGACTATGGTGTCAAAGAACAAATCGGCTATAACCAATCGCTAAATGAGTACTTTGATGATTTACACAAAGTATTTTCAGAATGTTACCGAGTTCTAAAATCCGGAAGAAGAATGTGTATTAACATAGGAGATCAATTTGCACGAGCTACTGATTATGGTAAATACAAAGTAATCCCATTACATGCAGAAGTAATTGTACGATGCGAGCAAATTGGATTTGACTATATGGGAGCTATCATTTGGCAGAAAAAAACCACGATGAATCCTACGGGCGGCGCTACTGTAATGGGCTCTTACCCATATCCACCAAATGGCATGATTGAAATAGACTACGAATTCATCTTGATATTCAAAAAACCAGGAAAATCAGAAAAAGTACCGAAAGAAGTCAAAGAAAAATCAAAGCTAAGCAAAGAAGAATGGAAAGAATACTTCTCAGGACACTGGAAAATCCCAGGTGTGCGACAACACGAACATCAAGCCATGTTTCCAGAAGAAATACCTAGAAGACTCATAAAAATGTATTCCTACATAGACGACATAGTTTTAGACCCCTTTCTAGGCAGTGGAACGACAGCCAAAGTTTCACTGGATCTTGAAAGAAATTTTATAGGATACGAAATCAACTCGGTATACATACCCATTATACAAAACAAAATATCAAAAAGCCTGTTCATTCATAATAACAAAATAGAAATCATACCTAGAGAGCCATCAGCTTAGCAGACATAAAGAAAGGCGCAAAATCCGAGATAAAGGCGCAATAAAGGCGACAAAGGCGCCAGCGGACTGCTTAACCATAAAAGGTTGAGCTTCCTGCTTCGACGCAGGATGACTTTTAGGTAGTCAGTCGGGGCTACAGTCATCCACCAGAGCCCGCTCCACAGACCCTCTTTCGGAGCGTCCTAACACTATAGGCTTGGTTTTCGCCTACGAAAAATACTGTCGCAACCAGTAAAATTACATTCAATTTAGTTCACAATTTCGCTATCAGATCAAGACACAGGCTGCGATTGAACAAAGTTTGAAATGACCAGTCTGTCTCATACACGACTTTTAACGTATTATCACAGCCTCTCTAAAATGTTGAGAATTGTTTTCTTTATGTTTTCTTGTAAAGGCTCAATATTTTCATACAATTCTTTTCTCTCTTTTCCCATTTTGCCTAAAACATCTGACAGATAATTTGCTACCGAATTAGCCTGTTCCAGCTTTTCTATCATACTTTCATAAATATTATCGTTTTTGACTTCTTTGATTTCTTCAACTAACTCTTTTATTATGTCATGTAGATTGCATATGGTTTTACTTATTTGTTCAGAAAGTTTATTATTATATCTGATTTTTTAAAACTAATTTCATATATCTCATTTAATTTTTCCAAAGTTTCATATTCATGTGCAACAATGTAAGCTGCGACCCATTCTGAACGTGAATATAATAATTTTTATTTTACTGTTTCATCTATTATGTGATCTAATTTAGTTGTGATATTGTACGTCTTCGCTGATGTTGTCATAAGATTTTCAGTAATCTTTATAATATCTTTCAAGCTATCATTTCTTAGTACGCGTAAGAGTTTTTCCTTTAAGACAATGTTTTCTAAAGTGTTGGCAGTATTCATATCACTCAATTTAATTATCGAAAGGTATAATTTGGAGTATTTCATCGGGCTACTCAACCTTTTACTGTTTAACTTTCTGCTTCGTCTCGTAATGGCTTTCAAAGAGTATCTAGATGCCATTAGTACGACGATTTTGTATATTTACGCAGTCCGCTTATGAGATTTAATATAACTGAACAAGTGAGACAAAAAATAAAAGTATCACAGCATATTAAGATTCCATATTCTAGTAAATTATTAGACATTGTAAAAACCAAGTATCAATCATATAATAAGATTTATAATGCTTTGTATAAAGCGAGTAATGATGGTGACGTAACCTACTTTTTTAGTAGAAAAAACTGTATTTATTATCATAGGGAGATAGATAATAAGACAGCCATATTTAAATTAGATATTTTACGGGGAGAGCATGAAGTATTTGACACTAGCCGTTTTATTCATAAGATTAGAGATAATGATAGTCTAGTGGTTAGGACGGATAATGGCAAGTGGTATATCATCACAGATAATGTAGATTGGAATGACCTTCAGGAATGTGTGGCGGTTATCGATGCTATAAGCGGCAATAACTTATATATAGAGAGTAGAAAAAGCAATTTATATCTAGAAATTTTCCCGCCAATAGCTAATAGTATAGTGCCTGTCCTTCAGGTTACAAAAAGTCATATTAACATTCACATGATAGATCTGAATATTAAAAGGCTTGACACTATATCGTGGAGTTTGAGTGATCTAAAAAATTTAATATCAACAGTAGCTGGTCAAAGCACAAGACATGTTAAGACAACACAAGAAATAATATTAGGAGACAATCTTATGCAAATAGACAATTTTTCTGAAGAAAATGACTATATATATAGAATGGATGAAAAAGGGAATAGTTACTTAAAGGTCATAAAGATTAACTTTAAATTAGTAGTATCTGGCGAAATAGCTATTTATGATTTTGCTGGGTTTCAGATTAGAATAGAATTTGAGAATGGGCAAATTAACTGCTACTGGAACATAGACTTTGATACTCTCTCTGAACGTCCGCATTTGGTCGCTAGAATAAAAGATGCGTCTAAACACGCATTATATAGAAAAGTTCCATATACACTCCAAGATCAAGAAATTAATCATAAAATTATGAAACTTTTTGTTAGAAAATATGCATATGTGGTATCAATAAAAAATAACTATTTATCCAATGTTTTGTATAGTAATAATTGTGTCAGTTTGTTTAGTAGTAGTCTAGGGTTAGGCGTAGTTATGAGTAAAAGCCGCATGGTACATTATCATGATGAGACTGTGGTGCACAATTATGAAGAATATACTATCATACTGACCAATTTATTTACTCAGCAGGATAGGAAAATAAAAAGGTTATTGATTATAGACAAAAAACGTGGTCTTGTAGGTATGTGGGAGATAACTAAGACGGAATGGGCATGCACGAGCGAATCTATAATGTATCATTTTTATTATCTCAAAGCTCACAACAAGCTAATTTTCACTTCTACGACCCATGAATCTACTTGTATATTTTGTATTAATATATACAAAATTTTCAATATCCTTAAGTCAAAATACCATTTGGGATGCGAAATTCAAAAGTATAAATACATAAAAGATGAAGTAAAGTCATATGATATAAAAGAACTGATAATAGACGCTATAGCCAGGCATCACAGAAAAGAGCCTAGAAAGGATAGTGTCCGAATAATAGGTCATCTGGTAGATGAAGACTTGTCGAAGATATATATTGCAGCTAAATATATGTTGAGCGAAGGTAGAAACATTCCAGAGTCAGCTATAGAAATATACACTGGCCTATTTATAGGCGAGCTCTCTTCCTCAAATCTCATATTAGAAATTGATTATTATCTAGTAGGCTCGCTAAAACTTAACTCTAGGTTATCATCATTAAGTAAAATTAATACAATAGAAAGACAAAAACGCAAAATCATTGACTTATTAAGGTTAGATTTATATAACTCTAATTATTTATATAGGCATAAATTTAAACATAATAGGGCAAAAGACTTAGATTGGTTATATGACAATAACAGGTTTATTGACCTTAAGTATAACAGGCGTAGCCGTAAGATTATTAAACAAAAACATTACATAATATGGGCCAATTTGTCCATGATAAATGAACTACTTCTATTGAGTTATGAATATAGAGGAAGTAAAGAAATAGAATATAATGAATTTATGAGTATTGTGCATAATCTTGTACTAGTGAATAAAATGCCTATGGTGAGTTTTGTAGAAAGGGCTGTTCAACCGTAAACGGTTGGGTTTCCTGCTTCGTCGCAGGATAGCTTTTAGGTAGCCTGTAAGGGATACAATCATCCACCAGAGCCTGCTCTACAGGCTTTAATAAGGTTGAGCATCCGCTTATCAACCAAAAAGATATTCGGAAAGATTGGGTCTTTTTTGCAGCACTTCGGAATGAGTCGCCACAATTACTGTTCTATGCATAGAGGCATTTTTAATCATTCCCCTCAGTATTTCCTCAGCTGATGGATCCAATCCTATTTCCGGTTCATCTATAAGTATGATAGACGGCATCTTTTGGATAGGTTGTAATAGTAGTGTGGATAGACATATAAACCGAAGTGTCCCATCTGAGAGTGCTTCAGGAGGACGGATTCTATTGTCTTGGTCTATCCATTTTAGACGAACTGTTGGTGGATTAGCTCTTTCATAAGGGACGAGATGAAAATCAACGAATTGCTCAAAAACTTGCCTAATGGTATTTACAATTCCCTGATACGCTTCTAGATAAGTCCTTTGCAGGTAATATAGGTAGGCTGCAATGTTGCCGCCGTCCCACCACAGCCTATCTGTCTGGTAAATATCTACTGTACTTTTCATTCTAGATGTCCAGCCAGTATCACAAAAGTGATAAACTATAGAAGACAGAAAATCTTGATAAACATAGCATTTTTTGCCTTTATTTAGTCTGACCCAAGTCGCAAGTTCGCTTTCATAGGACTTGTATTTGCGTAGTACCTCCCTGACAAGATTAGTGCTTCCTTTATCTTGATATAATAAAGCCTCCTCCGCTATAAGAAGACGATTATAGCTTAGAGACAGTTTAATTTCGTATCCGTCTCTGCTCATCGTGCTTTCATCTTCGAACCAAACCTCTATTTCAATCTCCTTAGTCTTTTCTGGCCCACCATGTAATATTTCAGCGGCCCCTCCTTGTCTTTCTACATATAGCTGGAATTCACCTTTAGCTAAATGGTGAAACATGTCAAAAATGCTGAGAAAGGCAGACTTGCCAGAGCCATTAGGGCCAGCTATAAAGTTGTATCTGTCCAATTCTAGGCTAAAATCGTCGAATATTTTATAACCTTTGACCCGAATACTTTTAAGAAACCTACTACCTTCCTTTCCCATTTCATTTGGATTTTTGTCTTTGTCCATTTCTTTCATAAATTTATGAATTTTACTTTTCTTCTACCATGTAATTTCGCGGACTGCACAACTTTCTTCGGTCGAGCTTCCTGCTTCGTCACAGGATGGCTTTTTAGGTAGCCTGTCGGGACTACGGTCATCCACCAGAGCCTGCTCCACAGGCTTCACTTCGGATCGTCCTAACCCTAGAGGCTTGGTTCTCGCCTAAGCGAGATACTATCGAAATGTACAAAATTGCCTTCGATTTGTGCTCCAATTCTAGTTCAGATCAAATAGACGAGATTAATTGTTGAAATTAGAAGACTTGCCATAATCCCGTAGTACAGATACAGCAGTTTTAGGATAACTGATTTTGCCTTGCGGTTTCGACGGTGATAATGTTATGGAAACGCATGTGCAAGTTAGCGGCAGTGAACTCAAAGCTCAGCTGTATAAAGCCTTCGCTATAAAGGAAATGTATCCCGCTATTGACCTTCTAGAGGAACTACTCAAAGATAACATTATGGAATTGCCGTGCTGGATGGAAGGGATTATCATAGAACGATTACGAAACGCTGGCGTAGGCATTAAGAGGAACGGCGGCTGGTACCGTTGTATCGCAGCATACACACTCTTGCCTAAAATGAGTGAAATCATAGATTTTGAACTGCAATATAAAAAAATTGTAGAAGACAACACATTTGAAGATGAAAATTTACTTGAGCAGTGGTTTGAAATAGTCAACGAAGCTGTTTCAATCACTGTTAACTCTATCTATGCAGAATTCGATGATATTGATAAGTAATGGGTAATTTTTTATGGGAAAACGAGCAATTGTATAGAAAATCATTCTGACCTCTCAATTTTATGACTAATACTCCCGCTTCATCGTATACAAGTTATCTTTTGTCGAAACAGGAAGCCTAACCTTGAAGTGTTAGGCAGTTCGATCCCGCTTATACATATGGTCATTCGTGTTTGTAAGAATAAACTATTATGGGTTCTATGCACTCAAAATAACACTCTTGTATTGAGGCTAGCAACAGTTGCTAATTTCTGTACAAATTTGTATACTTATAACATAGCTCCGCTATGAAGCTTCTAAGTGTAAAAGAGTGTAAAGGATTTTCGATAGTTTTAAGATGGAGATAGTTGTGGTCAATAGGTGTAGGCAGAATCTATGGACAAAGAGGTTCTAAAAATGCTGATAGAAAAGAAAAGTAACAGTAGCTTCGCAACAGTAGAGTGTTTATTGGCATTTGACACAAACGAAGATAAGGGTCGGGTATTAACCCTCATGCGTAAGTTCTCATCAATGGTCAGGTTTGCCTACAAAAGATTAATGGAGGGAGCGTCGAGTAAAGAACTGAAAAAACTGTTAGCCCAGAAGTATGGAATAAACACACGGTATTCGAGTGATGCTATACTTCTGGCTCAGCAAACTCTGGAATCTTGCGTAGAAAGAGAACAAAATCCGAAAAAGCTTGTTTTTGGCTCAAGGAAACTGTTTGAACAGATAAAGAAAAAACACTTAGCAGGCAAAAGAAGAGACGAACTAAGACAAAAATGGGAAGAAAGAAGATACGGCATTTTGTGTTCAAGAGGGGACAAATCACTACAAGGCAATCTAAACCTCAGACTTGTCAATCTGAGCAATCAATGGCATCTGCGGATTAATCTAGGTAACGGCGAGTATGTGTGGGCTAAGGTTATCCGATCAGCGAAAAGAAAAACCGACAAGTGGATAGGTTTCATCAGCGATATAGAACAAGCTGAGAAGACGGGCGAATGGTTTCCATACACAGTGAGACTGAAACTAAGGAACGGAAAAATCTATGCACAGTTCAGTAAAGAAGAGAATTGCCCCGAAGTGACTATCACAAAAGACAATGGTGTCATAGGTATTGACATCAATGCTTACCCTTTTCATTTGGCACTAGTTCATACGACAAAGGATGGTAACTTGGAGAAGTATGAGCGGATCAGCTTGGACAACCTATTAGAGGGCAGTTCAGAAAAAAGAGAGTACCTAAGCTGGCAAATAGCTCATCAGGTAGTGGAGATTGCTAAAAGAGAAAGGAAAGCGATCGTTGTAGAGAATTTGGAGAAACTACCAAAGGGCAGAAGAGGTGATGGATTACCTAAGTTGAGACAAAAACTACAAAAGTGGATATACAAAGCGTTACTGCAGAAGATTGAGATTATGGCGAAGCGGAATGGCATTCAAGTCGTCAAGGTCAATCCAGCCCATACATCAATCATTGGCAAACTGAAATACGCACCGCTTTACAACATAGACAAAGACACGGCGGGTGCTTATGTGATAGCAAGACGTGGTCTTGGCTTCAAAGAAAGATTACCTAAGAATTACCGAAATCTTTTGGAAGATAAGGAGTTTTTGTCTTACTCAGTAGCAAAGGTTGAGGATAGGATTGCTAAGCTTAGGAAGGAAATAGGAGAAGAGAAAAACGAGTACAAAAGGAATAAGCTAAGAAGTGATTTGAGACGACTCAAAGGGGAATTGAAACTTTTGCTTGGGTCTTTGTCGGACAGCGGGGAGAGCGAGTCAGCTACCCAACAAACCGTCAACCGCAAGATGGAACGGTTGCGGGGCCTTACCCATGTAAGGAAAAAAAGCTGGCAAGTTCTCTCCGTAGCCCTCGCCT
>Ga0308411_10001252_pt1 | contig 17288 bp, 11 predicted proteins | sample HotsprottomLayer_2_FD_203530 | JGI IMG/M metagenome (GOLD analysis project Ga0308411, IMG submission 203530) | Hot spring phototrophic mat microbial communities from Octopus Spring, Yellowstone National Park, Wyoming, United States -... | ecosystem: Environmental > Aquatic > Thermal springs >...
CCACATGGCTCGCTTGGCAAAGAAAGCAGCAGCGAAGTCCTAAGCTTTTATTAACTTACCTTTTGCGCGATTCGCGGTTCGCCGACTACGGGTAGAGTGCGAGAATCGTTGCGGTCGATCGAATCCTTGCTCTCGCGGGGGTTATTCCTTGTGGCTTTTCCAATTGGCAACGAAAGTTCGTCGCCTCCCTTGGGTCACTGACTGCCCTGAGAACTGAGTCGCAAATTGGTCCCAAGGGCGGTCGGCAAAAACGCCTGTTCGTCAACGTCATCGGATCAGTCCGGCTCGTTGATTGAATGGCCAAAACGGGAAGTAAACGACCAATGCCCGCCCCAGCAATAACCTCTCGGGGACCAGCCCCCATTCTCGACTGTCCGAACTCGATGCGCTGTTGTCACCCAAACACATGTAGTGCCCGGGCTGCACATAATACGTTTGCAACGTGTGCGATCCCCCGTCGATTTCGATCGCCGTGGTACTGCGATCGGTGTGGACGTAATAGGTATCTCGCCAAAGAGTCAGGTGCGAAATCCGAAATTGACCTGCCAAAGCTCCAATTCGCGCCGGCGCTTCAATGTCGTTTTCCGTGGTCGGCGTCAACACACGTGATGGATCGTAACTAACGCCATCCTCAAAAGGCAAACTTCGATCAACCCACACTGTGAGGCGGGAATCGAAATTGGCGAAACGAACTCGATAGGTTCCTTTCCCCTTGAGCTTGGTAGAACGGCGAGCGAGTTCCCGGCGGTGCCGTTGACGCTCCTCTTCGGTGATGCCGGTTAGCCGAACCAAAGAGCATTCCCCTTGGCCGACATCAAACACAGCCTGAAATCGATCGTTCCCTTTGGACAATTCGAGAGCAAACTGACCGGTTTCCGAATCGACCGCCACCTCCAAATCCAACATAAGGTCACTCACCCAGTACAGCCGAGGGGTCAGACCGAGGAGTTCCTGATTCGGATCCCCCACCCCCGAGTTGTAGCCAAGCATGTTGGTAATCAGAAAGCGATCATCGGTTTTGGGATAGTCCGAAACATTCACGAGTCGGCGGTGATGGTGGGCAATCTGCTCGAGTAGTTCCAAGCGCATGCGTTGATTGGCGGCGGCCAGCCGGGTCTGCGTTCCCAATCGGTGAGCATACGTGAGCCAAGACCAGTCTGTGCGATCGGACGGGGTGAAGCGAAATTGTTTGGGGGCGTTCGGATCGTCACCCGTCCAGCACCCGGATGAGGGCAATTCCCAGCGACGCACACCAGCGGCACCAAGGTCGGCAGGTTGATGGTCATTATCGTAAACGATACGCCGCATTTCGAGCATGACCGCAGGGGACTTTCGGACAATCTCGAAGTCTCCCTCCCGCGGCTGGCCATCCATTCGGCGCAACATGGACTCCCGAAATCGTTCGACCGCCGTCTCGTCATTGGGGAACATCTGATCGGGAGTGTGGCGTGCCAGCGGATTGTCGTTCGGGTGACGGTGCGGATAGGTCAGACTCGACGTGACGTAGAGGTCGCCACGAAACAGCGCCAAGGTCTCACCCGGCAAAGCGACACAGCGCTTAATGTAATTCATGGCCGTGGCGCCTTGCTGCGGTTCTTTAGGGTATTTAAACACAATAACCTGGTGGCGACCAGGGGCACTCAAATAGTTGCGATCGTACAAGAATTTGGCCACCAGGACCCGATCCCCACTCGACCAAGCGGGCGCAGTGGCTTTGGACCACGTCATTGGATTCATGCAATTCGGGCAAACACAACCCGTTATCTCCGAGGGAGGACGCCCGCCAGGAGGATCGACCTCTGCGGAGCAATTGACCGGAAATTTGTAACGGCATTGATCGCAGACGACCATGCGTTGAATGCCATACAAAGTTTCAGCCATTGATCCCGTCGGGATGACAAACGCCTCCGCAACAAACGTTTTCAGCAAGAGCACAAGCACGGTGACAAACACAATAGTCTCGGCAATTTCTCGCGGTGAATTGCGAGGCTCGTGCTTTTTCGTTCGATCAGCGGCGGGTTCGTTCGAAAGGGTTTTTTCTGGCGTCACAGTCATAGCTTCACAATGAGGTTGGGCCGCCATGTACCCACTGCCGTTGCGAAAGCCGATGGCGGCTGAAATCAAATTGTTATTATGGGGAACCCGCACAGGACTGCCAGACGGGGGCGGATGAGAGCCCAAACTGTTTGCCCCTTACCTCACCCAGCGAATCCGCTGCCAGTCGAGACTTTGCAGCTGCCATTGACCCCATTGGCTCCACCGACTCGGTTGATGCAACAGTAAAGGCCGACCCACGAAGAAGTCGAACGGAACACCTGGCCGGAGCCAATGCCGGCTGTCCTCGGAATTGGAGCTGTTGTCACCGAGCACAAAATACTCATCACTTCCCAGCGGCCAGGCATCGAAAATGCCATTTCGTCCGGACTGGGTGTAATGGACGTCTCGGTAAAGTCGAAACTCCCGGATGGTCACGGCGGGACCACGCGCTCCTAAGGAAATCGGCCGTGACACCCCACGTCGCATCCCATCCGCGGGCAAGTCGATTGGGGAAAAAACCTCTTGGCCGTCGATCGCCAAACTGATCCGCCGATCAACAAAGGCGATTTCAATTTGGTGTCGCTGCCGGGGGCTTAACATGGGCGGGCGTAGCAACCTTTCCGGTGGTGGAACGCCTCGAACCGTGAATCCTGGCTCACTTTGATTCGCATCTCGAATAGGCAATTCGATTTGCACTAGGCTGCGACCGTCGGTCATCATAAGGGACAAAACTCCACCGCCGGCTGCTGCTTCGACCTGGAATGCCGCTGCGAAGTCATGAACTTCACTTAATTCATGCCGGACGGCGCCCCCGTTGTACGCGAACCAATCTCGGATCACTTCCTCGCGTTCTTCGTCGAGGAGCCAATGCCGATAGGTCAGCCACCGTTCCTCGGCAGTCACCGAACTCGCTGGCCAGAACAAGTTTGATCCGTGCGGGATTTCGGACAGCGGGCTAAGATGCCGATCTTCGAATAAGGCCGAAATTCCCGCCAAGTGGCCGGAGACCCAACGCTGTCGCCAGGTCTGCGGCGGCTGACACGATTGGTCGAAAACCAACACACGCAGGGGACGTACCTCAGCAAGCGTTTTGCGGCACAACTGGTCGTTAACATACACATCGCCGTCGCGAATCTGGATTCTCTCGTTGGGCAAACCGACCACGCGCTTGACGTAGGGTTTGCTCCAATCGGAAGGATTGCGAAAGACCGCAACCTCCCAGCGCCGTGGCTTGCGGTATTCAAAAGCGGTTTTGTCCACCAGCAAACGATCTCCCGTCGTTTCAGGCACTTCCGCGAGAGGGAGTTGGCTGTAACCACAGTTCGGGCACCAGGCACCGTGATAGGCACGGTCGAAACCTCTTCGGTCGTCTGGGGTCTTGCAGGAGCTTCCAACCGTCACTCGATAACCGCACCTCGGACAGTCACAGGCTTTGTGATTGCCCAACATGGTCATCGCCATACTACCGGTGGGGACCCCAAACGGTTCGATGACGACGCAGCGCACGAACATGACCAGACAGATCACAAGGGCAATGGTCTCGGTGATGCGCCGCACACTCGACACGGCCTCGGCTCCGGCTCGTAGGGGAAGAATCGATCAGAGCTACCGATTGCACCAACATCTCAAATGGGGAGCGATCATCCCATTTCGCTGTAGTTCAATCATCGGACTCCAAGACAGCCAGAAAGGCTTGCTGCGGGATCTCAACCTGCCCGACTTGTTTCATACGTTTTTTTCCAGCTGCTTGTTTTGCCCAAAGTTTGCGTTTTCGGGTGATGTCGCCACCGTAGCATTTCGCCGTCACGTTTTTGCGAATCGCCGAGATCGTTTCCCGAGCGATCACACGTGACCCGATCGCAGCTTGCAGAGCGATTTCAAACAAATGCCGGTCGATTTCGCCACGAAGCTTTTGCACGAGCTTCCGACCCCGCCGTTCCGCCTCAGATCGATGCACAATCACGGATAATGCGTCCACCCGTTTGCCATGGACCAGGATATCGAGCCGTACCAGATCCGCCGGGCGATAACCGATCAACTCGTAATCCATTGTGCCGTAACCGTGGGTTACGGATTTCAATTTGTCGTACAGGTCATAGATCACTTCCGCCAAAGGCATTTCGTAAACTAACATCACGCGTGTCGGGCTGAGATACTCCTGTCGGACGAAAGCCCCACGGCGGTCGGCACATAGCTGCATGATGTCGCCGACGTTGCTCGCGGGAACCAAGAAACTGATACGCACAATTGGCTCACGAAACTCTTCGATCTGACCGGCGTCAGGCACTTCTTGCGGACTATTGACGACAATCACCTCGCCGTTCCGCTTCAGGATTTCGTAGGTGACGTTGGGTGCGGTCTGCACCAGATCGATGTCGCAGTCACGCTCCAATCGTTGCTGGATAATTTCTCGATGGAGCATACCCAAAAAACCGCAACGAAAACCAAACCCCAGTCCTTCACTGTTTTCGGGCTGGTAGACGAAGCTTGCATCATTGAGGCGGAGTTTGCCCAAAGCCTCGCGAAGGGCTTCAAAATCGTTATTGTTGACGGGGTAAAGACCACTGAAAACCATCGGCTTCGGTTGCTTATAGCCTGGCAATGGCTCCGTCGCAGGGCGAGCGCCATCGGTCACGGTGTCACCGATGTGGACATCCCCAATGTCCTTGATCTGAGCCGTGAAATAGCCGACCTGTCCAACCGATAGCTCCTCGCAGGGAGTCATTCCCGGGCGAAATCGGCCGATGTCGGTCACAACATATTCTTTCCCATCCCGCATCAACCGAATCCGCTGCCCTAAACGCAGGCATCCTTCCTTGATGCGGACGTAAACAACCACACCCTTGTAGGTGTCGAAATGGCTATTGTAGACCAAGCCACGGAGCGGTTCGTCGCGGCTTCCTGCAGGGGCCGGCACCCTCTCGATGACCGCCTGCAGCACGTCGTCAACGCCCAACCCGGTCTTCGCACTACAGCGCAACACCTCGGACGGGTCAATCGCCAACGCTTGCTCCATTTCCGCGATGACGACCTCAGGGCGAGCTGTCGGCATGTCGATTTTGTTCAAGACGGGAACGATGGTCAGATTGTGTTCCATCGCCAGGTAAGCGTTGGCTACTGTTTGGGCTTGGACCCCTTGGAATGCATCGACCAGCAAAATGGCCCCTTCGCAGGCGGCAAGGCTTCGTGATACCTCGTAGCTGAAATCGACGTGACCCGGGGTGTCAATCAGGTTAAGCTCATAAGTCTGTCCGTTAATCTGGTGATACAGCGTGACAGGGTGCATCCGAATGGTGATGCCCCGTTCCCGCTCCAGATCCATGGCGTCGAGTGCTTGCGCGCGATACTCCCGTGCGCTGATGGCGCCCGTTTTCAGCAAAAACTGGTCTGCCAGCGTACTCTTGCCGTGGTCGATGTGCGCGATGATACAGAAATTCCGAATCTGTTTTGAATCTGGCATGGTTCGCAAGTGGGTGGCGTGTACCGATCAGAGGTTTCTAGGGACCTCGCGGTCGGAACCGTCATCCGACTCTGTTCCGCTCTCTCATTCTTAGCAGATTACCAACGCCTTGAATAGAGCAGCCGTCGGAGTCCTGACGCCAAACCGCCGATACGCTCAAGGAAGCACACAGGGCAAAACGACATGGAAGCTCACCATGAAGCCATCTCGATTCACAGGCTCGGAAAAATGAGAAAAACCCCTTTGTTTCTTGCACTTTGCCTTCCGAGGTTTTACACTAAGGGCCGAACCCTCCCCTATCCTTTCGAGGAATGATCCATGAACCGATTCAACCGTCGTCATTTTCTCAAGAGCAGCGCGGTGCTGGGTGCCGGTTACTGGATGACAGCCACGGCGCGGTCCGCGGCTCGGGCAGCGGATCGGCCCAACGGGAAATTACAGTTCGCCGGGATTGGTGTGGGCGGCAAAGGATCGAGCGACATCGACCAATGTGGACCGCTCGGCACGGTCGTCGCTTTGTGCGATGTCGATCGTCGCATGTTGGAAGCGAAGAAAAAGAACTTTCCCGAGGCACAAACTTTCCGGGATTATCGAGAAATGTTGGAAAAACTCGGCGATAAGATCGACGCCGTCACCGTGAGTACCCCCGACCATATGCACGCTCCGCCCGCGTTAAAGGCCATGCGCATGGGCAAGCACGTTTATTGTCAGAAACCGCTGTGTCACACCGTTTGGGAAGCACGGCAAATGCGGCTAGCGGCACGGGAGAACCGCGTCTGCACGCAAATGGGAAATCAGGGAACGGCCGAAAACGGCCTTCGCCGTGCCGTCGAACTCGTTCAAGCGGGAGTTCTCGGCGCGGTGCGGGAGGTGCATGTTTGGACGAACCGTCCCATCTGGCCCCAAGCCCCGCAAGTCGTGGCGCGGCCCAAGGGCGAGTTCCAGATTCCTGACTATTTGGAGTGGGACCTGTTTCTGGGAGCGGCCCCCGAACGTCCGTATGCTCCGGGCTACCACCCGTTTGCCTGGCGGGGTTGGTGGGATTTCGGCACAGGAGCACTGGGCGATATGGCTTGCCACACAGCCAACATGGCCTACATGGCACTGCAACTCGGTAGTCCCGTGAGTGCTGAGGCCGAAGCTGGCGACGTCAACCCGGAAACGTGCCCTTCGTATGCACACGTGATCTTGAACTTCCCGGCTCGGGAATCGTTGCCGCCGGTCACCTGGCATTGGTACGAGGGTAAGAAAGACGGTAAGAAAATGCTACCGCCGGAGTCGCTTTTGTCCAAACTGTTGAAAGGCAATGAGAAATTAGCGGACAGCGGTTCGATCCTCGTGGGTGAGAAAGGTATTTTGTTCTCACCCAATGACTACGGAGCCGCTTATCGTTTGGTCGGCGAGGGGTTGGAAGAGGCTGCCAAGAAGGTGCCGCAATCGTTGCCACGAAATGGCCGGGGCGACGCCGGCATGAAAGAAGAATGGGTCCGCGCGATTCGCGAGAACAAACCGGAAATCGCCATGTCGAACTTCGACTACGCGGGCATGCTGACCGAGGCCGTGTTGCTCGGCAATGTGGCGATCCGCGCTCAGAAACGGATCGAATTTGATGCCGAACGGTGCGCTTGCACCAATGTTCCCGAAGCCAACGCTTTCATTAAGAAGTCGTACCGAAAAGGCTTCGAGATTTAGTTACATCGAAACACCCAAGGGCATGCGGCCCCTCAAGTCGATTTGAGGGGCCGCTTCATTTTTTGCCCAAAAATTCACTGAATTACCCAAATTGGCAACGGAGCGTGGAATTCGCCCGACGGTGAATTCCTCCGAAACCATTGAAGTCTACCCGGTCCAGCCGCCGATGGTGGGGACGAAGGGAGACTCCATGACCGAGACACACGCCCTCCTCGAACGGATACGGGATTTACGCGAACGGCTGGATCAAGTTCGGGGCATCGTGAGTGAAGCCCATCGGACGGCAACTTCGTTATTGGAGCCGGAAGCGGATGGCAATTTAGAAGAGCGTCTGGTGGAAGGAGAACGCCGTCAGGCGTTGCTCGAGGCGTCGATTCAACGGCTGACAGCCCAGGCAGCGGATGAGGAAATACGACCGACCCGGCTCATCCAGAAAGTGCGCCGACAACTGGAACGAGGCCGGGAACTCGTCGCCCAGCTAAAAGCTCTCGCCGACGAGCCGATCGTCGCCGCTGAGGATCCTGATGGGGTCGACGGTGAAAACCCGTTGTGGCTTGCGCATCGGGAAGTCGCGACAATGACGGAATCCGCCTTACGTTTGGTTCAGGCGTTTCCCGACTCCCCAAGTGCCCAGCTCCGCCTCGGCGAAGGGCTGGAGAGTCTCATGGACTCGGTGGCCGATCGGTTAGCGACGCTGACGGCTGCTGTCGAAGCTCGCAAAGCGGAAATGGGCCGCCGGACCGTCTTAGCACGGATACTCAGGGCGATTTACAACGGCGATCCGTTCGACGCGTCGGAACTCACTATTTTGATCGACTATTTACTGAATGAGGTCAAGCAGGGGCAACCACTTCGGTTTGTCTCGGTCTCCGCGAAGAAATCCGAAGAATTTATTGCGGCGCACAGCCTCATGGTCGCGCGGGTTGTGGCTCGGATGATCCGCCACGACCAGGACCTATGGAATGCCGCGCGCGATGTCGTCGCTGCCGCCATTCTGAAGGATGTCGGCATGTTAAGCGTATCGAGCGAGATTCTTGCTCAACCAGGGCCGCTCAACGACGACCAGAAGCGCCAGATTGAAGGACATTGTCGTGTCAGCGCTGACCTGATCGCGGATCGATTGCCCGCCGCTGCGCCATTGTGCGAGGCCATCCGGTCGCATCATGAACGACTTGACGGCACAGGTTACCCCGCGGGCCTACGTGGTGGTCAGATAAGTCCCTTGGGACGCCTCCTGGCCGTTGCGGACGTTTATGCCGCGATGTGTTGCGCACGCCCTCACCGACCGGCGCTCGACCCCCGAACTGCCATGACAGAAACGCTTCTCATGGCCGATCGAGGCCAACTCGACCGCGGATCGGCCGAGCGTCTATTGCAACTTGCCTTTTACCCTGTCGGCACTATCGTTGAGCTAGCTGATGGTGCCGTGGGCGTCGTCGTGGCAAATCATCTCACTTCCGCCGAGCGCCGTAACCCCGCGCGACCGGTAGTCGCTATCCTGGCCGACTCCCGAGGGAATTACCTGCCGACACCCCGGCATGTCGATTTGGCTGAATGCGATAGCCGCTCGGTCACCCGCACTTTGCCGTCGGTCCAACGAAGACGCTTGTTAGGCAGTCGTTATCCGCACCTGGTCTAATCTCGCCGACGCCGCAAATGATCCCCAAGTGGCGACGAGCCGAGTTTTTCTTTGTTAGCGAAAATAACGCCTTCGCGACATAGGGTGAACTCGTCGTTACCGTCGCACCGTATCTTTCGTTGGACGGTTCAGCCATCACTGGCCAGACTTGGTGTGATGGGCTACTTTCGCGCAACCCGACATCCTTGGCCGACTCTCGTCCTCCTCGTGCCCCTCTTATTGGCCTATGAAGGGGGCGTGCTATGGTTCGGCGGACCGAATCCCGATCTGATTCGCAATGGTGCCGACGCCTGGTTGAGGATGGCGTTGCAAGCGTATGGTTTGGAACAAGTTGTCATCGCACCGGTCTTCGTCGCTTTGATATTTGCTGTTTGGAGTTGGTGGCGCCGTCAGGACCGACCGGACGCGGTCCTCGGGGTCTGCTGTGGCATGGGCTTGGAGTGCTTCGGTTTCGCTATCCTCCTTTGGGGGTTGTCGCATGGGCTTGCTCCAATGCTCCAGCAGTTGGGAGTCACCTTGGCACAGCCACCAACGATCGACCCCGTCATGGCACGCCTGGTGACGTTCATTGGTGCTGGCATTTACGAGGAAATCCTGTTTCGGTTCCTCCTCTTTTCGGGTCTCACAATTTTGCTGAGGCTGGCCCTGACACCACGCTTCCAAGCCTTGTTGATCGCCGCTGTTATTTCAGCGTTTGTGTTTGCGGCGGCACATCATGTTGGTCCTTACGGCGAACCGATGAATAGTTATGTCTTTCTGTTTCGTTTTATGGCTGGAATGTACTTCGCGGCCGTTTATCATTTCCGGGGTTTCGCAGTTGCGGCTGGTGCTCACGCATGCTACGATGTTCTCGTCGGGCTGGCACCGTGAGGTCGACGTTTCTCGGTAATCATCATACACTTGCACACACGTCTTTCATAAATTGCTGCTAAGGATGTTCGTCCGTTTCCAAGCGAGGGGTTGCCGCATGGCCATCGCCGATTCCGCTGCTGAGACCTCTACTGACTTCCGACCCTATGTCCCGCCCTCTGAGTCGCCACGGGAATTCACTCTGCCCGCCGTCGTCACGGGGACGGTGCTGGGTCTGATTTTCTCGGCATCGTCGCTATACCTCGTCCTGAAAGTGGGGATGACCGTTTCGGCTTCGATTCCGGTGGCGGTTCTTGCCATCTCGTTGTTTCGCGTCGTTCGGAAATCGACGATCCTCGAAAACAACATTGTGCAAACCGCCGGTTCGGCAGGCGAGTCGATCGCCTTTGGCGTCGGTGTCACGATGCCAGCGCTGCTGATGCTCGGTTTTGACATGAGCCTGCCGCGAGTGATGGCGGTTTCTGTGTTGGGGGGATTGCTTGGTATTCTGGCGATGATTCCGCTGCGGCGAGCATTCATCGTCAAAATGCATGGCCGTCCGGGCCAGCCCGGAACGTTGTTATACCCGGAGGGTGTTGCCGCCGCTCAGGTGCTGATCTCGGGAGACAAAGGTGGTACCACCGGCAAAACAGTCTTCGCGGGGTTTGGTATAGCCTTCGTGCACAAGTTTGTGACACAGGCCTTGGGCGTGTTAAAGGAAACGGTGTCGGTACCAGTGGCCGCGATCAATCAGGCAGCCGTTTTCTCCGCCGATATGGCTTCGGAACTGCTCGGGGTCGGTTACATCATCGGGGCTCGGACATCCGGCATCATGATGGCCGGGGCTGTTCTCGGCTATCTCGTCATCATCCCCATCATTTTCTTCGTCGGGCAGTACACACCGACCGCAATCCCGCCCGCCTCCAAGCCGATCATGTCTTGGATGAATGATCCGAATTTAATTCCTTTGCTCCGCACGAACTACTTGCTTTACATTGGTGCTGGATGTGTCGCGACGGCGGGACTCATCAGCATGTTTCGCACTTTGCCGATGGTGCTGCGTACCATCAAGGCTGGTTTTTCGTCCGTCGGTGATGGTCATCAGAGCGGCGAAGTGCGACGCACGGATCGTGACATGCCCATGTCAGTTGTACTTTTCGGGAGCTTGGGGCTGATTGTACTCCTCGCTTTGTTTCTCGGTACGGAAGTGGCCTGGTTAAGTGCCATTGCCGGTGCCTTGCTGGTTGTGGTTTTCGGTTTTTTATTCGTCACGGTGTCGGCCCGGTTGACGGGAGAAATCGGCTCGTCGTCAAACCCCATCTCCGGAATGACAGTAGCGACTCTCATGGTGACCTGCCTCATCTTCTTGGCCTTAGGCTGGCAAACTCCGGAAGATCGGTTACTCGCGCTCTCCGTCGCCGCGGTCGTTTGTATTGCCTCCTCCAACGGTGGGACGACAGCCCAATCGCTAAAAACCGGCTTCCTGGTCGGCGGCACACCGATGGCGATGCAATATGCCATTTTGTTTGGTGCTTTGGTCTCAGCACTGGTGATTGGCGGGACATTGATCGCTTTTAACGCGGCAGGAACTGTGTACACCAACGACCCCCAATTTCTGCCCAAGGACGCCTCGAACGATGTCGTCGTTCTCACGCCTGAAGAAAGGAGCCGACTCTCAGAAAAAGAGCGCTATGGTGACAGAGAATATCTGATTTGGGACACACGGCGCGATGCCTTCACCCGGGGCAATTACCAGGCTCGCAAAGAGCTTCTGAAGGTTCCTGAGGGTACAGCGCCGGAAGGACGGTTCCTCGTTGATCCCGACACTGGGCGGGTGGCTTATCTCAAGGACCCAACGGTCGGAGGCGCGATCAACGAGCTGGATGGCCGTACTCTGACCCGCTTCCCCGCCCCAAAGACGAAGGTCATGCACATCATCATCGAGGGGGTTTTAACCCAAAAACTGAATTGGAGCCTAGTGCTGATCGGAGCAATGATCGCTATAACGCTCGAACTCTGTGGAATCTCCGCATTAGCTTTTGCCGTGGGAGTTTATGTCCCAATTCAGTTCTCCGTGCCGATCTTCCTGGGAGGTTTGGTGCGCTGGTATGTGGACCGACACTTGCTCCGGCAAGCACAAAATGAGGCTGGCGACGTGGCAAATGATCCCGAAGCCCGAGCACGGGCGGAAATTGAAGCTATCCGGAAGAGCGAAACCAGTCCGGGCGTTCTGCTTGCATCCGGCTACATTGCCGGCGGATCGCTCGCAGGCGTCGCGATAGCATTCCTGGCGTTTTCCGAAAAACTGCAAGCAAGGCTGTTGCAGGTCGGCGATCAATTCAAGACCTGGTCCAATCAGGCGATTATCGAAAAACCCTTTGACGTGACAAACGGCGACGTTGCCGCCCTTGGTGTTTTCGCGCTGCTGATTATTCTCTTGGTCGTCGTCGGCATGGGGAAGGTGCTTGCTCCACCACCTGAGGAGGGGACGAATTCATGAATTCCTCCCGGCAAACCCCAGTGACGGCGAAACCCGTTGGTCAAGGGCTTACGGCGCTCCTTGGATCGAGTGTCCCACGTAAAACACCAATGCCCCAACAGCAAGGATTGCCAGCATGACGCCTTCGGTTACCGTTTGCGGGTAAAGTACATTCCCGGCGATACCCGAGGGTACGATGCAAAGTCCCAAGAGCTGAAGGAATCGTCCCAATCGGTAACGCATAGGACTCGACCTGGCTTCCTGAAAGTGAGAGAAAAGATCGCATGGCTTCTCAAATCTGAAACGCGGACCCGAGTTTTGGGCCATCGCGGCAGCAAAACAGCCAGTGTGGTTGACCGGCACCCAAATTGCAGTTGATTCGGACGCCATGTTCAAGAAACTATGGGTTGGCCAGCTTCCTTGACAAGCGGTCGCGAGCATCTAGGAAAACCTCTCAGCGGGAGTGAAGGTCGGAATGAAGGGCAGCGTCGGCTTCAGATCCGACCGAGAAACACCGGAGAATCAGCCCGTGAGTCGATGGTTTCAATCGCCTTCCAGAGTGTTACGTCGAGTCGCCCTCGCCTGGGGTGTTTTGTTTACGATTGGTATGGTCGGATGCGACGAGGCTTATGATCCTGAACTGCTGTATCCGATTCGTCGCGATTGGATCATAAACGCCGAATCCTTGGAAGGGACCCCCGGCAACATCAACCCGCCCGGCTTGTTACCCCTTCAAATTCTCGACGGTCGCAAGGAGCTTCTGGGAATTAGCAATGATTTCTTGAAAGCCCGCGATGATGGGAAGATTGTCGATCCGCGGCCGATTGTGGATAGCAGCAATTTGGGCGTGGAACTGATGCGGGCGTTGCGGGACCTCGCGGGGAGACCTCGATTCCCCAAGATCGACGTGGACGATGATTCGTTGAACGAGCGGTTGGCGAAGGAACTGAAGTTAGACCGCAAGACTCTCGAGCGGGGCAGCGTGGTCTACCGGCGTAATTGCCTGCACTGTCATGGTTTGAACGGTGATGGCAAAGGCCCTACGGGACTTTGGGTGAACCCTCATCCGCGGGATTTCCGTTCCGGGATTTTCAAATATGTCTCGTCCAGTCAGGATGAAGGAAAGCGGAAGCCCCTGCGGGAAGACCTCCGTCGCACACTGACAAACGGTATCGAGGGGACTTCGATGCCGTCGTTTGCTTTGTTGCCCCCTGAGGACATGGATGCCGTGATCAGTTACGTGATTCATCTCAGCATTCGGGGTGAAGCAGAGATGGAGACTTTGAAAGAACTGATCTTGGAGCGCGGCCAGTCCGCAGGGGCGGCTGAGGAGGTCGAGCAGACACCGATTGTCGAGCGTGTGCGAAGCAAGGCGCGAACGGCGGCGGAGCGTTGGTTAGAGGCTCTCACCTCGCAACTCATGCCGGCTAGCCAGCCCGATTATGAGAATGACGAAGCCAAGATGCTCGAAGCGGCGGCGCGAGGCTATAAATTCTTCACTCGCTCGGATCAGTGCGTCCAATGCCATACGAATTTCGGCCGTGATGCAGACCTGCGTTATGACATGTGGGGGACGATGGTAAGGCCGCGTAATTTGACGGCAAACATCTACGGTGGAGGTCGTCGGCCCATCGACTTCTATTGGCGGATTCATTTGGGAATCCGTGGGTCAGGCATGCCGAGTTTTGCCCCTGTCAACGAAAAGGATCCGGCCGTCAAAGACGCTGAAGCCCGCGAAAAAACGATGTGGGATGTGGTGGCGTTTATACGGTTGTTGCCTTATCCCGAGTGGCGGGCCAAGCTTAGCAAAGCCCACGGGATCTTTTTGGACTGAACCAGGGAGTTTGGACCGCGGCGAACCATCGCGGGGAATGATCCATGACCTACGCTATCATCGCTTTACTTACGGTTGCGACGTTAATCTACGGCCTTTACGTTGTATTCCCGGCTGCATTGAAGCCCTCGGGGAAAGGTGTCAAACGTTGGGCATACTTGTTTGGCATCACGCTGATCACCGAAATCCTCGTCTTTGCATTGGCGCCGTTATTTGGCTGGTGGTTACCGCCAGGTCGCTCGACCTATTCCGGTGATATCGATCTGCTGTTTTACGTCATCCTTGCCGTTACGGGTGCAACGTTCATTGGCGTGTCGATTGTTTACACTTACGTTTTGTTCAAGTATCCGTCGCAAGAAGGCCGGCCCTCCTTGTATTCGCATGGCAACATCAAATTGGAGATGGTTTGGACGGCCATTCCGGGGGTGCTGCTTTTCTTGTTAGCCATCGGACAGATTCCCGCCTGGCTCAAGGTTAAGATGCCGACACTGGATGAAGGTTCCGCGGCCCAAGCCCTGCAAGTTGAAGTCGTGGGGCGACAATGGGAATGGCGCGTACGGTATCCCAGTTCAGAGCATTTGGAACGTTGGCGGAGCGATCCCAGGGCAGCGCTGACCGATCTACGTCGCAAATTGGCGCCACAGCCCGACGACGTTCGCCTGGTCAATGAATTGCATGCCGTGAAAGGCGAGCGTTTGTTCATCCACTTACGAACGATGGACGTGATCCACAGTTTGTTTTTACCGCAGATGCGCTTGAAGCAGGACGCCTTGCCGGGCAAGACGATCTTAGCCTGGTTCGAGCCGACCGAAGCGAATTGTCAGCGTGTGGGCGACACGTGGCACACGGGAGTACGCAAGGACGCTAAGGGAAATTGGGTGGAAGATCCGCTGTACAAGTGGGAGATCGCGTGCACAGAGTTTTGCGGCTCCCGGCACTCCTTGATGCGGGGCAAGCTTTTTGTCCACGAAACACGTGAGGATTTCGAGGCTTGGCTGAAACTGGCGGCTGCGCGGCAACGGGTGACAGCACCCCCGACTGAAGCCAAACCTGGAGCCGGTGCCGCCGGCCAATAGCCCTGTTCATTGCCAAACTCTGTTGGGGACTTGTGAGGAAATCCGATTTTTGGGGCAATGGGTTGTCAATATGAGCGAGAATCTGACGCATGCCGCGGAGCACGGTCATCACGAGGAACTCAGCTTCCTGCAAAAATATGTCTTTTCGCGTGACCACAAGATCATTGGTATTCAATTTTTGTTCACGGGTTTGTTAATGCTCCTCCTCGGCGGTGGGTTGGCGTTATTCTTTCGCATCCAACTGGGTTGGCCGGGCGCGGAAATCCCGATCATTGGCAAATGGCTCTGGGATGGTCCAGCCGGTCGGGTCATGCCGCCCGACTTTTACAACATGCTCTTCACCATGCATGCTTCGGTGATGATTTTTTTCGTGATCATCCCGTTACTCACCGGAGCGTTTGGCAATTTCCTGATCCCCCTCATGATCGGTGCCAAGGACATGGCCTTCCCGACCTTGAATATGCTCTCCTATTGGTTCATGTGGCCCGCACTCATTGTCATTCTGATTTCATTTTTTGTCGATGGCGGTGCCGCGGCTTCCGGGTGGACTGCGTATCCCACGATCGCCAGTGTGACGATGCCCTCAGGCTCCGGCAGTTTGCGCGCTCCTTCACAGCCGGGATCAGGGATTGGTCAGGTGTTGTGGCTGCTGTCGGTGATCTTCGTCGGTGTCTCATCGATGATGGGTTCGGTCAACTACATCACGACGATTATCAACATGCGGGCTGTCGGCATGACGATGTTCCGCATGCCGATGACGGTTTGGGGCATGTTCATCACGGCGATTTTACAGGCGTTTGCTTTGCCGGTCCTCACGGTGGCGCTGTTCCTGCAGTTGTTTGACAAGACGATAGGCACGACCTTTTTCTTACCGCCCTCGGGTTTGAGCTTCGGCAACTGGACGACAGGGCCGGGTGGCGGACAGCCTTTGTTGTGGCAGCACCTCTTCTGGTTCTATTCGCATCCAGCGGTTTACATCATGATCCTCCCCGCCATGGGGATGGTTTCCGATATCCTGGTCACCTTCGCTCGGAAGCCGCTTTTCGGATACAAGCCGATGGTGCTGGCCATCGCGGGTATTGCCGGACTGGGATTCATTGTCTGGGGGCATCACATGTTCCAATCCGGGATGGACCCCCGCTTGGGTACAGGATTCATGGTGGCGACGATCATGATCGCGCTTCCCAGTGCGGTGAAGACGTTTAATTGGCTCGGCACACTTTGGGGCGGGAATATTACCTTTTCAACATCGATGCTCAATGCTTTGGCGTTTGTTTCCATGTTTGTGGTCGGCGGACTTTCAGGGATTTTCATGGCCGCCACGCCGGTGGACGTCTTCATCCACGACACGTACTACATTGTCGCACACATCCATTACGTGCTGTTTATGAGCACGATGTTCGGCATCTTCGCTGGGGTAACACATTGGTTTCCCAAGATGTTTGGCCGGATGATGAATGAACGAGTGGGTAAGATTCACTTTGTTATTACCTTCATCGCGGCCAATTGCACGTTCTACCCTATGCACATTTTGGGCGTCGGTGGTACCCCGCGCCGATACTTCGAGCCGACAGCATTTGATTATTTGCAACATTTGCAAGGCATTAACACATTCATCAGCATCAGTGCCTTCGTGATGGGCTTCGCTCAGTTGCTTTTCCTCGGCAACATGTTCTACAGCTTGTTCTGGGGTGAGAAGGCAACACGCAATCCGTGGCGAGCAAATACCTTGGAGTGGACCGCGCCATCACCTCCAGGCCATGGCAATTTCGATGTGGCACCTGTAGTCTTGCGCGGACCCTACGAATACTCCGTGCCCGACATGGACACCGATTACCTCCCGCAGACGGCTGAAGTGCCCGCCGGTGTAAGTGTGCCTGCACATGCCCATTGATTGGAGCAGAGGGATTTCACCGAACGTGCCATGAATTGGGAGCCCACCACAAGTCCGGTCATCGCTTACCCGCTGTGGGTCCGCGCGGCAAGTGCTCTGACCGCCGTATCGGTTTTCATTCTGCTGGCAATCGGGACGCTTGTTACGACCTTTGGTGTGGGAATGGCCGACACTGTTTGGCCAACTCCGCCTTGGTATCTGCTCTTCCACGAACGAGCTGGTAACTTCGGATGGTACGTGGAACATGCTCATCGAATCGCTGGCTATGCCGTGGGCTTTCTCATCTTGCTGATCGCTGTAACGCTCTGGAGTTATAGCCCCTCGCGCT
>Ga0308411_10001254_pt1 | contig 17284 bp, 17 predicted proteins | sample HotsprottomLayer_2_FD_203530 | JGI IMG/M metagenome (GOLD analysis project Ga0308411, IMG submission 203530) | Hot spring phototrophic mat microbial communities from Octopus Spring, Yellowstone National Park, Wyoming, United States -... | ecosystem: Environmental > Aquatic > Thermal springs >...
GCGCTCGATCGGCAGCTCGCGCGCCGACCCCTACTCCGCGATTGCCGGGGCCTGCGCGGCGCTGTACGGGCCGCTGCACGGCGGAGCGAACGAGGCGGTCCTGCGCATGCTGGCCCGCATCGGATCGGTCCAGGGCATCCCCGCCTTTCTCGAGCGCGTCCGCCGCGGCGAGGAGAAACTGATGGGGTTCGGGCACCGCGTGTATCGGAACTTCGATCCGCGCGGGAAGATCATCAAGGCACTGGCTTCCGAGGTGTTCGAGGTCACCGGAAGGAACCCGATTCTCGACGTGGCGCTCGAACTCGAGCGGATCGCGCTCGAGGACGACTACTTCCAGAAGCGCAAGCTCTATCCGAACGTGGATTTCTACTCGGGCATCATCTATCAGGCGATGGGCTTCCCGCTCGACATGTTCCCGGTGCTCTTCGCCATCCCACGAACCGCTGGCTGGATCGCGCAGTGGCTCGAGATGGTGCAGGACGAGGAGCAGAAGATCGCGCGCCCGCGCCAGGTGTACGTGGGCCACGCCCCGCGAGACTACGTGCCCCTCGAGGCGCGAAGCGGAGCGACGGCGCCCGCCGCCGAGCCGGCGCTCAGGAAACCACCGCCAGGTCCTTGAAGCGCGCGATGGCTTCCCAGTCGTAGCCGAGTTCGAGCAGGAGCTCCTCGGTATGAGCGCCAACCTCTGCTGCCGGGGAACGGACGGGCGGGGGAGCGCCGTCGAACTGCACAGGGTTCGCACAGAGGCGCACCGGCCCCTCGGGATGCATGGCTTCCAGGAGGTAGCCGTTGGCACCGACCTGGGGATCGGCCGGGAGATCGAGCGGGGTCTGCACCGGCCCCCAGATGCACTCCGACGATCGCAGGAGCTCCTCCCACGCGCTGCGCGGACGGGTTGCGAACCACGCGGAGAGCTCGTCGCGAATCGCGCTGGCCTGTTCCGCACGACTCTGCGGGGTCGGCCAGCGCTCGAGCAGATCGGCGCGGCCGATGGCGGGGGCAAAGACCGGCCAGAAGCGCTCGGCTTGCAGCATCATGAGAACCAGCCCTTTCCCATCGGCGCAGAGGTACGTGCCGACGAGCGGATTCGGCGGCGGTGGCATGGCGCCGGCGGAGGGCAGCATGAAACCGTACATGAGCGCGGCCACGATGTCGGGCGACAGGACCCACATGGCAGTGCCGAGGAGCGAGACGTCAACTTCCCCCCCCAACCCGCTGCGCTCGCGGCGGAACAGGGCGGCGGCGACCCCGCCGGCCAGCGCCATGCCGCCGATGAAGTCACCGAAGGCCGGGCGCTGCTGCAGGAGGGGCTGGCCAGGGGTCGAATACCGATCGGCGATGCCTCCCCGAGACCAGAACGAGACGGCATCGTAGCCTCCGCGGTTCGCATCGGGCCCGCGCCGCCCCTGGCCATGGCCCCGGGCATACACCAGCCGCGGATTGAGCGGGCGGAGATCCTCCCAGCGCAGGCGTAGCCGCTCCCGGGCGGGATCGAGAAAGCTCGTGAGGAAGACGTCGACGCGCGGCAACAGCCGCTCGAGGATCTCGCGGCCTGCCGCATGAGCCAGGTCGATGCCGACGCTGCGCTTGTTGCGGCCGAGCTGCTCGACGAAAAAATTCCGCCCGGAGGCTCCGGGAATCATGCCGCCCGTGACCAGCCCACGAATGGGATCCCCGTGGCGGGGATGCTCGATCTTGATGACCCTTGCGCCCCAGTCCCCGAGGACGGTGGCGGCCGAGGGGACGAATCCCCAGTCGGCGACTTCGAGCACGGTGACCCCCGCAAGCACATCCGTCATGGGCCGCACCGTAGCCTTGCCGCTGCTGGCCTGACAAGGGCGCGGCCGCGCTGGCGCTGCCTCAGGGCGGAGGTGCGGGGAGTGGCAGGCGGACGACGAGATGCATGCCGCGAGCCGGAACCAGCGACACCAGCCCGCCGATCGCCTGCGCGCGGTCGCGAACGGTCAGCAGGTCCGGGTCGTCGCTTCGGGTCGCGACGGCGTCAGAGTCGTCGTTGGACACCTCGAGGACGAGCTCGTCGCCCTGCAGGTTTAGGCTCACGGTAGCGCGCGTGGCGCGTCCGGGGCGTGCCAGGTATTCGAGCGCGTCCTGGCTGATGCGGAAGATCGCGGTCTCGACCTCGGCAGGGAGACGCTCCGGAAGGCCACGGATGTCCAAGCTGGTGGCAATCCGGTGGCGTGCCGTGAAGCTCTGGAGATACGTTTCCAGCGATGGTCGGAGACCGTAGTCGTCGAGGACGGAGGGCCGCAGGCGCTGCGACAGGCCGCGGATGTGTCCGAGCGTGAGGGCCGCCAGACGACGGGCCTCGGCGAGCGGGTGACGTACGCTGTCGCTCGGCGACGGTAGCTGGTGCTCGGCAAGCCACAGGTACGACAGCGCGGCCGTCAGGAACTGCCCGACCTCGTCGTGGAGCTCGCGGGATACTTGTCCACGCTCGCGTTCCTGCGCCGTCATGAGGCGCCTGGCGATCGCGGTGAGCTCCTGCTGTGCCTGCTCGAGCATGGCGCGCATGCGCCCGACGTGCGCGGCGGAGACCACCGCAGCGCCTCCCGCCATGGCGAAGCAGGCCAGCGCCAGACCGAGCAGGGGTAGAGCGATCGAGTGGACGATCCCGACCGCGATCAGCGCGGCGGCCGTCGAGGTGGCGACCGCCGCCGCGACGGCGGTACTCCAGGCAAGGACGACCGTCGCCGCGACGAGGAGGCTGCCGAGAACGGCTGCCGCGATGGGCAGGAGTTGGAGATCGTGAGATACGACGGTGATCGCCAGCCCGAGAAGCAGCGCGTACACGCCACCCCCGCCTGCCTGGACGGGCCAGGCGCGCCACGGCGTGGGCTCGCGCAGGGCCGTCACGGCGCTCGTCTCGTAGCGCCGGGGCTCGCGGCGGGCAAGCGGGTTGGTGGTCGGAAAGCGGTGTCAGGCGAGGCCGTAGAGCGCGGCGCAATTGCCTCCGGCGATGAGCGTACGCTCCTCCTGCGGTACATCCCGGAAGTGTTCGGCCAGCGCTTCGCGGGATTTTGGCCAGGTGCTGTCGGAGTGCGGGTAGTCCGTCGACCACATGATGTTGCGGAGTCCTGCACGGTGCCGCTCGGCCACGCCCGCGAGATCCTGAATGAACGTGGCGTAGCCCTGCCGGTACCAGTAGGTGCTCGGCTTCTCGGTGATCACCGATTTCGTCCAGAAGCGATGTTTGGCGAAGGTCTGGTCCATGCGCTCGAGAAAATACGGAATCCACCCGATGCCGCATTCGACGAGCACGAATCGCAGGTCGGGGTGGCGAGCGAGGATGCCGGTGAAGACCAGGGTCGCGACGGTCTCGCAGATCGAGATCGGAGCGATGGCGATGAAGGTCTCCTTGACCCCGGGCGTGGGGTTCATGAACGTCGCCTGGACGTTCTGCTTGCGGGGACCGACAATGTGGAAGCTCATCGGCAGCCGCGTCTCGGCAACTAACGCCCAGAACGGCTCGTACGCGGGGTCCCACAGGGGCTTGCCTCCCCGCTCATCGGGAAAGGGATCGACGTGGAAGCCTCTGAGGCCCATGCCGGCGACGCGCTGCAGCTCGGCGAGCGCCTCGTCGATATCGACGAGCGGGATGTGGGCCAGGCCGACGAGACGATTCGGGGCAGCCTTGGAGAACTCGACCATCCAGTCGTTGTAGACCTGCACCACGTAACGCCGCAGCGCGGGATCCGCGGGGTACTGGGTGACGGGTCCGCCGAAGTACAGGACTTCCGCGTCGACCCCATCCAGGTCCATGTCGGCGAGCCGCGCCGCAGGGTCGTAGGAGCCGGGCCGCATGTCCTTGTAGCCCAGACCGTAGGCCTTGAACTCCTCCGGCTTGCGTCCGGCCGAGGCGTCGAGACCGACGGCACTGCTGATCTGCGAGTCGACGATCCAAAAGTCGCCCTGATCGGTCGATTCGACTCGCGGGACCCGGTCGCGCAAGGAGGCGGGTGCGTTCCGTGTCCACAGATCCTTGGGGGGATTTACGTGCGAGTCCGCGGAGACAATGCGCTCTCTGGCCATGGGCGTCGTGTAGCCGAGTCCGTGCGTGGCGATCAAGCGCTCGATCGAATCGGATCGCGCCGCAGGGTCCTCTCAGGGGAGCAGCGGCATGCGGGGCCCGAGGAGGTCGAGGAGGGCCTCGCGTACGGTGGGGCTGACGTCCCGTGCGCGGGTGATCACGGCCTGGGCTTTCCGGCGGAGCTTCTCGATCTGCCGGGCGGCTCGCCGGGCCTTGCGCGAGTCGGGCGGTGCGAGCGCAGACCGTTTGGCTTCCATGCTGCGCAGGATCCGCAAGAGCTTCTTCCGCGTCTTCGGGCCGAGGCCATCCGGTGTCGTTGCCGCGATCCTGGCCTGCAGGCCGCCGAGGAAACAGCCGAGCCCCTCGACGCCGCGCAGACGCTGGTGGACGCAGCTTCCACTCGTATCGCAGGAATCCTGGGTGCAGGCATCGCCGTCATCGCAGCTGCGGGGACGGTGGATGCAGCCGCTGGCGGCCTCGCAGGCATCGTCGGTGCAGGCGTTACCGTCGTCGCAAGGCGACAGTGCGTGCACGCATGCCTGTGATGCGGGATCGCACGCATCCTGGGTGCACGCATTGCTGTCATCGCACGACGGCGGGGCGCCGAGGTCGCAGACCCCGGCCACGCAGCGGTAGCCTCCGCACAGGCCAAGGGGTCCGCACTCCTGGTGCGTGGCGCACGGAATGCACGGCCCCGCCGAGGCCGTAGTGCACAGCTCGCCGCGACGACAGATCTCGGGAAGGCAGGTGGAGCCTGCACTGCCGTTGGCCTCGCCCTCGTCACATTCCTCCCCGCAGTCGACGACGCCGTTTCCGCAGCGCTCCTCTTGGCCGCGGGCATCGCAGCCGTCGCACGGCTCGGTATTCCCGTCGTCGCAGGTCTCGCCGCACTCCACGATGGCATTCCCGGGTCGTTCGCGCAGGCAGCTGGCCGAGCAGCCATCGCAGTCCACGGTATTGCCGTCGTCGCATTGCTCGCCTGGGTCTTCCACGCCGTTGCCGCAGGTCGGCAGCAGGGCCTCGCAGGAGGGCGTGCAGACCGGCGAGCCGTCCGGGCCATCGTCGCAGGCCTCGAGACACTCGCGCACGCCGTTCCCGCAGCGCTCGATCGTGCAGCGATCTGACACCCCATCGCAGGGGATCGTGTTGCCGTCGTCTGCCGCCTCGTCGCATTCCACGATCGCATCGCCGCAGACGGCATCGGGCCGACTGCAGTCACCCCGACAGCCATCGCAGTCCGCGGTATTGCCGTCGTCGCAGGTCTCGCCGCAGTCGACGACACCATTGCCACATTCGACGGGTGGCTCGACCTGACAGCTCGCGTCGCAGCCGTCGCACGGCTGCGTGTTCCCGTCGTCGCAGCCTTCGCCCGCGTCGAGGCGCCCATTGCCGCAGCCCGGGGGCACGGGAATGCCCCCGCACGGAACGAGCGTCTCGTCGACGACGAGCGTCGGGGCGGGGGACACATTGGCCGACGGATCGACGATCACGCTGCCACCGGGGCGATGCGCCAGGCGAATGCCCCGTTTCGACGTCAGCCGGCCGGCGATGCGCAGCGAGTTGCTGGCGGCCAGCTGGATCTCGGGCTCGACGGCCCCGGGGCCTGTGGCACGAAGGACGGCCGTTGCCGGGACCACGAGGTCGCACCAGGCTGTTGCACCGATTTGGCCCGATGAGCCCTCGCCCGAGGCGTTGATGGTGCCGAGCACGATGCGGCGCGATGCCGACAGGCTGACGGTCCCTCCGGCGCCGTTGTTCCCATTGCCCGAGACGTCGAGGACGGCCCCGGGGGCGAGCTCGAGGTCGGCACCGGCGGATAGCTCGATGTACCCCGCACCTCCGCCTGCGGTCGTCGTGAGGTCATAGCGTCCTGTCACAGTGACCGAAGCGTCGCTCGTCACCGTCATGCTTCCGCCCTCGCCGGCGCCATCCGGTCCGTCGGCGCCGCGCAGGTCGAGCAGGCGTGAGACAGCGAGGCGGACCGGTCCCCGGGCTTCGACCTCGAGAGTTCCGCCTTCGCCCCCGGACCCGGAGCGGGCGCGGGCACTCAGCGATCCGGCCAAGGTCACGCCACCTTCGGCCAGAAAGGAGAGCACGCCACCGAAGATCCCATTCGCGACGACCGACCCGGCGAGCGTCGTGTCGTTGGCAGAGCTGAGATAAATCTGCCCGCCGTCCCCTTGCGTGCTTTCGGCTTCGAGGGAGCCGGTGACGAGGATCGTTCCCGCTTCGACCTCGATGAAGCCGCCATCCTGCGCACCGCCGTTGGCAGCCACCACGCCGTCGATGAATACGCGCTCGCTCGCGGCGAGCGTCACGCGCCCTGCGCCGACGTCGACGGTACCGATGGCTTGTCGCCTGCCCGCGCGGTTGACGAGGATCGAGAGATCGCCGGTCGTGGCTTCGAGGAGAATCGTCCCCCTGGGGGCACCGAGCACTCCCCCATTCACGGACAGCGTGGCCGCCCGGATTGTCATCGCCGTCGTGGTCGTGACGCGGACACCGGGGCCGATCTCGAGGGGCCGGGCGCCGAAGTCGAGGACGGCCCCTGGGGCGACCTCGACGTCCTTGCCAATCACGCAACGCGACGCGGCAGGGGGGCACAGGTCATCGGCCGTTGTGGCCGGGATGGCGAGAGTCGTCCGGGGCAGGAAGAGGACGGTAGCGGCGAGCAGAGCCCCGACCGCGGTGACGGAACGCATCGCGGCTGCTGGGCTAGCAACGCATGTGCCCGATATGCCGACCAGGGCTGCGACGGGCTGGCCGGCCGAGGCGCTCGGTCTGCGGCAGCGCCGCAACCATCGGGCAGGTGTGCCACGGGGCCCGTCCGGGCGGCCGTGCCGCACGGGAACAGACGCCGGACTGGGCAGGCACCATGGGTTCGGCGAGGAGAGCGTCATCGATTCGTCGCTCTGCTCCGATACACCATCGCCGACGGGTGGGGAAAGAAAGCAGGGCGTGGACATCGGGGTGGCATCGCCGTTGCTCGGCACGGAGGGTATGACGAGGCGCGAACGCCGGAATCGGGGGCTGACGCTCATCGAGCTGCTGGTGGTGGTCGCCGTGATCGGGATTCTGGCGGCTGTCGCGATCCCGCAGTTTGCCAGCCGCCAGGCGAAGGCCTTCGATGCCCGCGTGGCGCAGGATACCCGAAATGCAGCGGCAGGTCAGGAGCTGTATTTCCTCGAGCATTTCGAGTACTTCGATGGGGACTGCGCTGCGCTCCCCGGCTACACGCCGTCCGCCGGCATCCAGGCCGACTGCGAAGGTAATGGGGTGAGTTTCGAGGTGCGAGTCGATCATCCCTCCTCGACGCGGCGCTGTACCTGGAACAGCATCAGCGATCCCGTGATGGTGTGTACGGCGAAGTAAGTCAGGGGAGCGCTTGCCGGAGCCACCGAGACCGTATACGCAGCGTCGTCAATGGTCGACATGTCCGAGGTTCGCGCCCGCATCGAGGCAGCGATCCCGGGCGCTGCGGTGAGGGTGACGGACTCGACCGGCGGAGGAGACCACTTCGATGTGGAGGTGATCGCCGAGGCGTTCGCCGGGAAGGCCTTGGTCGATCAACACCGCATGGTATACACCGCGCTCGCCGACCTGATGCCTCGCATCCACGCGCTGGCCTTGCGCACGCGGACGCCGTAGGTAAAGACGACCTCATGGGCGACGTCATGCAGGAAATCGCGCGCGAGGTGGCAGAACACCCCGTGGTGATCTACATGAAAGGGACACCGAGATTCCCGATGTGCGGCTTCTCCGCGGCCACGGTGGAGGTGCTGCAGGAGATCGGGGTGCCTTTTAAGGCTGTCGACGTCCTCGCCGAAGCCGAGAAGCGCGAGGCCATCAAGGCCTTCACGCACTGGCCGACCATTCCTCAGGTATTCGTCGGGGGAAAATTTATCGGCGGCTGCGACATCGTGCGGGAGATGCACGCCCGCGGCGAGCTGGCACCCCTTGTCCATGCCGCGGTGGCGGCGAGGTGACGGCGCCGTAGTCCGCCGCAGGGCCGGAGGGTCCAGCGTTCGTGTAACCAGTAGTTGGCGAGCTTCTGCCATTCGTTGAGCACCTCCTTGGCTGCCCGACGGTCTCGCCACCACGCCTTGGTCGGAAATCGGGCGCGGCGCGCAGGTCGCACGGCGAGCGCGATGTCGGACCCGATGGCACCCCGGAGCAGGAGGCGGGCCCGACGGGTGTGCGACGGCGAGGTGACGACGACCAGGCTCTGCATGCCGCGGCGGCAAGCCCAACGCCCGATGACATTCGCCTCCGATCGCGTGCTCTGGGCTCGCCTGCGCAGGACGAGGATGGCCTGTGGCGGAACGCCGAGGCGCAGCAACGCGTCCTGCGCGAGCTCGTGGCCCTCGGGGAGACGTATGCCCTGGGCCCGCAGCGCGGCAGCGCCTCGCGGGAGCTGCTCTCTGGTGAGGACGACGAGCGGGGCTACGCCGTCGCGCCAGAGACGGGCAGCCTCCGGGACGCGCTCGGCTGGGGCTCCGGAGAGCATGACGATGGCATCGGCGCGAGGGGGCACGGGATCGGCCACGACGAGAAGCCGTGCGGCAGCGCTTGCGGCGAAGAGCGCCGCGCCGGTCGTTCCCAGGAAAGCGACAGCGAGGATGCGCCAGCACGGGCTGCTCGCGCCACGGCGCACGGCACGGCTCGTCGCAGCGGGAGGGCGTTTCACGTCTGCAGGATCGCAACGCAGGCGTTCGCGCCTCGCCCCACGGTGTGGGCCAGGGCGAGCCGAGCCCCAGGCACCTGCCGGGGACCCGCGCTTCCGCGCAGCTGCCAGGTGCACTCGACCACCTGGGCCAACGCCGAGGCCCCGAGGGGCTCGCCCTTGGAGAGCAATCCCCCGCTTGGGTTGACCACGGGGCGTCCGGGAACGGTGCCACCGCCCGCGCGGAACCACGCTCCCCCGCCGCCCCGGCGGCAGAGGCCGAGCTCCTCTGCAGAGAGAATGTGCCGAGCGCTGTCGGTGTCCTGGAGCTCGACGACATCCAGATCGTCGGGCTCGCAGCCGGCCTCGCGGAAAGCCGCTTCGGCAGCCAGCGTGGTCGGGGAGGGCGGATCCTCTTCTGGCAGGCCGCACAGCGGCGTGTGTTCCCCGAGGACAGCTCCCGGCTGGTGCGAACGGAGCGCCACTGCACTCAGGCGGACGCTGTGCTGTCTCGATGGGCGTGCTGCGAGGACCACGGCTGCTGCGCCTTCATTTGGTGCACACAACATGAGGAGCCGCAGCGGCGGGCATACCTCCGGAGAGGCCAGGACCTCGGTGCGCGTGACGGCCTTCCGGTACATGGCCCAGGGGTTGTGGACGCCGTGGGCATGCGCCCGAACGGAGACCTCCGCAAGGTCCTCGAGACGGACGTCGCTCTCGCGCATGAGGCGTTGGGCACGGAGCGCGAAATAGGCGGGAGTGGCTGCCAGTCCGGCTTCCTCGCGCCAGGGGTCGAAGAAGGTCGAGCGGATCATCCCCCGGGGCATCTTCTCGAGCCCGAGGACTAGGGTCACGTCGTGGCGGCCGCTCGCAACCTGGTGGGCGGCGAGCGCGAGGGCTGCACCACTGCTCGCACAGCCTGCTTCGATGTTGACGATCGGGATTCCTCGGCTTGCCAGGGCGGTCAGCACCTTGTGGCCGGCAGCGACGCCGCCGTACACACATCCGCAGAAGGCGGCTTCGAGCTGCTGCACGGTCATGCCCGCATCGGCCAGGGCGGCGCGGGTCGCGGCGACGCCGAGGGCCGTGAGGGAACGCTCCGGGAAGCGCCCGAACGGGTGCAGCCCCACACCGAGGATGTACACGGGTCTCACAGCGCGCTCTCCCGAAGCTCGTGCACGAGCACGATCAGTCGACGGCTGCTGGCGTAAAGGCCCAGCCTGCGATGGCGGTGCCGTCGTCGTCGGTGAAGAGCTCATCCAGCACGAGCTGGAGCCGCTGGCCTTCGTAGAGCTTTGCAGGGTCCGCTTCGGTCAAGCGTGTCACGACCCGAAGGGGAGCGTCCTCGAGCTCCACGACGCCGAATCCGTACGGCACCGGGCCCCGGTACCCTGGAGGCCGGCTTGTCACGGCTGTCCACAGCCACAGTCTGGCCCAGGGACCGCCACGGTCGGCCGCGCATGCCTCCGCGCCGCACCAGGGGCAGTCGGCCGCGAACGGGAAATGCGCTCGCAGGCACGTGCTGCACCGACCGATCGTCAGGCGTGCGCCGTCCTCGGACATCTCCACGAGCCCGGCTCGAAGGAGTCGAGGCGGCCGCGTCACACGGCCTCGAGGATCGTCGCTGCGCCCTGTCCCATACCGCCGCAGATGGTCGCGAGACCATAGCGTCCTCCGCGACGTCGCAGCTCTAGCGCTGTCGTCCCGACGAGACGGGCTCCCGACGCGCCCACGGGGTGTCCGAGGGCACAGGCGCCTCCGTTGGGATTCACCAGCGTCTCGTCCGCGAGGCCGAATTCCCGCATCAGCGCGATCGGCGCAGAGGCGAAGGCCTCGTTCACCTCCACGACGGCCAGATCCGCGACCGCGAGGCCACTGCGCTCGAGTGCCAGGCGAGTGGCGGGAATCGCCGAGCGGATGAGATCCGTGGGCGCGCACGCTCCCGCCGCGATGGTGTGGATGCGCGCCAAGGGCGTCAGGTTGTGGCGGCGGATCGCAGCCTCGGAGGCGATCAGGCAGATCGCGGCGCCATCGGCCTGCCCCGAGGATGTGGCAGCCGTGATCCGCCCGTTTGGACGATAGACGGGCGGCAGCGCGGCGATCTTCTCGTAGCTCGTGTCAGGCCGGGGTCCTTGATCGTCGCGAACGAGGACCGGCGCACCATCGGGATCGAGGCCCTCGACGGGGACGATCTCCTGGCGCAGCAGGTCGCGGGCGGCGATGGCGCGCTCGTGGCTGCGGAGCGCCCAACGGTCCATGGTCTCGCGATCGATGCCGTACTCCTCGGCCAGCCGTTCGGCCCCCTGGCCGCCATTCAGCTCGATGGGATTCACGCGTTCGAAGAGGCGGGGATTCGGGTTCATGGCCGCCAGCATGTGCCCGCCTTCGCGAATCACCTCCTCCATGTCCATCCCGTCCTTGATCGTGGGGATCCGGAAATGGGTCATGCTGTCGAGGCCACCAGCGAGGACCAGATCGGCCAGGCCACAACGAATCTGCATGGTCGCGACATGGACGGCCATCATCGCAGTCGTGCAGGCGCGTTCCAGGCTGAGACCGACCACGTGCTCGGGAAACCCGGCAAGAAAGGGAATGGCGGTCCCCGGGTGCGCTTGCTCACCCAGCATCTCGACCGCGCCGAGGATGACCGCGTCGACCGCAGCGCTGTCCACGCCGGTCCGCCGGAGCACCTCGTGGAGCACGACGACGGCGAGATCGTCGGAGCGCACCTGACGGAACACCCCGCGCCGCGGGTCGGCCCGCCCGAACGGGGTGCGGACGTACCCCACGAGAAACGCCTCTTCTCCGGTCGACGCAGGCTTCATGGCCCTCGTCGTCTAGTACGGTGCTGAACGCGCTGGCAAGCCGCAGGCCGCGCAGCGGGCCGGGCTTAACGATCGAGCGGCTCGAGCGTCGCCACGACCCTGGCGGCGTCGAGGGCGTGCCAGTTGTCGAAGTACCCTGCCTGCGCGTCCTTCAGCTTGAAGGCGTTCCCCAACACCGCGTCGGGACTGACCAGCCTGGTCGCGCGACCGAGCGCCCGCACGAACCCGACAGGATACTCGTAGAAGGCCGCCTGTGCGAAGCGCACGGGCCAGCTGCGTTCCTTCAGGTCGTAGGTCGGGAGCGCTCCGACCGCCTCGCAGGGGCCACAGAGCACAGGAGCCCAGAGCCAATCGTATTCGCTGCGCAGCCGGCGGTCAGCGATCTTGTATCCAGGCTTGCTCAACTCGATGCGGTACTCGTTGTCCCGCTTGAGGCGCACCGTCGCGGGGGTGGTGACGGTCTGCTTCTCGCTATCGAGAAAGAGGGGGCCCCGCTGGGACATTTGCGCAGTGACCACCGCCGTGGCGCCTGGTGGATCCGAGCTGATCGTGACATCCTGGTACGGCCCATGGACCAAGGTCGCACAGCCCGTCACGACAAACGCGGCCCCGATGAGCATCAACGCCGTCGCCTTCATCCTGCTTCCTCCTGCCCGGACACTGCGACGACCTCGGCCATGACGGAATTCCTGCCGTCACGACTCCCAGGCTCGACGCTGCGCGGGCACCATGCGGCTCGGATCACTTCGTCTTGCCCAGGACGGTCTCCTTGAAGGTCTTCGCGACCGAGAACCCCACCTTCTTGCGGGCCGGGATCTTGATGGCCTCGCCGGTCTGCGGATTGCGGCCCATGCGCGCCTTCATCTTCCGAAGCCGGAAGATGCCCAGACCCGGAATCTTCACGGAGTTCCCCTTCTTGACCTCCTTGACCACGGTCTCAACCAGTGCATCGAGCACGGCGTCGCCTTGTTTTCGGCTCAAGCCTGTGGAGTCGGCGATCTTGGTCACCAACTGCGCCTTCGTCATTCCGACACCTCCCTCCGTCCGCCGCGTCCTCCGGCGGAGCACCCTCCCGCGCCACCGCGGGACTCGAAGCGGTGGGCCTTTTACGCGAGGCGACTCGGGGGTGTCAAGGAAACCCCTGTGCGCCAAGGGCGTAGGGGGCATCGGATGGGCCGGTGTGTGCCGGGGGCGCTGGTGGTGGCGCAACCCGTGGGTCAACTGTGACACGCTGGAGATTCGTGTGGGGGGCGCGAGCGAAGGGCGGGCCCTGAGGCCCGTGGCACCATGATTGCTGGATCGGCGGGCAAGCTGGAGCCGAACGTGGAGATCCCCAGTGGTACCGAGACCACCCGCGACCTCGTGCAGCGGGTCTTCGCCGCCTACGAGGACCTCGATGGACGATACGGCGGAGCCGGTGGGCTTCGGGGCGTGATCGAGCGCTGCGAGCGTGTCCGGGCCGAGCTCGATGCGGTGAGCGAGGACGAGCTGCGCCACGTCACCTCGGGGATCAGGCAGCTGCTCGAAACGCTCATCCGCATGGACTACGAGCTGCGAACGATTCAGCAGGTGAAGCGCGCGCTCCAGGGACTCGAGAGCGAGCCTTCCCCTCCGGACCAGCAGGACCCGTGAGGAGGCCGGAAGGCCGTGCGGACCCTGGCGATGCAGCCGTGCCCGATCCGGCTTGCAAAGCTGAGGCATGTCGCCGTAAAGTGCGCCCGGTTTCACGGATCGGTTTCGGTGTTGTCCGCATGCCGCGAGCCCAGGGGATATCCAGGTCGGCCGGTCGCGTGACGGCAGGCCAGCAGCGGTCGCGGCCGCGGGTCGCGCTCGGGCAGCGTGCGCCGCTGCTCGACCCCGGCTCCGCGTCGGAGGGTGCTGCACTTGCTGCTCTATCGGAAGGGGTGCTCGGCGAGATTCGGCACGAGCTGGGAAACCTCTTTCACAAGCTGTACTACTGGCTCGAGCAGGTCGAAGCACCCGGCGAGCGAACGGGAGCCAGCCCCTGCCGCATGCTGGCGGATACCGCGCGACAGCTCGAGGCGTTCCTGGTGACAACCCTCGAGTACTTTCACCCGGTTGCGCTGGCCCCCGTGCCGATGCCTGCACGCGAGGTGGTGACGGGCCTGCGCGTCCGTGTGGCGGGGCTGGGCGGTGGCCAGGGCGACGATGGCAGCGACGCCGGTCCACGGGGAACCGTTCTGGTGGATCTGGAGCAACTTCCCGAGGTGCTGGAAGCCGCTGCCGAACGGCTCGCGGCTGAAGCCGAGGCTTCGGACTCGGTGGTGCGCCTGGAGGTGCGAGAGGTCGACACCGAGCACGGCAGGGGACTGGCCCTCGAGCTGTCGCTGGGGTCGCGGTCGGTGGCCCCGCCTGCGGCGGAGCTGAACTTTGCCCGAACCCTGCGCTGGGCCCGCGCGCAGCGTGTGGCGGCCCTCCATGGCGGATCGCTGGCCGAGCGAACGGCACCTGACGGGATGCGTGTCGTTGCGCTGTTTCTCCCGTACATCGCCTGAGGACGCACAGGTCGCAGCATGGAAACACGGATTCTGATCGTCGACGATGACCCGTTCATCTGCCGGCAGCTCGAGGAGCTCTACACGGCGCAGCGTTACCCCGTGGCGTGTGCCGGGAACGCGACGGAAGCGTTGCGCTTGCTGGGCGAGCAGGAATTCGCCCTCGCCGTGGTGGATTTGAAGATCCCGGGCACGGACGGGATCGGCCTGACCCGAGAGATCCGCGATCGCTGGCCGGATCTCGACGTCATCATGATCACCGGCTTCGCCAGCATCAAGGGGGCGGTCGAGGCCATCAAGCAGGGCGCCAGCGACTACATTACGAAGCCCTTTCAAAAAGAAGAGATCCTGCTGGCCACGGAGAAGGTGCTGGAAAAGCGGCGGCTGCTCGACGAGATCAATTACCTGCGAAGCCAGCTGTCCGACCGGTACTCGTTCGCCAACATGGTGAGTCGCAATCGGGTCATGCACGAGATCTTCGAGACGATCAGCGTGCTGGCCCAGAACGATGCGACGGTGCTGATCTATGGCGAGTCGGGCACGGGAAAGGAGCTCGCCGCGCGGGCGATGCACTTCCAGGGCAAGCGCAAGAGCGGCCGCTTTGTCGCCATCAATTGCGCAGCCTTTCCCGACACCTTGCTGGAGAGCGAGCTCTTCGGCTACGAGCGCGGCGCGTTCACCGGGGCGATTCACGATCGTGTCGGGAAGATCGAGCTCTCGAGCGGAGGCACGCTGTTCCTCGACGAGATCGAGTCGATCTCGCTGAACATGCAGCTCAAGCTGCTGCGGGTGCTCGAGGAGCGCGAGGTCGAGAAACTCGGCTCGAATCGGCGTATCAAGGTCAACATGCGCATCGTGTGCGCGACGAACATGGATCTCGCGCAGGCCGTCGCCGAGGGGCGCATGCGGGAGGATTTCTACTACCGCATCAACGTCGTGCCGATTCGCATCCCGCCGCTGCGCGAGCGCATCGAGGATATCCCGCTGCTGGTCGGGGAGTTTTTGCGCAACAGCGAGATGGCCCGGGACAAGGGCATCAATCGGCTGTCGAACAAGGCGCTGTCGCAGTTGATGAGCTACTCGTGGCCAGGCAACGTGCGCGAGCTGGGCAACGTGATCGAGCGGGCCATCTTGCGGACCAGCGGGGCGGTCATCCGGGAGGTCGACCTTCCTGGCCACTCGAGCGTTTCGCGGGCCAGCGGAACGAACGGCGCGAGCCGCGGCGGGGGCTACGACTTCGAGGTCCCGCTGAAGGAATACCTGCGGCGCGCCGAGAAGGATTACCTGGCTCGTGTGCTTCGCAAGTATCGCGGGGGAATCAACCTCACGGCGAAGCATGCCCTCGTCGATGCCGCGACGCTCCATCGGAAGATGAAGCTCCATGGCCTGCGGCGCGAGGAGTACCGTCGTGGTGGCGGTCGGGGCGAGCCAGGTCCGGGGACCAGCCTCTAGGGGCGCTAGGATGGCCCGCGGATCGTGCCTTCGGCAAAGGGGGACCGCTGCGTGCATGCCAGCGCGGGGATAGGCGAGAGACGCCGCACTGGCGCGAGACCTGCGGAGGCGGTCGTATGGTCCGGCCGGGCAGGGCGCTAGCGACGGTGCAAGAGCGCCGCAGCAGTGCCAGCGCAAGGGTTGCAGGCGCTGCTTGAAAAGTCGCCAAAAAACGTGAGGTTATCGCATTTCGCCTGTGGCCGTATGGCATCGAAATTGCACGATCGCTCGGTCTGCATGAGGCGTCCCGTCTCTCTCGCGAGTTCGGGTGTGCGACGCGCGGCGATCGCGAAGGCTGTGGCGACGAGGGTCGAGACGGCGTGGGCGCGGCGAGGACCAGACGTCGTTGCCCGAGCAATTGGGGTGGTGCTCGTGGCGGGCGTTGTCGCGTGCAGCGGGCAGGGGACCGCCCCGACCGTGGCCGGCGAGACCGCGGTGCCGGCGGCCCTTCTCCCGCCCGCCCCGGCAGCGCCAGGCCCAACCTACCGGATTCAGGCGGGGGACGAGCTTCACGTACGCTTCCTCTACCAGCCGGAGTTGAACGAGCACCTGCCCGTCCGACCCGACGGCCGGATCTCGCTTGCGGCGACGGGAGAGATCGATGCTGTGGGCCTCACGCCGGTCGAGCTGGAGCAGCGTATCGTGGAACGCTCGCGCCACCGGCTTCGCGACCCCGTGGTCACCGTGATCGTGACCAAGGTCGGCGAGGTCCGGGTGTACGTCGGCGGCGAGGTACAGCGGCCAGGCTACGTCGTTTTACGACCGGACATGACCTTGCTGCAGGCCGTGCTCCAGACGGGTGGATTTCGCAAGACCGCCAAGCGCGAAAGCGTCCTGCTGCTCTCGCCCGGGCCGGATGGCCAGGGCCACGCTGCGCGAGTCGACATGGCGCAGGTCGTCGACGACGGGGTGCCGGAGCGGGTCCGCCTCAAACCCAACGACATCGTTTACGTTCCCCCGACCTGGATCGCCGACATGAACGTCGTGGTCGACCAGTGGGTCCGCGGCCTGATTCCGGCACTCCCGCGCGTCGGCGTCGGGTACAGCTTGAACAGCGACTGAGACCGGGCGGCTCGCCGACGAATGGCCATCGTCCAGACACTTCCCGAGGGCAACGGCGCGCTGGTCGCGCGACCCGCCGACGGGGGGGGCGGCTCGCTCGCCCCGCGGAGCTTCCTCTATGCGATCTTCAAGCACCGTCGCCTGGTCCTGGGGGTCTTTCTCGCGGTCTTCCTCGGCTCCGCGGGCGCTGCGCTGCTTCGTCCGCCGACCTGGCTCGCGACGAGCCGGGTGCTCGTGAAGCTCGGGGAGACCGTGCAGCTCGCGCCGGCCGAGGCCCCGTCGCGGAGTATCAATTTACCGCTCAATCAAGAGGTGGTGCGCACGGAGGCGGAGATCGTGCGCAGTCGGGCGGTCGTCGAGCAGGCCGTGAAGCGACTCGGGATCACGCCCGAGGGCGGCGTGAGCGAGGGCCAGCTGATCGAAGGGTTGCGGCGAGCGGTTTCGGTGCAACAGGCGCCGGGCACCAACATGTTGCAGATCTCCTTCATCGGGAAGCATCCCGAGAAGGCGGCGCGCATGGTGAACGCGATCACGGATGCCTACATCGAGCATCACAACGCGGTATACCGCCGCGAGGGGGTGCATTCGTTCTATGTGGAGCAGCTGCGCCTGCTCGCGGCGCAGGTGCGTCAGGCCGAGCGCCGGCTGCGAAATTACCTCAAGAAGACGGACATCGTGG
>Ga0308411_10001255_pt1 | contig 17282 bp, 8 predicted proteins | sample HotsprottomLayer_2_FD_203530 | JGI IMG/M metagenome (GOLD analysis project Ga0308411, IMG submission 203530) | Hot spring phototrophic mat microbial communities from Octopus Spring, Yellowstone National Park, Wyoming, United States -... | ecosystem: Environmental > Aquatic > Thermal springs >...
CCGCTTGATGTTACGAACCGCGAACCCCATGCCATCGGTCTCTTTTTCTCCACCGTGGGCTAGTATTCCCATCCCGGTGATTCGGCTCCACGGAACCACCAGGCGGACCGAGCAAGCCCAGATCGCTCCATTTCGGCCACTATCATTGACAAGTTGGTAAAGGTATAGGTAGCGCGATTTGAGATCCAAAGGTTTGTCTTGTCCCAAGTTGACTTTCAGCCAATCGTCAAATCCCTGGATCCCCGTGCCAAACGTGTCACCCGTGTCGCTTTTCTCTGTAACCCTCTCCAACACAGTAAAGTAGACCGTAACGCCGACGGCGTTTTTCTCTTTGCTCACTTCTCTCAGATCAAACGGTTTACGCAAAACGGGGATACCAATCCGAGTATAACCCGTGTAACTGAGCAAAGGATCAGCATACACCCCGTCAGCCGCAAGGAAGAAAGCGAAGATGGTCAACCAGTGCTTGAAAACTCGATTGCCACTCCGGTGTCTGATGGTCTGCATGATCTCAACTCCTCCCTGGCCCTCATCTGTCAGGGAGTCCCACACCCGCGAAGAAATGTCTTGACGGCAACGTCAGACCTTCGGATGTGTACGTTTGTTTAATCGCTTCTACACCAATCCATCTTTGTTAGAATACAAAAATCAAAAAAAGTTCGCAAATTCGTTAAATTGGCAATATTAGAAAAAACCGGAAAAGCGGTCTGAGATCCTGCAGTCGCGGAGAAGTGACATTGTCAGCTGACGGGATCCCCAGAGTAACGTGTTATGCTGTAAGATCTTCCGAGTAAATAAATTGGCTCGAAAAACGACAGCCCTTGGCACGTTTTAAAACGAGCGACGAACAATCTCTCTTCACTGTGCACCGGGCCAGGAACTGACTTAGCAAGCTCGAAGTGTCGCTTGACGCCATGATGTGTTGCTCGGGTGGAGGGAAATTCTGGCCGATAGAGCTACCCCGTGGTTGGCCCGCAGCCTGAGCTGGAAACAGGCCGCGTGAGACAGGAGCAATATCCCAGGGGCGAATTCAGCTGGAGAGCGTGGGGAGACTGCTAAGTCCGATAACATTGTTGCAAAAGTGCGGGTCGAGCAACAGTAATCAACGGCGCTGCCGGACTTATCTCGTCCGGCAGTCGGTGGGGTTCCAAGGATCAATGCGGCGGGAACGCCAATCATCAATAAGCTGCGAGAGGGCAGGAATTTCGTCGGGAATTTCAGGAAGTGGCGGATCGCAGGTCTTCGCACCGTTGGCATCGCCTTGCTCGGGTGAGGGCACCGGAATCTCCGGCAAAGGGTAGTCCCAAATGGGCCAATGCGGGTGTTCCCAGTCCGTGGAATCGTGAGTGTCACGAAGCTGCTGCCATTGGCGATCGAGAGTATCGAGATTCAGAGATTGTGCATCCGCCACGATGCGCTGCTCCGCATCGAGCAGCATGTCCCGTGCCCAATTGAGATCTTCCTCCGAACACGAAAGGATCCCCTGCCGAATCCAGTCGAGACGTTGCCTCGTTGCTGACTCAACTTGTTCGGATGATGCATCTTTGTCGAGACCCAAAATCAAGAACGGACCAGCTTGTTGCCACGGCAAACGAGCGGTCGAGAGTTCCCAAACTTCATCTCGGTCGTTTGGCTCGGCCATCAATGAACCCCGTGCTGACTGTCGCTCAATTGAGCCAATCGCTAAAATGCGCCGTTTCTCGACGAATTTTTACGTCGATCTTCCTTAACTCGTTACCGAGTGATTCGTCCGCAACCCAGCCACGAACACGCTTCACAACGCGGTTCAACCATTGCAAATCTCCGACAATTTGCCGCAGTTCTCTCTGGGCTGTGTACCAACCCTGCGACGAACTTGGCAAGCGGTCTAAATCGGCTACAACTTGCCGGCCTCGAGCCGCCAATCGCCGGTGGATCACAAGGAATTTCGGGAGGAATCGCGCCACGGCTTGCTGATGAAGCCCCTGATTGTTCGGATTCGTGGAAACCAGAGCAAGCAGTTTGTTAAAAAGTCGTTCCAGATCATCGATATTCTCAATTTCGATGCAATCCATTTCATCCAGATCGTAGCGTGTCTCTCCGGGGCACAACGTTCGCAAACGAGCTAAGATCTGTCGTGCTGACTCGAAGTCGTTGCGTTCGATTTTGAGGCGGAACAGCCGCTCCAGCAGTTCGGGATCCTCCGGTTGCAAACGAGCCGCCTCTTCCCAATACGCTTCCGCAATCGCCCGCTGACCTCGTTCGTCAGCGATCCGAGCCCGTTCACAAATCACACGAAGGCGAAGGCGTCGATGATAATCTGGGTGAGCCGGCGGATGTGGTAAACTTTGGGAGAATAGACCAAGGTAGCGTCCCCAGTGCAGTTCGGCCTCCTGCCAGTTTTCGGCCCAACTCCATGTCAGGGCAAGATTCTGATGGATCCGTGGGTCGTCCCCGGCCAGTCGGAGCGCTTCGCCAAATTGCTGGCACGCCCCGTCGAAGTCCAGCTGTAACGCCCGGACAATACCGAGGAGGTTATGCAGCGCGGGCCAAGCCTGTTCTTGGAGAAGTTCTTGCAAACATCTTTCGGCAAGTAACCATTCATGACGCTGGAAATGGCGCCAGGTTTGCCAAATCGTTACCGCTCTCCACGCTTGCAAAGCGCCTTGGCTCGTGGGTCGATCATGGCAAAGAACCTTGAGTGCCGCTGCTGCCGAGGGGAGTCGGCCAATTGACAGAATGGCTTGGATCAGAAGCGATTCATCCTCGTTGTTCAACCCGGCAAGAACCTGTTCGGATCCCGGCCCGTGCCGAGTCACAGCCCAAAGGCTCTTTAACAGCCGCTGCTCGGATGAAGGCAATCCAGACCACGCTTGCTTATCCCACAAGCGCCAGGCGTCCCGGCTCTTGCCCGCAGAAAGACGGACCCAGAACAAATTCCAGCGAACCGAGAAGCAGTTTGGCTCCCGATGCAGAATGTTTTCCAGCACGAATTCAGCATGCTCCAATTGATGCTCCCGGATGGCTTGACATGCGCGTTCTGCCTCGACGAGATGCAACGAAGCCGGGAGTCGGTCCAACCACCGACGGTAGTCATCGATCCGGTTTTCTCGCCGTGCGAGACGGGCCAGGAGTAACACGGCGTGCTGACCAACGGCATCGGTTCGTCCGGATGCCCGTTCCAGAAGTGATACAAGCGTTGGGTCGTTGAGCATTTCGGACTGGGTGAGACACTGTTGCACTTCACCCACCGCAGCCCGCTCCATGTAATCCGCCAAGGCATGGTGGCTGTACCCTTGAGCTTCCGCTTGCCGAAAATACCTGCACGCCGTTGCGTAATTGCCCTGGCGCAGTGCTTCTACCCCGGCTCGGAATAGCCATAGGGGCAGCAACGACTTCAACCCCCACCGGCTTTGCCACGCGTTAGGGATGGCGAGCCAACGTTCGACAGCCAATGCCACCTGACCGCGCTCGGCCTCGATCTGACCCAACAAGGCCTGAGCATGATATGCCGTCGGCCCGTGCGCTTGCTTCGCGACAACGGCCAGATGTTCCGCAGCACGGTCGCGATGACCAAGACGATATTCCATGAGGGCCAGGAAGTGGAGAGCTTCCGTAGACCAGGAACTTTCAAGCAAATGGCTCAGTCTTGACCTGGCCGTCTCCGCATCACCTGCCGCCCAACACGCACAACTACTCGCCAGTTGGGCCAAGGGATCGTCGCTCGGTGGGATGACGGTCCATGGCGAAAGTGTTTTTTGATCGCCCCTGCGAAAGCAGAATGCGACGGCCAGGGAGAACCCCAATCGATTTTCTGGATCGAGACGCAGGCACTCCGCGAGCCAGTGCAGAGCTTCTTCGTCTTGGTCTGCTTGCAGGGCACATCGAGCGGCGGCCAAAGCCACTGTCGCTTTCACGCCATCGTCCGCCTTGTCAAAGGCGTGGCGCAGCAGATCACGGGCGGTAGCGAATTGGCCGGTGCCATGTAGCATGAGCGCGTACCGCAACAAGACGATGGGATCATCGGGACGAAGGCGCATCCAATCCTGACCGAGTTGAACGGCCCTTCCGAAATCACCACGGTTCCACGCCAAGCGAGCTTGATGCTCCAGGGGCTTGGTGCTGCCAGGACATAAGCGTGCCAGCCGATTGATAATTGCCTCAGCGTCAGCGGTTTTGCCCACTTGTTGCAGGTCCGCGGCCCTGGCAAGCCAAGTTGTTTCGATCCGATGTTGTTCGTCAGCGTCGAAGCCTGGTGGAAAACCTGTGTGCTCGTCGAGCCAACGTTCGAGATAGATTGTCTCAACACGATCCCAATCCCATTGACGCTCGGAAAACTGAAGTCGTGCTGCCGTCCGGTCCGAAAACACCCTCGCCAAAATCGCCAAGTCCTGTCGACCGCGAGATTGCGTCACCGCCGTCGCCCAAGCGTAGAAACAAGCATGCCGATGCGAAACCAGGTCCGGATCGCGTGCCATCAACCAATCGACCGCAACGATCACCAATGGCTCTGCAAGGCCCATGATCATCAAGTGGTCGAGGAAGCGGAGCAGATCGTCCGTCGATACTGGTACCCCCTGAGACAGGGCCTTTTTGTAAACAGACGCTGCCACTTGAACGGCTTTGACGTCCCTAGGTAACGGCTCACCACCCAAGTGTTCGACAGCCCAGCGAATCTTTGCCAGGCGGTCTGATTCGGATTTGGAGTCAGCACAGGCCACCGACAACGCATGGAAGGCTTTGATCAAATAACTCGGTCGGGGGGATTGCTGTTCCACAATTTTGAAATGCTCAGATGCTTGGTCGTACTTCCTCAATCGGGCGAGAGCAATCCCCAAGTTGGCATGGATCTCCGCTGTTGACTCCCCTCGGTTTAAGAGCGGGATCAATGCCTTGACGGCTTCCTCGTTCCGACCAACCTGAACCAGAAGTGTACCCAGCCGCATCCAGGTCTGCCTGATGATTAAGTCAATGTCGGATCCCCAGAAGGGGCAATCGAATTGAGCCTGTTGGGCAAAACGACCGATGAAGGAGTCGCCGGAGAATGCAATCTGCCAGAACTTCGCCTGGTCCCGGAGCAGCAACGGCAGACCATCGGCGCTGAGGGCAATTTGCAACGATCGTATCGCTTCAGGAGCAGAACTCCCCGTTTCAATCGACTTCATACCCCAGTGCCATGCAACGATGGGTGAGGTTGGCGCCAGCCGGTGGGCTTTTGTGAGGAATTCCTGAGCGTCCTGAGCCCGTCCCGTCCGCTGACACGCCAGGGCATAGTACAGGATCGTTTCAACCGATGGCGTGGGTGCAACTTGAGTTGCAATTTGCCATGCCGTTGCTGCGAGTTCGTATTGGCCGGTGCGTGCCGCTAGAATTCCGGACCAAAAAGCGGCCTCAGCATCGTGCGGCCGGAGTTTCAAGAGTTGTTGAGCTAATTGCAGTGCATCTTCTGTTTGTCGTTCGGCCATCCGACGCCGCAGATGAGAGTGCATCACCCTGGCCATATTGTCTCGCGCCTTGCTGAGTGACAGGCCGAGCATCGCTTCGGCCTCCTCAAACTGGGCCACCGCTCCGGAATAATCACCTTGTTCGAGCTTGCTCAAGGCGATCAGACGGAGCCATTCCCCTTCGAGATTATTCAGGCGGCCGATCCATTCCGGCGCGTCAATGTCAGCAACACGAAGGAATTCCAAATCAACCTGAGCGGCTTGCCAATCCCCCCGCACCAAAGCTTGCCGTGCCCGATGATACGCGCGTTCAAGCCGTGCCTGAGGGCTGAACTTCTGCCACAGACTCACCCCTAATCCGCCGATTAGCAGACCTGTGGCAAGGAGGAGCAGCAGAACCAACTCGGCCGAGACATTCAACGAAACCGTCTCCTGAGGCCATTTGATACTTCAAGATTTTTATTTGACACGCACCCACAATCGCCTGGCTGCTATTCATGGTACGTGAGTCACCGACACAATCGGTACGGCGAGGAAGACCTTGAAGGCAAAACCGCCTTTATTGGCAAACGAGCGTCACCGAGCGTGCCGCGCAGTCAAATGATTTCGGCTGCTCGGCAGCTACGAGAAATCGTACCACAATCGAAATATGGTATGAACACGTCACCAACCGATGGGTGAACGATCATGAGCCAGTCACAGGCCACTCCGGTTGCCTCCGTCAGAACACCGGTCCTCGTCGAGTTTTTGTGGTGTTTGTTGTTTGCGTTCGCTCATACTCAATCGCCACTGTATTATTCGAATCAGCATCAATACTTTCTGCACGGTCTCGCCTGGGCGGGCTACGGTTATCTCGATGCCGATTGGCTTGCCACCACCGTTGACCCGACACCTCTGTTTAGCGGGCTGGTGGCCGTTTCGTACCGAGTTTTCGGGGACTGGAGTTTTCAGGTTTATTATGCTCTCATCCTGGCAGCCTACGCCGCTTTGGGATGGGCCGTATACCGACTCGTCCTTGGCCCTGCCGGAACACCCATTGGCCGTTTCGTCTTCCTCGCGCTCATCACCCTCGTCCACTGGGCACCCCTGCGGCTCGCCTCGGCACGCGAGCTTGGGTGCGACTATCCTTGGTACTTCCAGTCGGGAGTTGCCGGCCAGTACATCCTCGGACCTGGGCTGCAACCCTCCGTTGCAGGTGTCCTGTTACTGGCCGCTGTCGTTCTTGCTGCCAGGCAATGGTGGTTCACAGCCGTGCTCGTTGCTGCCCTCGCATGCTGGATCCATTCCACCTACTTGCTGCCCGCGGCATTCCTTACTCTGGCCTGCATGGCCCTCAACTGGAAAGACGGAAAATTACGATCCGTGCTTCTCGGCATGGTGTCGCTGCTCAGTGTGCTCCCCGTTCTTGTGTACGACCTTCTTTACTTCGCCCCGACCAGCAGCCAGGTCTTTGTTGAAGCTCAGCGGATTATCGCCCACGAACGAATACCGCACCATACACAAATTTCGCGTTGGTTCGATGTCATTGCAGTACTGCAGTATCTCTGGATTATCGTCGGCATCGTGTGGGCAGGACACACGAACTTGAGTCGAATCATGGCCATCACGCTCGGACTTTCAGCGCTATTGACGTTCGTGCAGTGGGCGACCGCCAACGATAGCCTCGCTCTGGCGTTCCCATGGCGCATCACCGCCGTGCTGGTGCCATTAGCCACGATGATCGTCTTGGCACGGTTGGCCAATGTGCTTTCCCAACGTGTGGCACCGACCCACCTACGCACCATCAGTTCTTATGGGCTTGTGATTATGGCGGGAGGCGGACTTCTCATGATGGCCGCTCACATGGGATATTTCACAACTCCGGACGAACTGTCCTTGCTCGAATTTGTCCGAGAGCAGGCCCAGCCCGGTCAAACCTATCTCATACCCGTGGAGATTCCCCGACACGACAAGGCCAAACGGGGTTCCGTTTCGACGACCTTCACCTCGCCGCCCCGCCGTGATGGAGACCACGGCCTGATTTCCGTCGATTTGCAACGTTTTCGGTTATACACTGGCGTGCCAATTTATGTGGACTTTAAGTCGATCCCCTATAAAGACAGCGAAGTTCTTGAATGGTGGCAGCGATTGAATTGGGCCAGAGACCTTTACCAGGTGGCCGACTGGAGCAATCCTCTCATTCGAGAAGAACTGCACCGGCGACGCATCACCCATGTCGTCGTTCCACGGCGACAAATCCGACATGGGATCGGGCCATTGCTTTACCTCGATGATCATTACGCGGCTTTCGCAGTGTCACCGCCTTAGTACGGACCGGTGACGCAACGACGCCAGACGCCAGCGGCCGAATCAGGGAACAGCGCCAAGCCCTGGCCCCGTCAACGCCGACGTGTCCATCGTGCCATTCCGGATCCGAAAGATACCGGGGAAGCGGTCGAGCCAGGGCTGGTTGGCGGCAGGGCAATATTGGCGTGCATTCGCCTCGATCGCCGCCACACCGCGAACGTGAGCGGCCAGGCCTGCGGAATGAATGAGCGATGCACCGGGACATGTAAGATCCTGAATGCACAGAAACATGCCGGAGAGTCGTGCCGCCGCCGCCAGAAGCAACGAAGCGCTTTGCCCCTTACATGCCTTCAAGGCCACCCCGGAATAGCCCAACTCTTGTGCCAACTGGAGACTCGCAAGATCGACCAAGGATTCGTCGATCACGACCGGTTTTAACCGTGCGGCCTCGTGCATGACATTGTGGCGATTGGCCGCCAGGTCGCGTGCTGTGGGCTGTTCAATATACTGAATCCGATCAAACCCCCGAGCGCTGCCCTCACGCACTTTGGCCAGGAATTCGAGCAGATTGCCGACATGTCCACACCGCTCGTTAAAATCCAACGAGTAAAACCACTGATCAACGCCCCGTATTGGCTGGATTCTGGAGACAACTCGGTCGATCGTCAGCACCCGCTCGATGTCCCAGCTTAGATCGTCGCCGTTCAATTTGATCTTGAAATGCGTCAGACCGTCGGCCTGAATCCATTCCTCAAGGGTTTCTGGGAGCCCATCGTTGACTCGTTCACGCACGTCGGCATCGGTGATTGGGTCCAAGGCACCGACCAGGTGGTAGAGCGGCATTTTCGGTTTTGGCTCGGAGCTGATGAACTCATGGAGATGCCGTCCAGCAAACTCCGGCCCGAGATAGTGGCTCAAGTCCCAATGTACGAAATCCGGGCCGTACGTGCGATAACAATTGACGCCGTGCACCTTTCCAAAGGCGTCATGAATGGCAGCGTCAAACGGACTTGCCACGACAAGCACCGCGAGATCGGGGATAGGCTCGGCAAGCCCCAACTCAACTTCCACTTCACGGGCTAACCGGCGGTAATCCGTTTCGAGCGCATGAGCAATGTCGAGCGGATGGCCGAAGTCAGGATACCCCTCAAAAAGCCGCACGAATTTGTCGGCCAAACACTTCATTGCGGCTAGGGTTTGCCCATAGGTCAAGGTGCGGCTCGGGAACGACCAGACATTGCCCAAAGGCATTGAACCAAAACCGTTTGCGACCTTTCCTGCAGCTGTAGCAACTTTCACCCAAACATTCAAAAGCGTGACACGATCCAAAACCATTCCGCCAAACTTGATCGGCACACGGTAGAGATAATCCTCGTATTGCGACGTGACGTGTTCGATACGGATGTCTGTCGGGAAAATCGGCATGGAGCTATTTTACGGAATGCCACATGCTATGTTGAATGGGAGACCACCGTCACGGGAAGTTGGGCATGTCGCGCCCGCCACTCATCTGGTTTGCCGACGACTGGGGACGTCATCCGTCCAGTTCCCAACATTTAGCGCGGCAAATACTTGCGCATCGACGGATCCATTGGGTCAACACCATCGGCACGCGAAAGCCCGCACTCAATCCTGTGGCTCTCCAGCGTGGCTTAGAAAAATTGCGTCAATGGTCCAAACCGCTGCAAACGGTAGGATTGCCACCTCATCTTACGGTCAGCCAGCCGATTATGTGGCCCTGGTTCAGCCGTGAGTGGGATCGTTATTTGAATCGGCGGCTCCTGTCACGACATCTCCGCCGGGTGATCGACCGCATGAGCGACTTTCCCATCGTCATCACGACTCTGCCATTAGTCGCCGACTTGATCGGCCGTGTCCCCGCCCGGCGTTGGGTGTATTATTGCGTGGACGATTTCAGTGCCTGGCCGGGTTTGGACGGTCGAACGTTACGTCGAATGGAGGAGCGGTTGCTCCCGCGCGTCGATCGGGTGATCTCCGTCAGCGAGGTGCTGCAAAACCGACTCCGATCAATGGGTCGTGACTCTGTGCTGCTGACCCATGGTGTCGATCTCGAGTTCTGGTCCCAGCCTAAACAAGGGGCATCGGTGCCGGAGCTGCATCAACCGGGTGTCGAACGCCCTTTGATTCTCTTCTGGGGCGTCATTGATCGGCGTATGGACGGACAATTCATCGAAGCATTATGCCGCGCTGACATCGGCCAGGTGGTTCTTGTCGGTCCGCAAAGCGACCCGGCACCCGAATTACTCCAAATTCCCGGTTTGCGCTTGCTCCCGCCTCAGCCGCTCGAACGGTTGCCCGGCTTGGCACAGCAAGCCGCTGTCCTGGTCATGCCCTATGCAGACCTGCCGGTAACGCGAGCGATTCAACCGTTGAAGTTGAAAGAGTATCTGGCAACGGGGCGTCCGTGCGTCGTGAGAGACCTGCCTGCTAATCGCGTCTGGGCTGATTGCTTGGACCTTGCGGACACAGCCGACCGCTTCGTGGAGGCCGTCCGCCTTCGGATTCGGGAAGGTCTCCCCGAATCGCAGCGGCAAGCCCGCCAGCGCCTACAGCACGAAAGTTGGTCAGAAAAAGCCCGCCAATTTGAGCAGATCATCGATGAGTGACTTCCCCGATCCGAAACCGATGACAGTCCTCGATGCACGAGTCGTCACGGGAACCGGTGGCGGACCCGAAAAGACCATTCTGAATTCGCCGCGCTTTTTGCAACCGTTCGGCTACCGGATGATCTGTGCCTACCTGCATCCGCCGAACGATTCAGGGTTTGCCGTACTTCGCCACAAGGCGCAGTCGCTTGCGGCACCTTTGGCGGAAATCGTCGATCGAGGCCCATGGGATTGGCGCGTCGTCAGACAGCTTCTCCGACTCTGCCGAAAGGAAAAAGTCGTAATCTTTCACGGTCACGATTATAAGACCAATGTCCTCGGACTGCTCTTACGCTCGTTTTATCCCATGCGATTGGTCACCACCGTGCACGGCTGGGTTCGCCATACCTCGCGGACTCCAGTGTACTACCGCATCGATAAGTCCTGCTTGCCGCGATACGAACGCGTCATTTGTGTGTCGCACGACCTCTACCGCGCCTGCCGGAGTTTGGGAGTATCACGACGCCGACTTGTCCTGCTCGAAAACGGCATCGACCTGGGCAGCTACACCCGCACGCATACACTCGTCGAGGCGAAACAACGCCTGGGATTTGATCCAACACGACCTCTCGTGGGAGCGGTGGGACGATTGTCCGCAGAAAAGGGATTCGATCTGCTTATCGAAGCGGTAGCTCGTCTTCGCTCCGAAGGGCTTTCGCTTCAGCTTGTAATTGTGGGCGAAGGTGAGGAACAGCCCCGATTGCAAGCTATGATGCAAAAGTGGGGTTTCGGGGTGGACGGTCGGCTTGCTGGCTTTCAGCCCGATCCGCGACCGTTCTACGAGGCCATGGATTTGTTCGTTCTCAGCAGTTTGCGCGAGGGTTTGCCCAACGTGCTACTCGAAGCCATGGCCCTGCGCGTTCCTTGTGTAGCGACGGCGGTGGCCGGGGTGCCACGTGTTCTGGAAGATGGTATCAATGGTCGGGTTGTTCCACCAGGATCTGTTTCCGCTTTACAGGCAGGTATACACGAACTGTTGTCGAACCCTGCACGAAGAGAAACACTGGCTGCAGCGGCATACCAGACGGTGGCCAATCAATTCAGCTTTGCCCAACGGATGGAGAGGCTAGCCCGGCTGTACGATAATCTGTTACGCGGATTAAGCCCCGATAGCAAAGCGTCCAGGTAGCGACGCCGTGCGAGATGTGTTCGGAGTAAGGCATGCTGTGTTTAGTGACCGGTGCCGCTGGATTTATCGGCTCGCACCTGGTGGACGAACTCCTCCGTCGAGGACATACGGTTCGCGCGCTGGATTCTTTTGTGCCGTACTATCCTGAGGCGATCAAGCGACGAAATCTCGCTCTGGCGGCGAAACATTCTCACTGTCGCTTCTTGCCACTTGACCTGCGTTACGATGACCTCACGGAAGCGGTCCAAGGCGTGGAGGTGATCTTTCACCTGGCCGCGACACCCGGCCTGGTTGCGAGCTGGACCCAGATGGACCTTTACATCTCTTGCAACATCGTCGCGACTCATCGCTTGCTCGAAGCAGTTCGCGCGCACTGCCCTAAGTTGCGTCGATTTGTTTATGCTTCGACCTCGTCCGTTTACGGACTTTATGCCAATGGCGATGAGTCTCTGCCGACGCGGCCCGTTTCGCCGTATGGTGTCACAAAATTAGCTGGAGAGCAACTTTGCCAGGCTTTTGTGGATTTAGCCAATCTCCCTCTCGTTGTGCTGCGGTATTTCAGCGTTTATGGCCCACGGCAACGGCCCGATATGGGGTATTACCGCTTCATTCGTGCTCTGTTGCTCGACGAAGAAATCACCGTCAACGGCGATGGCAAACAAGTGCGTGGCAACACTTTCGTCAGCGATGCCGTCGATGCCACCATTCGCGCCGCCGACGCGGTACCGGGTGAAATATTCAACGTCGGCGGGGGTGAAACGGCTGACGTCTGGGACATCCTGGCTCACTTGGAGCGAATCATCGGCAAGAAGCCACGCATCCGGATGGCACCAGCTCGTCCCGGCGATCAAAGATATACGGGTGCCGACACCCGTAAAATCCGCCGACACCTTGGCTGGGAAGCCAAAGTTCCGCTGAGCGAAGGACTGACCCAGCAGGTCGCATGGCAGAAAGCAGAATGTGCGCAGAACACGGACCTGATGACGGCAGTCTCGGATGAGCAGCCTCAAGGAACACGACCATGATTCATCGATTTCCGACGCACCCCAGCCGGTCGATCGTCGTCCAAGTTCATCGAGGAGGAGAATTGCGCCAGGCGGTCCAGCGTCTCGCTCGTTGGACCATGGGTCCTTCGCCGTCGTGGTTGAGCCGCCATCCCGCCTGGTTGACCGTCCTGCAATACGGGATGCAGCATGTACCCTTTCTCCTTGAAGCGACGGAGAATGGCCAAACGGTCGGGGTCTTACCCTTAGCGTTCGTCCGAAGTCTCTTATTTGGTCGGTTCCTCGTGAGTTTACCTTGGCTCAATATGGGCGGTGTCGTTGCCACAGATGACGAAATCAGCCGACGCTTGCTCGACCATGCCGTCGAATTGTCCGACCGGCTGCATGTGCGTTACCTCGAATTACGACACGAACGATATGTGGGACACCCGAAACTCACAGCCAAACAAACGCACAAAGTGCATATGCGGTTGAGGCTCCCGGATTTCCCTGGGCCTCTTTGGGAATCGTTCCCGGCCAAGGTCCGCAATCAGGTTCGCAAGGCCCAGAAACTCAATATGCAGGTCGTGTGGGGAGGGCGCAAACTCTTGCCCGAGTTCTATGCCGTCTTGAGTGAGAACATGCGGGACCTCGGTTCCCCAGTTTTTCCTCTCCGACTCTATGCGGAAATCCTTCGCACCTTCCCTGAGCAGGCGGAGCTTTGCGTGGTGCGGCATTCGGTAGGTCCCGTGGCGGCAGCCCTGTTATTGCATGGCGATGGGGTCACCGAAGTACCCAACGCCGGCTCGCTTCGAGCCTATAACTCGACGTGCGCCAATATGTTGATGTATTGGCATCTTTTGGACCGTGCGATCCAGCGTCGGCAAGCCATTTTTGATTTCGGGCGTTCATCACCCGAAAGTGGAACCTATCGTTTCAAAGAGCAGTGGGGAGCACAACCCGAACCATCCGTCTGGCAATACTATGTGCGACGCGGTCAGATCACCGAGATGCGCCGTGACAACCCCAAATATGAGCGCATGATCCGGATGTGGCAACACCTCCCCCTGCGGGTGAGCCGGTGGTTGGGACCGCGCATCGTCCGGGGAATCCCATGATACGTCGCCGTCGTTTGAAGTGGAAGTTACTCGCCACCGCTTTCGCCGTCCTCAGCCTTATCGCAGGAGGCCTCTACACAGCTTACAAGGTGCGTGCTCGATCGGCGCTTCGAGCCGCCCGAGAGCAAGCGTTTCGTGCCGCCGAACGCGGAGATCATGACCAGGCGATTCGGCTGATGGAGGCTTATCTGACAGGCTTCCGCGACGATGCCGCCGCTGTGAAACAACTCGCCCTTTTACTGGAAAAGACGGCGAAAATGCCGAGCGATCGCTTGCGTGCCCTCCACACGCTCGATCGTGCTTTGCAGATCACCCCCGGCGATGTCGAGACACGACGACTGGCGGTGGAAAAAGCGATGGAGCTGCGAAGGTGGAAAGACGCGCAGGACCATTTACTCATCCTGTCCCAAGAGTTCCCCCAAGACGCAGTGATCGAGCGGCAATTGGGAGAGTGTGCCGAAGGACAAGGGAACACAACCGAGGCGGCACAACATTATGACAAAGCCATTACGATGAACCCGAAAGAGGTCGAGGCTTATGCGCGATTGGCCCGCTTGCTCCGACAGAAGCCCGATCAAGCGGATGAAGCCGACCGACTGATGTCCAAATTGCGGCAAGAAGCCCCCGATTCCGTCGCGGCGCGTTTGGCGCTCGCACGCTACTTCCGCGATACGCACCGAACCAAGGATGGCCAAGCCGACATCGAGCAGGCGTTGCATCTCGACAGGGATTCGGTCGAAGTCCGTTACGAAGCCGCACTGCACGAAGTTGCCCTGGGACACCTGCAGGCGGCGATGGAGCATGTTGCCGCGGGACTCACACGTGCTCCGCAGCACTTGCCTCTTCTGAAGCTGCGAGTCGAATTGGATCGTCGCGTCCAGAATGCGCAGAACGACGATGTGCGAGAGATGATTCGTCGCACCGTCAAATTGCTGGAAGAGAATCCTCGCAAGACGGCGGACGTTCTCGACCTGTTGATCGATGTCGATGAGTTAGCGCTTGCCCGCGACATCTTGAATGGGCCGCAGGGGCAAAACCTGCCCGATCCTTTACGGGATTTTCTGGAAGCTCGTTTGAAGATCGCCGAAGAGGATTACGTCCGAGCCCGCGACTTGCTGGAGCGAAGCCGGGGCGAATTAAGATCCGTTCCCACCCTAGCCCGCCATGCCCATTTCTTACTAGGCATTTGCTTGCGTCGTTTAGGAGATTTGAACCAGGCAGCGACTTCGTTTCGCGCGGCGCTGGACATCTCGCCGAGTTGGAGTCCAGCCCTCTTGGAATTGGCCACCACGGAAGCGCAACGAGGTCAAACGGCCGAGGCCCTCGCTCTTTTTCGCCGCCTGATGCCCCGACTACCTCAGGTACGCGTTACGGTGGCTCGATTGTTGCTCGAACAAACATTAAAACAACCACCGATGAGCCGAAATTGGCAGCCGGTCGAAGCTCTCTTGGCCGAATCGACGCCGGAAGATCGAAAAACGGTAGAATGGCGGCTCGTTCGTAATCACCTGTTATTAGCTCAAGGCCGAGAGGCCCAAGCTAAAGAAGAACTCGAGTCCGCCATTCAGGGTGATCCTGAAGAACTGACCCCTCGCTTGGCTCTTGCGTCTCTCTATCTCCAGCAATCGAGCTTCGCTCAAGCTGAGGAGATATTACAAGCAGCTCGGCATGACATCGGGGATCGGGTCGAACTGAGACTGAGCTACGCGAACCTCTATTTGCTGCGCGACGGACCGAAAGCGGTTCGCGATGTCGAGCAGTTGGCCGACCATCTTGAAAAGTTCTCCCGGCTCGACCAAGTTCGTTTACTCACTGGCTTGTACCGTGTTTCGCAAGGAATCGATCGGAAACTCACCCGACGCATCGGCCATCGGCTCTTGAAAGTTCAACCGAATCGTGCGGACTTACGTTTTGGCCTGCTACGATTGGCTCTCGCCGACCAGGATGAATCCGCGGCGCGCCAAATCGTTCGAGAATTGCGCGAAGTCGAGGGAGACCACGGAGCATTCTGGCGATGCGGAGAAGTCGCACTACTCTTGCAATTTGGTTCGCCCAACGACCGCTCGTGGCATGCCCAGGCACGCAGTTGGGCGATCGAAGCCAGCCGGCAGCGTCCTGAGTGGAGCCTGCCACTGCTATTTCTTGCGGAAATCGATGAGCGTGAAGGCCGGATTGCTGAAGCTCTCCAACGTTTCCGCAGTGCCATTGAGTTGGGAGAACGTTCGCCGTTGGTCATTCGTCGTGTCGTTCAGATGCTGAACGATGGCAAGCGGTTCGACGAGGCTCAGGAATTGTTGCGGCGTCTAAACGAAGTGGCCGTGGGGACCGACCCGCAGTTGGCGCGATTAACACTGCCGGCCATGATTGGTCATGAAACACCTGAGCAAATCGTCGCCCGGGCCAAGGAACTTTCCCCGGAATCTTCGCCCGATTATCGCGACCATCTTTGGCTCGCACAAGTGTTGGCTCGCGTGGGTGGTCGGGCGGCAGAGGCAGAAGCTGCCTTTCGTCGGGCCATTCGTCTTCGGCCCAATGCCGATGACGCGTGGGTCGCATGGGTTACCTTTCTGGCTTCGCTCCCCGACAGAAAGAAAGCCGAGGAAGCTGCCGCCGAAGCACGCATCACCCTACGAGGTCCCGAGCATGCAGTCGCCCTCGCGGTTTGTTTTGAAGCAGCCGGAAAATCGGCTGAAGCCGAAAATGTTTTGCTCGAAGCCCTCAAGAATCAACCCGATGATCTCGCCTTGCAGCGGCAGTTGGCAGCTATCTATTGGCGCCGTGGCGACCTGGAGAAAGCCCATCCGCTGCTCACGCGACTTTCCGAGGGTCGTGGTGAAATCGCCGGTTGGGCCCGACGCCATCGGGCAATGGGACTGGCTCGCTCAGGGAGTTATGCGAAGATCCGTGAGGCGCTACCTTTAATCGAACGCAACCTCGAAGATGCCGGTGCTACCCCAGAAGATCAGCGGGCACGAGCCATTTTGCTCAGTGTGCAGCCGGGACGACGCGCCGAAGCGGTCAAAGCTCTGGAAGCCTCGTTTCGGAATCTCCCCGCGACTGCGGATGAACAGATGCTTCTCGCGCAACTTTACGAGGCGAGCGGTAACTGGCCGGCAGCCCGCGAACGCTTGTCGGCTCTGACCACTGGCGATGCAGAAGTGCGACACCTGGAGTATTTTATTCAGAGGCTTCTATATCACGACGAACTTGCTGCTGCCGAACTGGTTTTGGAGAAACTCGAACGTCTCGCATCGTCAGAGTGGGGAACGATCGCATTAAAAGCCCGCATTTGGGCGAAGACACAACGCGAAGAGGATGCCCGCCTGCTAATTCGGCAGCGCGTGGTTGGGGCGACCGATAGCCAACAAATTTTAGCCGCCGGGCGATTGCTCGAAGAGATCGGTCAATGGCGCGAAGCCGAGCAGGCTTACATGCGCTACCGGTTACGGCAGGGTGGAACCGGGGCAGCGGCTCACTGGCCCTTGGCCCGTTTCTATGCCCTGCAATCGCGACTCGACGAAGCGATCCGTTTGTGCGAAGACGCATGTTCGGACGCGACGCCGGAAATGGTAGCCGTCGTCGCAGCGGCTTTAGCCCGCTCACCCAAACTCGATCCTTCCTCGGCTCGACGCGCTGAAGCTTGGATCCGTGGCGTTGTCGCGAAGCATCCTCAATCC
>Ga0308411_10001257_pt1 | contig 17261 bp, 15 predicted proteins | sample HotsprottomLayer_2_FD_203530 | JGI IMG/M metagenome (GOLD analysis project Ga0308411, IMG submission 203530) | Hot spring phototrophic mat microbial communities from Octopus Spring, Yellowstone National Park, Wyoming, United States -... | ecosystem: Environmental > Aquatic > Thermal springs >...
GTAGCCCCCAATGCAACATGCCGACTGCGGTTGCAAATGCCGGCGACTGCAACGAATCCACCAGGCCATACAGGTGCGTGGGGCGCGTCAGGCGCACGGGGCGCCTTGTCGTCTGACGCGCCGATTCTCTCAACCCCGGCAACAGAGAACCACCTCCCGTAATCACTAATCCAGCCGGCAGCAGGCCATCGTAGCCGCTGCGCTTGATTTCCTGCTCGATCAGGCTAAAAAGTTCATCGGCTCGAGCGCGCAAAATCTCGGCGGCTTCGCGCCTGTGGACGCGCACGAGTGGCTCGTCGCCAAAACCCACGATGTCGCAAATTTGGTCGCCCGGCACATCCGGCGGGTTGGCGTGACCGTAGCGCACCTTGAGTTGCTCAGCGGCCTCCATCGGCAGCCGCAGCACCTGGGCCAGATCGCTGGTGAAGTGCGATCCGCCCACGTCGAGCACGCGGGTATGCCAGGCCGATCCGTCAATGAACAGTGCCATGCCGGTGGTGCCACCGCCAATGTCCACCAGCACCGCCCCCATCTCGCGCTCGGTGGGCGCAAGCACTGCTTCGGCGGAAGCCAGCGGCGCCAGCACGAATTCGCTCACATCCACGCCGGCGGTATGCGCGCACTTCAGCAGGTTTTGCACCGCCGTCGTGGCGCATGTGACGATGTGCGCTTGCACTTCCAGGCGGAAGCCGAGCATGCCCACCGGATTGCGCACGCCGTCTTGATCGTCCACTCGGAAGTGGCGCGGGATCACGTGCAAGATTTCGCGGTTGTTGGGAACGGCAATGGCCTGCGCCGACTCGAGGCCGCGATTGATGTCGTCGAACGACACTCCCTGGTCGCCACGACCGATGGCAACGGCACCCTGGCTGTTCTGCGAAGCGATGTGATTGCCGCTGATGGACATCAGCACATGCGGCGACTTCACACCCGACGAGGCCTGCGCGCCGGTCAGCGCCTCTTTCATGCACGCCGTGGCATCGCTCAGGTTGATGATCTGGCCACGCCGAATGCCGCGCGCAACTGCCATCCCGACGCCGATGACGGTGAAGCCAGGGTCGTTGTCGGCTGCCTCGCCGACCAGCGCCACCACCTTGGTGCTGCCCACGTCCAGAACAGTAATCGTCTTTGGTTCTGCCATGTCGTCTTGCGATTGGATGCCGGAGATCGCGACCTCGGGCATCTGCGACCGCCGATCTCTAATCTCTCGGCTCGTAGTACGGCGCCTCCGGGAACCTCACATCCAGCGCCCGCACTTCGATCCCTTTGTCGGTCAGTTGTCTTTGCAAAGCGCGCGCCAGGCGCAGCTTGTCGCTCATGGCGCCGTCGTAGGGCGCATCGCCCAGGCGCACGCGCCTTTTGCGCTCATCGGTCCATATCAGGCCAAACCTTGGCGAGTAGGAGTAGCGCGTCACGTTCGGCTGCGCAGCGATCAGCTCGTTTAGCGCGCGCAGCAGCCTGGGATCAAGTCGGCTGCCGAGGGCGGGAGGAGCGCCTTCTTCGACGCGGATGATGAGCCTGGCCGGCACACCTTCGCGCGCGACCTGAACCTGACCCTCGAAGTCGTTCCACACGTTGCCGCTCTGGCTTTGCCACACCGCCATGGGCTGTGCCGGCTGAATCACAATCACACATGCCGTGCGCCATTCCCACCGGCAGGTGACTGTGACCGCCTCCACACCGGGCAGGTCGTCCACCGATTGAGCTGCTGCATCCAGATCGGCGAAATGAAAGTGCTCGCCCTGCAGCCCGCTTGCGCCGATGATCGCCTCGACGGGTACGCCGGTGTTATTCTGAACCTGGATGTGGGTGATGCGCCAGCTTTCGCCGCCATACCAGCTCAGGCCGGCAGCAACGCAGATGACGAGCAGCGCAACAGCAAGCGTCCTCCACCGTCGGGCGCGCAAGCGATATATCCAACGGCGTTGGGCGCGCTGCGTCAGCGCGACGTCGAATCGCGTCCTCGAAACTGGTCGGCGGTTATGCGGCGATCGGTAGCGCATCGTCCCTTAGTCATCCTCCATCGCCAGTGCGATCAACCGGTCGAGCAATTCGCCGTATGGGATGCCGGTGGCTGCCCACAGCTTGGGATACATGCTGATGTCGGTGAAGCCGGGGATGGTGTTGATCTCGTTGATGAACACCTCGCCGGTTTCGCTGTTCATCAGAAAGTCCACCCGCGCCATGCCGCGCACCTCGGCCAGGGTAGCTGCTTCCACAGCCGTCTCGCGGATCAACTGCGACAGCGCCGAGGGAATATTGGCTGGGACATGCAACGCCGACGCCGACTCCCCCTTATCGAGATATTTGGCGGCATAGTCGTAGAACTCGCGGCTGGGCACGATCTCGCCAACGACCGACGCCTGCAACTCGTCGTTGCCCAGCACGCTCACCTCCAGCTCTCTGGCGCGCGGCACTGCTTGCTCGATCAGCACCTTGCGGTCCCACTTAAGCGCTTCGGCCATGCCAGCGTGCAACTGCGGCACGCTTCTGGCTTTGGTAATGCCAACGCTGCTGCCCATGTTGGCCGGCTTGATGAAGCACGGGAAACCCAGCCGGGTGATCACCTCGACTTCCACATCCACCGGTCGGGCTGCCCACTCATGACGCCGCACCACCAGATGCTCCACCACCGGCAGGCCATGCGCGCGCATCACATCCTTGAAGATGGCTTTGTCCATGCCCACCGCCGAGCCAACCACACCTGCGCCGACGAACGGCACGCCCAGGAGCGTGAGCAAGCCTTGCACTGTCCCATCCTCGCCCATTGGACCGTGCAGCACGGGAAATACCACGTCGAACTGGCGCAACGATTCGATCGGCACGCTCCATTCGCCGGCGCGGTTGATGAGCACCGGCGTCAGGTCATACTTGCGCGCGTCGAGGTGTTGCATGACCGACGCAGCCGACATTAAGCTCACCTCGTGTTCACCGGACTGGCCGCCATAGAGCACCGCCAGCTTGAGCTTCGGGGATCGTGTTTGGAGTTTCAAATTTGCCATCGCCTGCTGCTCAACCCTTGATTCTCAGTTCAGAACTCATCCACTCGCCCACCAGCTCGATCTCCAACTCCAGGTCAACGCCGAAGCGCTTGAGCACCTCGGCATGCGCCAGGTCAATCAGAGCTTTCACGTCGCCAGCCGCTGCGCTGCCGGAGACATTGATGAAGAAATTGGCGTGTCTGTCGCTAATCATCGCGCCGCCGATCTGCCTGCCTTTCAGGCCGCACGCTTCGATCAGGCGACCAGCGTAGTCGCCTTGCGGGTTCTTGAACATGCTGCCCATGGAAGCGCCCGGCGGCTGCGTTGCTTTGCGCCGGGCGATGTATTCGCTGGCGCGACGCTCCAGGTTGGCCCGGTAATCCATCTTCAAATCGAAGGTCGCATTCAGCACGATCGGCCGGTCGGCAGGCGCGTAACGCTTGAGCGTGCTGGTGCGGTAGCCAAACTGCAACTGGCGCGGCGTCCAGTATTCTGGCGCGTAGCCGCGCCGCATAATCCGCGCCAGGTTCAGGTTGCTGGCAATGTCCGCGCCATACGCGCCAGCGTTGCCCACCACACCGCCACCCACCGTGCCAGGGACGTTGACGGCCCACTCCAGCCCGGCCAGACCGCGCTCGATGCAATCGCGCGCCAGCGTCGCCAGCATCACCCCGCTGTCTACCTCGACACGCGCCTTGACTCCGCGCACATCAAACCTGACTTCGCGGGCGCGATTGACGATCACCAACCCACGCACACCCGCATCGCTCACCAGGACATTGGCGCCGCCGCCCAGCACCAGGTATGGCAAGCCCATGGCATCGGCGCGCTGTGCTACAGCGATCAGCTCGTCGGTAGTGCGCACCTCGATCAGCAAGTCAGCCGGACCGCCGATGCGCGCTGTGGTGTGCTTAGACAGCGGCTCGTTGCGTCTGGCGCGCGCTTGCAACTCGTTCAGGTCCATCACGCCTGGCAATGCAGATCGAAGATCAGAAACCGGATTGCCATCGGCACAATGCCCGGATTTTTCGATCGTGCATCCATCTTCATCCTCCCGGTTCTGGTCTCCGAACTTCACTTCAGCATTTGCAACAACCGCTCGCCCACTTGGTTGCCGTCGCCTGCGCTCAAGGTGATGATCACGTCGCCGCCCCTCACCTGAGAGATCAGCATGCCGAGCGCATCGCCAAAAGAGGCAGCGTTGCGCGCGCTGGGGTGGCGAAGCCTGCGCGCGATCTCGATTGGGTTGAGCGCGTTGGCAGCAAAGCTGAAGTCCTCCTTCCTCTCCCGCGCTGCATAGATGGGCAACACGATCACGTGATCGGCATCCGCAAAGGCTGTGGCGAACTCGTCGAGCAGGGCAGCGGTGCGGCTGTAGGTGTGCGGCTGCCAGACAGCCCAGATGTTGCCGACAGGGAAGCGCAGCCGCGCACCGCGCAGGGTGGCTTTGATCTCGGTCGGGTGGTGTGCGTAGTCGTCGAAGACGCGAACGCCGTGCGCTTCACCTCTTAGCTCGAAGCGCCGGCTGGCGCCCTTGTAGCCGCCGATGGCCCGTACTGCCTCGTCCACCGGCACGCCACAGGCATCGGCAGTCGCCAGCGCTGCCAATGCGTTCAGCACGTTGTGCTCGCCGGGGATGCGCAACGAACACGTGCCGCTCACTTCGCCGTTCACCCCCGCACCACGGAAGGCAAAGTCCATGCCGCCGAGCGCGTTGGCCCGCAGGTTGGTCGCCCGCCACAAGCCGCCCTGCAGGCCATAGTCCACGGCAGCCGGCCTCGATTCGGCGCTCTCCCCGGCCAGCAAATCGGCCCGGCGCAGCACCTCAACGCAGCCGGCGTTGTCGGCGCATGTGATCACCGCGCCATCCTCCGGCACGCTGCGCACGAACTCGGCAAAGGCATTCAGGACCGCGTCGAAATCGGCAAATGTATCCGGGTGGTCATATTCGACATTGGTGACTACGGCGATTTTCGGCTGGAAGTGCAGGAAGGTGCGGTCATATTCGTCGGCCTCGACGACGAACGCTTCGCCATTGCCCCAACGCGCATTCACACCCAACGGCTGCGGCGTCGCCCCGATGATAAAAGCGGGATCGAAGCCAGCATCCGTCAGGATGGTGGCGATCATGCCGGTGGTGGTGCTCTTGCCATGCGTGCCAGCGACCGCAACGCCCGTTTTGCCCTGCATCAGCGCACAGATGAGATCGCCGCGGTGCCAGACCGGCAGACCGCGCCGCCTGGCTTCGACCAGCTCCGGTTCGTCCCTGGAGATTGCCGATGAGGGCGCCAGGATATCCACGCCGTCCAGATGGGCCGGATCGTGGCCGACAGTCACCGGAATTCCCTCGCTCCTCAGCGTATGGAGCACGGTCGAGTCGGCGCGGTCGTCGCCGCTGACGCGCACGCCGCGCGCATGCAACAGACGAGCCAGCGCGCTCATGCCAGCGCCGCCAATGCCCATTATGTGGATGTGCTTATTCAACCAGTTCATACCAGCACCACAATGACAAACAGAAAGACGACGATCAGGACGAAGACCAGCAAGGAGCCGCTAAGGATCACTGGCGCCGCGCTTTCGATAAAGAAATACTTACTCCAACCATTCGGCGGCGGAGTGAAGAGGTTGGCATACTGGCCGTCCAGCAGGCCGGCTTGCAGCGCCCAGAACGCCAGCGAGCTGAACAACAGGTAGCCGTTAAACACGCCAATCATGAACGACAGCAGGCTATATTCAAAGCGGTTGGTCGTGCTGGATTGAAAGCGACCGCGAGCCACCACCGGGCTGAGGTAGCCAAAAAAAACGATGACCAAAAATGGCATCGAGCGCCAGAAGAAGCGCCAGATCGGCTCGTTTTGTGCCCACAACGGGTTCATGATGTCGGTGAATTGCGACAGGGAGTAGATGAAGAGCGCAAACAACATGGTGAATGTGACGATCACCTCGCGCACCCAGCCGCGGGAAGTGCCAATGAACCCCCACACGATCAGATAAAACACGAAGAAGACGTCGGCGTTAATCATGTCCGTAGCTCACTTCGGCTAATAAATCTGCGATCCGCTCTGCCCCGTCGCGGCGCCCCACCCGCAGCGATGCCTGGCGCATGGCATCCAGGCACAGGGGATTGCCAAAGAGCCGGGTCACCTGCGGTGCCAGGCCTGCGCGTTCATCTAGCAACGCCTCGTCCTGGATGACCACCGCTGCGCCTCTGTCGGCCAGATATTGGGCGTTGACTTTCTGATAGCGCCATGCATGGGGATAAGGCACCAGCACGGCGGGCAGGCCAAGATAAGGCAGCTCGCCGAGCGTGCTCGCACCAGCGCGGCAGACCGCCAGATCTGCTGCTGCCATCGCCAGGGCCATATCGTCGTGCAGGTAATCGAAGATCAAATAGCGCGCGCGCTGGTCGCTGGGCAACCGCGCGCGGGCAGCGCTGACCTCTGCCCAGTCGTTCGCGCCGGTCACGTGAATGACGATGGCCAACGCCAACAGGCGCGGGAGGCTCGCCAACACAGCACGGTTGATGCTGCGCGCACCCTTGCTGCCGCCATACACCAGCAACACTTGTGCATCGTCTGCGATGCCGAAACGCTGGCGCGCCGCCTGGCGCGAGGCAGCAGCGAAGGCTTCGCGCACCGGATAGCCCGTCACCACCATCCTGTCGGGCGCGATGTAGCGCGCCGACGCCTCCGTCGTCGTCGCCACCTTCGCAGCCAGGCGCGCCATCACCTGCAAAGCCCGGCCAGGTTCGATGTCCGGCAGGTACACCACGCTGGGCACGCGCTGCGTCCAGGCAGCCACGCTCACCGGCACGCCTACAAAGCCGCCGGTCAGGAACACCACGTTCGGCCTGAACTCGTCGAGGATGCGTTGCGCCTGGAGTATGCCCTGCAGGGTGCGCAGTGCACCGCCAAGGGCGCGTGGCAGGCCGACACCATGCATGGCGCCGGCGCGGATCGCTCGAAAGGCTACACCTGCGCGGTTCACCAGATCACGCTCCATTCCGCTTTCTTCGCCAACGAACAAGGCTTGGATAGCCACCGGCGATTCGGATGTCGCGCCCAATGATGGTGGCATCGCTGCCTTCGACCTTAGCCGTGCGTCCAGCGCCCTTAGCACGGTAAGTGCGGGCAAAACGTGCCCGGCCGTTCCCCCTGCGGATAGCAGCACTCGCACGAACTGAACTTCCTCCTTTGGCGTTCCCGGCCACGAACGATGCGCCGGCCAGGTTGGTATCCTCTTGTAGCATCCGACTGCCGCGCGCGACGCTGACCACCACGCCGCATGCGATCAACAGCGAGACGAGCGACGACCCGCCTACGCTCAAAAATGGCACTGGCACGCCGGTGAAAGGGATCATGGCCATGATTGCCATCATGTTCAGCAACATCTGGCCAATCACCCAGATCACCACGCCGATCACGATGAACGAACCGAACGGCGTATCGGCAGCATGTGCGATGCGCAGCCCGCGCCAGGCAAAGATCACGAACAACGCCAGCGTCATCATCAAGCCAAGCAGCCCCATCTCGTCGCCCAGCACAGCCATCACACTATCGGTGTGCGGCGTCGGCAAGTAGCCGAACTTCTGGCCGCTGGCGCCGATGCCGTTGCCGAACAGGCCGCCGCCGCCCAGCGTAATCAGCGTCTGGCGAATGTGGTAATCCATTTCGCTCGGTGCGCGCCACACCTTGATGAACTCGTTTACGCGAATGGTAGCGTGCGGGACAATCGCGATGAGCAGTAAAAACGCTGAGGCGGCAATCAGCGCCACCAGGGCCAGTTGCGTCCAGCTCGCCCCAGCCACAAAGAACATCGCCATGGCCACGAGCACAATCACAGCGGTTGTGCTCAGATCGGGCTGGACGACGACGAGGAAGCTCACCAGGCCGACGATCACGCCAAATGGGATGAGCCCGTTGGACACGCTTTGCACCTGGTCGCGCCGCGACGCCAGCCAGGCCGCTGCATAGACGATCACACCCAGCTTCACCAGTTCGCTGGGCTGCACTGAGCCTCTCAGCAGGGTGCGGCGCGCACCGAACACATCGTCGCCGAACAGGATGACGCTGACGAGCAGGAGCAGGCATCCGGCCATAATCCATACGGCGAAGCGACGGTAAATGCCGTAGTCCAGCCGACTGAAGACCGCAAAGCCAACCACGCCAAGGCCAGCGTAAAGCAACTGTTTGCTGAAAATTGTCAGGGGATTGCCTTCCTGGACGTGCGACCAAAAGAAAGTGGTGCTGTAGGCCATGACCAGGCCGAGCGCCGTCAGCAGCAAGACGGCGCCGATGAAAATCCAGTCGGCGCGTCCGCGTGCAGGCGCGGCTGCGCGTGTGGGTCGGCTTCGCCTCAGCCTTTGTGTCATTGCACCTTTGCCCATCTCAACGCTCCTGGTCCTGCGCATCGTCTGCCGCCTGGGAGGGCGCGTTCACCCATGCGCGAAAGCGGTCGCCGCGCTCGGCAAAATCCCTGAACGCATCGTAGCTTGTGCCCCCTGGCGAAAGCAACACCACGTCGCCTGGCTGTGCCAGTCGTCGGGCTTCGGCCACCGCCTCCTCCAGCGAACTGAGAACGGAGAACTGAGGGCAGGGAGGACGGCCCGCCGCTCTCGACTTTTCGCTTTGAGTTTGCAGTTTCTCGGCCACCATTGGCCCCATCTCGCCGAAGAAAACGACCGCTTTGCATCGTTCCAGCATCATGCGGACGGCGTCATCCCAGGGCAGATGCTTATCCCGGCCGCCGCATAGCAAAATGACCGGCCGATCAAAACACTTGAGCGCAGCCATCAGCCGCTCTGGTGCGGTGGCGATGGAGTCGTCGTACCAGCGCACGCCATCGCGCTCGGCGACGAGCTGCAAGCGGTGCGCCACACCGCGGAAGGTCGTAGCCACCTGGCGCATAGCCTCGACCGTTGCGCCGGCCGCCGCACACACCGCCGCTGCCGCCAGCACGTTGGCGATGTTGTGCTCACCCATCAGCAACAGCTCGCGACGGTGGCAGATCACAGCGTCAATCGAAGATGTGAGAGAGGAGTTCAAAGGTTGGCTCGATCGCGTCATGCGCACGCGCAAATACCCGGCCTCATCCAGCCAGGCTCCATCGGCGGATGGCTCGTGGCGCATGCTGAACCACAGGGTGCGCGGCGATGTGCTCAGCGTGGATGTCACTGCGTCGTCGGCCGAGAGCACCTGCCAGTCGTCGGGCGATTGAAAGTCGAGGATGCGCTTCTTGGCAGCAATGTAGGCTTGCATGGTGCCATGGCGGTCGAGGTGATTAGGCGTGATGTTGGTGATGCAGGCGATGTGTGGGCTGCGCGTCATCAGCTCAAGCTGGAAGGACGACAGCTCCATGACGACGAAGTCCAGCGGCCGAATCCGCTCAACCTCGCCGATGAGGGGGTTGCCGATATTGCCGCCCACCCACACGGAACTGCGGATCGGTTGTGCCGAGCCGGATGAGGAGCGATCTGCTTCGGCAGCCAGCCCGCCATGCGCGACGCTCGCCTTCAAGATTTCGCCAACCAGGGTGGTGGTGGTGGTTTTGCCAGCCGACCCGGTGATGCCGATGATCGGCGCAGGGCAGACCTCGAAGAAGACTTGGGCATCGTTGCTGAGCGGAATGCCACGTCGCTGCGCCTCCTGGACGATGGGCAGATCGCCAGGCACGCCGCCGCTCAGGCACAGCAGGTCGCAGGCATCGAGCAACGTGAGCGGGTGGCCGCCCAGCACAAGGTCCACCGGCAAATCTGCCACCGGCTGCAGATCAAGCTGTTCGCGCAGCTTGGCATCGCTCAGTGTCACGCGCGCGCCATGCGCGGCCAGGTAACGCGCCAGGGCTGTTCCCTGCCGCGCAATCCCCAAAATCACCACTCGTTTATCTTTCCAGCTCATCCCACGTCCATCCTTGCCCCCATCCGGCTTACATGTTGGGGTTGCCAAAAGTCGCCAGGCCAATGCCGATCATGCCGAAGAAGAGCGCGATGACGAAGAAGCGCTGCACAATTTGCGGCTCGCTCCAGCCAAGCAAGACAAAATGGTTGTGCAGCGGCGACATTTTGAAGAAGCGCCGTCCCTCGCCGTATTTGCGCCTGGTGTATTTGAAATATGCCACCTGTACGATCACGCTGATTACCTCGGCCACGGGAATGATGGCGATGACTGGCAGCAATAACCACTGGCCGGTCATCAGGGCAACCACACCCAGACCCGCGCCCAGAGCCTCGCTGCCCAGATCGCCCATAATCATCTGCGCCGGATGCACGTTGAACCACAGGAAGCCGAGCATCGCACCGACCAGCACCATGCACAGCATGGTCAGGAACACCTGACCTTGCATGTAGGCGATCACGCCGTAGGCAACGAAGGCCACGCCGCTGATCAAGGCAGCCAGCCCATCCAGGCCGTCGGTAAAGTTCACTGCATTGGCGCTGCCGTGAATGATGAAAATGGCAATCGGAATCCAGAACACGCCCAGGTCAATTGGCTCAGGTAGCCCTGGAAGGGCCATTTTGCTGATCCCGAACAACGGTCGGTCGGGGACGAACGTGATGCCGGTGGAAGTGACGGTGAACAATGGCGCCGCGTTCATCACCACAGCGGCAACCATTGCGATCAGCAGTTGAAACAGCGCCTTGCTGCGGCCTCGCATGCCTTCGCCCCGTCGCACGCCGCGCACGCCCATGTAGTCATCAATCGCCCCCAAAATGGCAAAGCTCAGCATCACAAACATCGGGATGGCCAGCGACCGGCCAACCAGCACCACACCAGCGAAGTTGGGGTTCACGCGCACGCCAATGCGCGAATACAGATACATCGCCAGGATCAGCATCATGGTTGTGCCTACAAAGAGGATGCCGCCCATGGTCGGCGTGCCCTGCTTGACCATGTGGCTGGCCGGCCCATCTATTCGAATTTGCTTGCCAAGGCGCAGTCGCCTGAGCGTCCGAACCAACGGTCGCCCCAGGAGCAGGGCGATCAGGAACGCGACGCCGCCCATCAGCAAACAGACGCCCATTTCGGGTGGCGAAGGAGTGTGCATCATCTTGAGTGTCGAACGCGGTTGCGCCTGTGGCGCCCGGCGTTCTGCTTTTTGTGTCAATCCTCATCTGCCAGTGCCCCAAGCCCGGCCACGATTTCTTCCATCTTCATGCTGCGCGATCCTTTCACCAGGATCACGCAGCGCTCGCGCACGATATCGTTCAGTAGTTCCAGGGCTTCGCCGTTGGTCATCACGTGAAAGACGCGCTCTGGCGGTGCGCCGCACTCGATGGCTGCCTTGCACGTCCACTTTGACCGTTCGCCCACGCCGATCACGTATTGCGCTACCAGCGCAGCTCGACATCCCACCTCGTCGTGAGCCTGCTTCTCAACATCGCCCAACTCGAGCATGTCGCCCAGCACGGCGATGCGCGGCCCCTCGCCCTCGATCTCGGCGAGCAGGTTGAGCGCTGCGATGGTGGATTCGACGCTGGCGTTGTAGGCGTCGTCCAAAACCAGCGAGCCGAACGGCCCTTTGGCCAGCACCAGTCGCAACTGCGCCGACGGGATGCGCAGACCCTCGATGATGTCTCCCAGGTCCATTCCCTCGACCAGCCCAACTGCCGCCACGCGAAGCGCCGTCTGCACACTGTGCCGACCGAGCAGGGGCAGCCTGGCCAGCCACGATCCACGGCCATAGTGCAGGGTGAAGGAGATGCCGCCCAGGCCGAAGCTCTCAATGTTGTCGGCCCATACGTCGGCGCGCGGCGTCAACCCATAGGTAATCACACGCGCCCTGGTCACCGCAGCCATGCTGCGCACCCGCTCGTCATCATCATTCAGGATGGCCACCCCGCCTTCTTCCTGCGAGGGCAACGCCGCCGGCAGTTCCGACTTGGCCTTGACGATGTTCTCGATTGTGCCCAGCCGCGACAGGTGCACCGGCGCGACGATGGTCACCAGGCCAACCTGTGGCTTGGCCCACCGGCAATAAGCGGCAATCTCGCCCAGGCCATACATGCCCATCTCGATCACTGCGCACTGATGCTCCGGCCGCAGCTTAAGCAGGGTGAGCGGGATGCCGATCTCGTTGTTGTAGTTGCCCTCGGTCTTCAAGACGCGGTAACGCATGCTCAAGACCTGCGCAACCAGCTCTTTCGTCGTGGTCTTGCCAACGCTGCCTGTGATGCCGATCACACGCAGGTTGAATTTTGCCCGCCAAAAGGCCGACAGGCTCTGCAGAGCCGACAGCGCATCGTCCACGCGGATAAGCAGGGGGAGAGCCAGATCGGCCGGCTGGTCGGCCACGGCGCGGCGGGCGTCGAAACGTCCAACCGCCAGCCCTTCCAGGTTGGGGATGCGATCGTGATGCACGATCGCAGCAAGCGCGCCGCGGCCAAAGGCATGGCCAACGTAGTCATGGCCGTCCACGCGCTCGCCGGGCAGCGCCACGAACAGGTCGTCGCGCAACACCTGCCGCGAATCTATGGTCACGTTTTTGACGAGATGTCTGGCCAGCGCCTCGATGCGCCGACCGCTCACACCTTCCACTATGTCCGCTAAGGTCAACATCTTTAATCTTGCATGTTAAGGACGCAGGCTGAGCGCCGCTCCCTGCTTTTATCTGGTCGCGTTCGGCACAATGCCCAGGATCTGACAAGCACGTTCGGCGACGTCGTGAAAGACAGGCACAGTCGTTGGCCCTGCCCACCTCGAACTCTGGGGCTGATCCAGTTTCACCAGAACCGTAATCTTTGGCTGGTCGGCAGGGAGGAATCCAACATAGGTGACGATGGTCGTCTCCTGCTTCACACCACGCAGGTACCAGTCGGCCGTGCCGGTCTTGCCGGCCACGGTGTAGCCTCTGACAAATGCCTGTGGCGTGCCGCGTTGCGCGGCTGCCATCATCACTTCGCGCAAGGCGCGCGCAGTCTCAACAGAGATCACGCGGGCAACTTCCACCGGCTGCTTTTGGACGATTTCTCCGCCGGGCTCGCGCCATTGCTGAACGATATACGGCTGCATCAGCACGCCGTCGTTGGCAATGGCATTGATGGCGTTAATCACTTGGTATGGGGTGGCCGTCATGCCCTGGCCGTAGCTATTGGTCGCCAGGTCGGTGCGCGACCATTCAGGATCGGTTGGCGTGCGCAGTGTGCCGGCCGCCTCGTTGCCCAGGTCTATGCCGGTGCGACTTCCAAAGCCGAACAACCTGAATTGTCGGTAGAACGCCTCCTCGCCCATGTCCAGGGCGATCTGCGCAGTTGGCACATTTAGCGAATGAGCCAGGATGTCCTCGATGGACACTCGGCCGTAGCGCCTGCGATCCGAGTTGTAGATGCGTTTATTGCTGACGACCAGGCGGCCGGTATCGGTGAAGATCGTCCGGGTGGTCACCTGGCCCAATTCCAGAGCGGCGGCCATGGTGAGGACTTTCAAAACAGAGCCCGGTTCGTAGGCTTCGTTCACCGCCGGGTCGCGCAGCAGCCCGGCGCCAGACGTGCTCGCCAGCTCGATGGAGCGGTTGGGGTCATATCCAGGCCAGGAAGCGGAAGCCAGAATAGCGCCGGTTTTCGTCTGCATCACGATGATTGTGCCGCTGGTGGCGCGCGTCTCGCGGATGGCCTGTGCCAGCCGCGCCTCGACATAGGTCTGCAGGTTGAGGTCGAGCGTGAGCACGATATCGGCGCCGCTCTGAGTGGGGGTAATAAGGAGCAGATCGAGTCGGCTGCGTTCTTTGCGCTGGCCGACCGAAGAGTTCAGGCGCGAGTCGTAATAGGCTTCGACGCCCGCATAGCCCACCGGCTGCAGGCTGACGAAGCCGATGGTCGGCCCGGCAATCGGGCCTTGAGGATATGTGCGCGCCCAGGTTTCATCCACCAGCAGGCCACTGCGCGCCAGCGACCGCAGCGTCCTGGTCAATTGATAGGTTGCCTGCGGGGAGACATTGTAGGCGACCACAGTGCTGAGCGCAGGAGTGATGGACCTGCGATCTTCGAGGATGGCTTCGATGCGCCGGCGCGCTTCTTCCGCCGACCGCCCCATTACGGGCGCCAGGGCTGTCGCGACCGTCGCTGTATCGGTGAGCGTGCGGGGATCTACGCGGACGATGTAGGCACGGTTGCTGACGGCGAGCAGGTGGCCAGACCGGTCGAAGATGGCGCCGCGCGGCGCAAGCGTGATGTGCGTTTCGGTTTGCTGGTCGTTGGCGGCGGCGGCATACTTCGGATTCTCGAACACCTGCACCTGCACGGCGCGCGTGAAGGCGATCGCGGTGGTCAGGCCGATGATGATTGCCAGGGTGACGAGCCGTTGTGAAGATATCATGTGTTCCGCCTGTTGTCGTCGCGTCTTTCGTCGAACGCATTGCCTGTTCTTCCATCACTCGCCGGTCGCGCGCGTCGCCGTAGCCACCGGTGTCGCGTCCAACGCCACCACCAGATACTCAACTCGTTCGGCAGGCTTAAACCCCAGGCGCCTGGCGCGATCTTCCATGATTTGCGGCGAGGTGACCTCGGCGATCTCCGTCCACGTCTGGTTGATTTCGTCGGTCAAGCGCGCGTGTTTCGCGTCGAGCTCATCGAGCTGCTGGTTGAGCAGCGCAGTGCGCGTGGACAGCGCCAGCCAGACCACGATGAGAGCCACCAACAAGGATCCGCTCAGGATGGCCATCGTCGCAGCGTAGCGACCGCCAGCATCCAGCGCGCGCAACTTATGCCACCAGCCCTGAACCATGACCATCGTCACCATGCCTCGTGCGCCCTTGTCACATCTGTCTCTCCATAAATTCACACTTCCAGCCGTTGCGCCAGGCGCAGCCTGGCGCTTCGCGCGCGCGGATTGCGTGCTACCTCGGCCTCGCTCGGCCTGATGGGCGTCTTATTCAGCAGACGAAGGCGAGCGAGTCGGCTGTTATCGGCGCCGAAACCAGGCTGAGCGGCCTCGCTGCGCGATTCGCGTCGGAAGACATCCTTAACGATCCGATCCTCCAAAGAATGGAAGGTGATCACGGCAATGCGCCCGCCCGGCTTCAATATCCCGATTAGTTCCGGCAAGGCTGCCTCCAGGCGTCGCAATTCGTCGTTTGCTGCAATGCGCAGAGCCTGGAAGACCTGGGTAGCCGGGTGGATGCGCTCCGAGCGTGTTCGCACCACCCCCGACACGGCATCGCGCAACTGGCCGGTTGTCATGACCGGTCGAGCCCGCCAGATGGCTTCGGCAACGCGCCGCGCGTTAGGCACTTCGCCATAGGCACGCAGCACTTCGGCCAGGCACTGCACATCCATCTGCTCAATCAGCTTCCAGGCCGGCACGCCGTGGCTGCGGTCGAAGCGCATATCGAGTGGCCCCTCGCGCATGAACGAAAAACCACGCTCGGCAGCATCGAGCTGATCGGACGATAGGCCCAAGTCCACCAACACGCCATCCATCGGCGCAAAACCGAGCGACCGCGCCAAAGCCGGTGCTTCATCCAGCCAGGCCTGGCGCAACGTCAATCGGTCACCGTGTGCATCACGCAACCTTTCGCGCGCCCTGGCAATCGCGTCCGGGTCAGCATCGGTGGCCAACACGCGGCCATCGGGCGCGCTGGCCCTCAGCAACCCTTCGGTATGCCCACCACCTCCCAGCGTGCAATCAAGGTAGCGCCCGCCGTTCCCCGGCTGCAAAGCCTGCATGACTTCATCGAATAAGACCGGAATGTGCATCGCCCAGATGCTTGCAGACGGCGGAGCAACACTCACTCCCCGTCCTTGGCTCTCCACAGCCGCCGGTTCTAAATCCCCAGACCTGCCCACACATCCCCCTGCGCAGCGTGCGCCTGGATCTCCTGGCGCGCCTGCTGCCACTCCTGCGGACTCCAGACCTCAATAAACTTACCCACTCCAACGACGACTGCCTCGTTGACGATTCCGGCATACTCGCGCAGCGGCTGGGGGACGACGACGCGATTTTGTTTGTCGGGCACGGCATCGTGCGCGTTGCTATAGAGCATGCGCCGCAGCGTGGCCGCCTCCCTCCCCATGACCGGCAGGGCACTCACTCGCTCAAACAACAATTTGAATTCGTCAAGAGGATACACCAGCAGGCATTTATCCGACCCGGTCGTCATCACCACACCATCGGCGAGCCGCGCGCGAAACTTGGCCGGCAACGTCAGGCGGCTCTTCTCGTCCAAGGTATGTGTGAATTCGCCAAGAAACATTTATGCACTCACCACTCCGCTCCACTTTGACCCACTCTTTCCCACCTTAGGCCCTCATGATACTCATAAAACGCAATATCGCAACCGTTTATCCACAGCCTGGGATAACTTGTGGGCAAGTTGGATAAAAAACCCCCCGGTTTCTTCGAGAAACCGGGGGGTTGGAAAGCGCGCAGGAGCGCCTGGGCTACAAGCCGACCATTTCCGCGCTCAGGCGCCACAGCTTCTCCTGCGCCTGCACGTCGTATGATGCCCGCAACGAGGGTTTGGGTCGGCAGCGGTAGAAGTACTTGCCGGTGATGCCAGCAACTTCTGGCGAGGAGGCCAGGTAGATGCTGGTTTTGGCTCCTTCCTCCGGATTAATTGTGAAGCGGCTGAACAGCTTAAACACCTTTCCCCACATGCCGCTATTGTTCTTGCCGAAGTCCGTAGCCACGGCACCTGGATGTAGTGCATTTACAGAGATGGGGGTGCCCTCCAACCGGCGCGCCAGGGCGTAGGCGTGCATCACGTTGGCCAGCTTGGACTGGCTGTAGGCAGCGAACCCGCTGTAGCGCCGCCGCTCGAACTGCACGTCGTCGAAGTAGATGCGCCCTGCCAGGTGCGCATCGGAGGACACGTTGATCACGCGCGCTGCTGGCGCAGCCATCAGGGCGTCCATCAGCAAATGAGTAAGCAGGAAGTAGCCAAGATGGTTGAGCGCCCAGGTCATCTCGATGCCGTCGGCGCTCACCTGTCGGGTGGTAAAGATGGCGCCAGCGTTGTTCAACAGCACATCGAGCCGAGGATAGGCATCGAGGAAGCGGCGCGCCAGGTCGCGGATGCCCTGCAAGGACGACAAATCGGCTGGCATAGCTTCCACTGCTGCATGGCCCGTTTGTTGGCGGATGGCAGCCGCAACCTCATCGCACTTGCGCGGGTTGCGACTCACCACGATCACCGTGGCGCCCATCTCTGCCAGGCGGTGCGCGCTGACACGGCCAATGCCGGCCGTTGCTCCGGTCACAACACAAACCTTATCCTGTAAGTTTTGGATCGTCATCACAACACTCCTTCACCAAAAAGTATGCGCACAACTCCGACCCGCCGGGTTGC
>Ga0308411_10001259_pt1 | contig 17251 bp, 18 predicted proteins | sample HotsprottomLayer_2_FD_203530 | JGI IMG/M metagenome (GOLD analysis project Ga0308411, IMG submission 203530) | Hot spring phototrophic mat microbial communities from Octopus Spring, Yellowstone National Park, Wyoming, United States -... | ecosystem: Environmental > Aquatic > Thermal springs >...
GCTGAACTTCTTCCGCGCGAACGAGACGGTGTACCTGGTGATGCGCTACGAGCGCGGCCGCACGCTTCAGGAGCACATCCAGGCCCGGCGCGGGGCGATGAAGGAGAACTTCATCCGCCGCGTGTTCACGCTGCTGCTGAACGGCCTGCGCGAGGTGCACGCGAACAAGCTCCTGCACCTGGACATCAAGCCGGCGAACATTTACGTGCGCAACGACATCACGCCGGTGCTGATCGACTTCGGCGCCGCGCGGCAGACGCTCACCGCCGAGGGGTTCAAGCTGAACCCGATGTACACGCCTGGCTTTGCGTCGCCGGAGCACTACCAGCGACGCGAGCTGCTCGGCCCGTGGAGCGACATCTACTCGGTCGGCGCGAGCATCTTCGCCTGCCTCGCAGGGGCCGCGCCGCAGGCGGCCGACCTGCGGTTGGAGCGGGACCGCTACGTCTCGGCGACCAAGCTCTTCGGCGGGCGCTACTCCGAGCAACTCCTGGAGACGATCGACTGGTGCCTGCAGCTCGATCACTCGAAGCGCCCGCAGAGCGTCATGGCGCTGCAGAAGGTGCTGCTGCGCGAGCGCGACCCCGAGGGGCCGAGCAAGCGCTCGTTCGTCACCAACCTGCGCGGCGCGCTGGTCAAGCTCGCGCGGCGCTGACCGATGAAGTTCGCGATCTACCAGGAGAGCCGCCAGGGGCCGCGCAAGTCCAACCAGGACCGCGTGGTGTACTGCTACACGCGCGACGCGCTGTGTATGGTGATCGCCGACGGCATGGGCGGCCACCTGCACGGGGAGGTGGCCGCGCAGATCGCCACGCAGTTCGTCGCCGAGGCGTTCCAGCGCGCCGCCCAGCCGCGGCTCGCCGACCCGTTCAAGTTCCTGCTCGAGTCGATCACCAACGCGCACCACGCGATCGTCGATTACGCCAACGTACGCAGCCTGCTCGAGACGCCGCGCACCACCTGCGTGGCGTGCATCGTCCAGGACGGGCTCGCGCACTGGGCGCACGTCGGCGACTCGCGGCTGTACCTGATCCGCAACGGCCGGGTGGAGGCGCAGACCAAGGACCACTCCCGGGTGCAGATCCTGGTCGATGCCGGGCGGGTGCGCGAGGAGGCGGTGGCCGCCCACCCCGACCGCAACAAGATCTTCAACTGCCTCGGGCAGATGACCCCGCCGAAGGTGGACCTGTCGCGCCGCGTCGCGCTTCGCCACGGCGACGTGATCATGCTGTGTACCGACGGCCTGTGGGGGCCGATCCACAGCAAACACATCTGCGAGGAGCTGCTGCGCTCGGACCTGATGCAGGCGATCCCGAAGCTGCTCGATCTGGCCGAGGTGCGCGCGGGCAAGGACGGCGACAATGCCTCGGTGGTCGCGATCACCTGGTACGAGGAAGCGCTCACCGCCGGCAAGGAGTGGATCTCGACGGTCAGCATGGATCCCACCGACGTCCGGTCCACGGTCGAGCAGTTCGGCCGCTCGAAGCCGCCGCCCCAGGCCGGCTACTTGACCGACGACGAGATCGAGCGCGCGATCGAAGAGATCCGCAACGCGATCCAGAAGCACTCGAAGTGACGGGGAACGGCAAGCGCGAAGCCGAGTGCACGCGGCCGTCCGGCCGCCGTCCCGACGAGCTCCGGCCGGTTCGCATTACGCGCGGCTACACCAAGCATGCCGAGGGCTCGGTGCTGGTGGAATTCGGCGACACCAGGGTGCTGTGCACCGCGAGCGTCGACGAGAAGGTGCCGTTGTTCCTGCGCGACAAGGCTCAAGGCTGGGTCAGCGCGGAGTACGGCATGCTGCCGCGCGCGACCAACACGCGCACCGACCGCGAGGCGGTGCGCGGCAGGCAGTCGGGACGCACGCTGGAGATCCAGCGGCTGATCGGCCGATCGCTGCGAGCGGTCGTCGATCTCGGCCAGCTCGGCCCGCGCACCATCCAGATCGACTGCGACGTGCTGCAGGCCGACGGGGGCACGCGCACCGCGAGCATCACCGGGAGCTTCGTCGCGCTGCACGATGCCGTGGCGAGGCTGCACGCGGCTGGCCTGCTGACCGCATGGCCGTTACGAGACTTCGTCGCCGCGGTCTCGGTCGGCCTGTTCCACGGCGTGCCGGTGCTCGACCTCGACTACGCCGAGGATTCCGCCTGCGACACCGACATGAACGTCGTCATGACCGGCGGCGGCGGCTTCGTCGAGCTGCAGGGTACCGCCGAGGGGCAGCCGTTCAGCCGCGCGCAGATGCAGGCGCTCGTCTCGCTGGCCGAGCAGGGAATCCGCGCGCTCATCGAGAAGCAGCGCGCGGCGCTCGCGTCGTGAACCGGCTGGTCCTCGCATCGTCGAACCCGGGCAAGCTACGCGAATTCGGCGAGCTGCTCGCGCCGCTCGGCATCGAAGTCGTGCCACAGGGGGCGCTCGACGTGCCGGAGGCCGACGAGACGTACGCGACCTTCGTCGAGAACGCGTTGGCGAAGGCGCGCAACGCGTCGCGCCACACCGGGCTAGCCGCGCTCGCCGACGATTCCGGGCTCTGCGTCGTCGCGCTCGGCGGCGAGCCGGGCGTGCACTCGGCGCGGTTCGCCGGCGAGCCGCGGTCCGACGCGCGCAACAACGCGCGGCTGGTCGAGCTGCTGCGCGACGAGCGCGACCGGCGTGCGCATTTCTACTGCGTCGTGGTGCTGATTCGCCAGGCAGCCGACCCCGAGCCGCTGATCGCCGAGGGCCGCTGGCACGGCGAGGTGATCGACGCGCCGCGCGGAGCGGGCGGTTTCGGTTACGACGCGCACTTCCTGGTGCCCGAGCTCGGCCGCACTGCGGCGGAGCTCTCGCCCGCGGAGAAGCACGCGGTCAGCCACCGCGGCAAGGCGCTGCGGCGGCTGATCGCGCTGCTCGGAGACGAGGGCTGACAACCGCACCGAGCCATTGAGCCCCGGTGTGCGCCGGACGCAGGCAACTCTCCGCTGAGCGCACCGGACCAGCCCGCCGTCGTCCGGAGCAGGGGGACCGCGTCAGAGCGGGTAGGTGTTCGGTGGGAGCGTGAGCCTCAGACCGAGGCGGCTGATCGTGCTCTCGCCCGCGCTCGTGATGAACAAGATCGTCCCGTCGAGCTCGACGAGAACAACGCCCTGCACGCCCTGGGCCAGAGAGCGCGCGGCGCTGCTGCGGAGCCCCTACTTCGTGTTCCTCCGCGAGCTCGCTTCGTCGGCGAGACCGTCCACTACGCCGATGAAGCCGCCGACGAGCTGTTGATCGTAGACGCCTCGCCAGGCGTCGTCCATGCGCTGGGCGAAGACCGGTCGGCAGGCGGAGTACGGAATGCCGCCGCCCGCGCGTAAGCAGCCGGCGAGCTTCGCCTGGTGGGAGCCAGGGTGATTGACCATGCGGCTGACGGGGCAGAGGTTCTGCGCGGCGTCGGCCCCGAGGAGCGCGGCGTGCGCCTCGGGCAGGCCGTAGCGCTTCGACACGGGGTCGTGGGCATAGATGCCGCTCGTCATCATGGCGTCCGACCACTACTGGACATGGCATTCCTTGGGGCCCGCTCGCTCAGTTGCTCGCTCGTCGCCGGGCCGGCCCGCGACGCGGTGCGAAGCCGGTGCGCCGAACTCGGGGCGCCCCGCGAGAATCCGCGCCGCGCAGCAGGGCGTGGTCGAGGTCCGCGCGGGCTCGTCCAGCGAGTTCCTCTGCTTCAGGGTCCCGCCGGGAATGCGAAACGACGCGAGCTTCTGCCGGAAGGCGGGGATGCCCTGTCTGCAGCGGAGCTCGACCAGCCCCAGCATCAGGTGCCGCTGCTTGACCCGATCCGGCGTCGGGTTGCGGTGCATGAAGCCGCGCGCATATGGTGGGTGAGGAAGTGCGCCGCCCGGACGAGGGGCGGGCCCTTGCCCATCGTCGAGTACGCGAGGCGGACGCCGTCGTCGGCGCGGCAGAAGCGGATCGTCTGCTTCAGCTCGCTCATCGCGTACCCCTGGCGAGGGACCGCCTCGGACTATACGCCGAGTGCTGCGACCCGCGCAGGACGCGAGCGCTTCGTCGTTCGCTGCCGCGGCAGCGCGGTCACGTTTCGCCCCGGAGGAATGCGTCGAGCGTGACGCCGCGGACGCGATCTGCCGCGAACGGGGTCGCGCAGACCACCGTGAGGTGCGCCTTGGGGAACGCCTTCGGAAACCACGCGAACTCGAGCGCGCTCGATCGTCCGTGCTTCACCTCGACGAACCAGTCATCGGCGGCGACGAAGTCGAGCTCGCGCTCCCGCGACCTCCAGTACGGAAGGCGATCGGGTTCCGGCGCGCCCGCGATCGCTGCACGGCGAAAGAGCTCCTGAGCGACGGCCCACTCCCACCACACGCCGCGACGCTCCGGCGTCAGCCGGGCGAGGTCGTCGGCGCTTCGGGGCGCCTCCGGGGCCCAGACCGCGGCGACGAGCAGGTTCACGAACGGAAACTTTGCGGGCCTGCGCGGCAGTTCCGCCTTGCGGCCCTCGTCCCATGCCGCCGACGTGCCGACGCACAGCAGATCGGCGAGCGTCTCGACCCAGCCGGCGGCGACCGTGTTGTTGGCGAGGCCGGCCTCCCTGGCGAGCTTCGTCTGACCGAGCGGCGTGCCGCCGTGGCGGTGCAGCTGCTGCATGACCGCCACCAGCGATCGGCGCGGGCGGCCGCTGCGCGCGCACTCGCCCTGGATCCAGTCGCGCACGGCCTCGACGGTCCACTCGGGGATTCGACCGTGTCGGATGATCTCGCCGCACGCGAGCGGAGACCCCCCCGAGAGCACGTACGCGGCGAGTGCGCGGTCGCCGAGCGCGCTGCCGCCCGCGCGGACGAATTCGGCGTACGGCACGGGGACGAAGAGGTAGGTCGTGCGGCCGAGGGCGCCCTTGCGCCCGGGAAGCCGTTCGGCGCCGTGTCTGAGGTCGCTCGCGCGCGATCCGGTCGTGACGACGAGGACCCGGCGCAACTCGCCGCGGTCGAGGACGCGCTTGAGCCCCCGCTCCCACTCGGGAATGGCCGTGATTTCGTCCACGAACAGCCGCCGCACCGGCGCGTCGGGCCTGAAAGCGGTGGCGAGACGCGACAGCTCCGCAGACAGATGGTCCGCGTCACGCAGGTAGTCCCCGTCGAGGAACAACGCCGTGCCCCGGCCGTGGCGCCGCACCGTTTCGCGGATCGCGCCTTCGAGCCAGGTGGACTTGCCGTACTGCCGTGCGCCGCGAATCAGGATGACGCCGGGCGCCTCGGGCAACTCGTCCAGCCCGAACTCGAAGCGGAAGACCGCTGGCGCGCCGGCGAGCGCCTCCAGCCGCGGGAACAGGCCGGGGGCATCCAGCTTGCCCGCCAGCAGCGCCTCGTTGACCTGATCAACGTTCACGCCGTTGATAGTATCAACGTCCTGAACGTTGAGCAAGCGGTGCAGCGCGTGCGGTCGCGCGAGGTGCCGAAGCGCATCGGCTGCTTCGGCCCGGCCATCGGGCGCCCCGCGGGAACGGACCACGTCGGACGATACGCCCAGCGTGCGGCCCCTCCTCGGTGCGGCCGCTGCACTATCATCCGGCACCATTCGAATGGCCATGTCCGGTACTACGGTGCGACCGTCCGCCAGCGGCACCAGACTCCGTCTGGCGGCGCTGCCCCCGCTCGCGCTCTACGTGCACCTGCCCTGGTGCGTGCGCAAGTGCCCGTACTGCGACTTCAACTCGCACGAGGCGCGCGGCGCGCTGCCCGAGGACGAGTACGTCGACGCGCTGATCGCCGACCTCGAGTCGGCGCTCCCGAGCGTGTGGGGGCGGCGCGTGCATTCGATCTTCTTCGGCGGTGGGACGCCGAGTCTCTTTTCCGCGCGCTCGATCGACCGCCTGCTCGCCGCGATCCGCGCGCGGCTCCCGCTCGAGCCCGACGCCGAGATCACGCTCGAGGCGAACCCGGGCACGGTCGAGGCGGACAAGTTCCGCGACTTCCGCGCCGCCGGCGTGAACCGGCTCTCGATCGGGATCCAGAGCTTCAACCCCAAGCATCTCGCGGCGCTCGGCCGCATCCACGACGAGCGCGAGGCGCACCGCGCGGTCGAGATCGCGCGCGCGCACTTCGAGAACTTCAACCTCGACCTGATGTACGCGCTGCCGGAGCAGACGCTCGCGGAGGCCGAGCGCGACGTCGACGGCGCACTCGCGGCCGGCGCGCCGCATCTCTCCTTCTATCACCTGACCCTCGAGCCGAACACGGTGTTCTTCACGCGTCCGCCGCGGCTGCCTGACGAGGATGCGTCGGCTGAGATCGGCGACATGGTCGAGCGGCGACTGGTCGAGGCCGGCTACGAGCACTACGAGACTTCGGCCTATGCGCGCCCGGGCCGGGTGTGCCGGCACAATCTGAACTACTGGCGCTTCGGCGACTACCTCGGCATCGGCGCGGGCGCGCACGCCAAGATCTCGTTCGCCGACCGGATCGTGCGCGAGGTGCGGGCGCGCACGCCCGCCGAGTACCTGCGGCGCGTCGCCGCGGGTGAGCACGTCGTCGAACGCCGCGCGCTCGGCCGCGCCGACCTGCCGTTCGAGTTCATGATGAACGCGCTCCGGCTCGCCGAGGGCTTCCCGGTCGCGATGTTCGCGGAGCGAACGGGAATGCCGATCACCGTGGCCGGGCGCGCGCTCGCGCAAGCCGAGGCGCGCGGGCTCGTCGAGCGCGACCATGCACGCATCCGGCCGACTGCGCTCGGCCGCCGTTACCTCAACGACCTGCTGGGACTGTTCCTTCCGGAACCCGAGAGGGAGAAGACGTGAGAGCTAGCTTGCGCGGCATCAAGGCCCTGACGTTCGACGTGTTCGGCACCGTGGTCGACTGGCGCGGCTCGCTGATCGAGGAAGGGAAACGGCTGGGCCGGCGCAAGCGAATCAAGGCCGACTGGGCGGCGTTCGCCGACGCCTGGCGCGGCGGCTATCGCCCGGCGATGGACCGGGTGCGCCGCGGGGAGCTCCCGTGGACCAACATCGACGGCCTGCACCGGATCATCCTCGACGGCCTGCTTCCCCGTTTCGGCCTCGAGGGGCTGAGCGAGGCGGAGAAGGAGCACCTCAACCGCGCGTGGCACCGATTGACCCCGTGGAAGGAGGCGGTAGCCGGGCTCAAGCGGCTCAAGAAGAAGTACGTGATCGCCACGCTCTCGAACGGCAACGTCGCGCTGCTCACCAACATGGCGAAGCACGCCGGACTGCCGTGGGACTGCATCCTCTCGGCGGAGCTGTTCGGTCACTACAAGCCCGATGCCGAGGTGTATCGGGGCGCCGCCCGCCTGCTCGGGCTGCGACCCGAGGAGGTGCTGATGGTCGCGGCGCACAAGGACGACCTCGACGCGGCCGCGCGCGCCGGTCTGCGGACCGCGCACGTCGCGCGGCCGCTCGAATTCGGCGATCCGGCCAGGAAGGACGTCGCACCGGAGCGCCGCTTCGACGTCAACGCGAAGGACTTCGTCGACCTCGCGCGGCAGCTGGGCTGCTAGTCGGCCCAGTCCCGCGGAACGAGGAACACCTCGTAGAGCCTCGCCTCAGGCGTCCCCGGAGCCGGCTTCCAGTCGTAGCGCCACTTCACCACCGGCGGCAGCGACATCAGGATCGACTCGGTCCGGCCGCCCGACTGCAGACCGAAGAGGGTGCCGCGGTCGAAGACGAGGTTGAACTCGACATAGCGCCCGCGGCGGTAGGCCTGGAAATCGCGCTCTCGTTCCCCGTAGGGCAGGTCGCGTCGCCGCTCGACGATCGGGCGGTACGCCGCGACGAAGTGGTCGCCGACGCTGCGCGTGAGCGCGAAGCAGGTGGCGAAGTCGGGCGCGCTGAGGTCGTCGAAGAAGATGCCGCCGACGCCGCGCGGCTCGCCGCGGTGCCGCAGGTAGAAATAGCGGTCGCACCAGGCCTTGAACTGCGGATGCCATTGCGGGCCGAACGGCGCGAGCGCCGCCTTGCAGACGCGATGGAAGTGCGCCGCGTCCTCCTCGAACCCGTAGTACGGCGTGAGGTCCATGCCGCCGCCGAACCACCAGACCGGCGCGGCGCCTTCCTTGGTCGCGACGAAGCACCGCACGTTCATGTGCACCGTCGGCACGTAGGGGTTGCGCGGGTGGAGCACGAGCGACACGCCCATCGCCTCGAACCCGCGCCCCGCGAGCTCGGGCCGGCTCGCGGTCGCCGAGGGCGGCAGGCTCGCGCCCATGACGTGGGAGAAGTTGACCCCGGCGCGTTCGAAGAGGTCTCCTTCCTCGATCAGCCGGCTCACCCCGCCACCACCCTCCGCGCGCGCCCAGGCGTCGCGGCGGAACGCACCGCCGTCGAGCGCCTCGAGCGCGCCGACGATGCGCTCCTGAAGGTCGGTGAAGTAGGCTCTGACCGCCGCCGTGTCCATCGCGCTCAGGTCCTGCGCGGTGCGACCGCCCGGTGGCCGATGTCGCGCCGGAACTGCATGCCGTCGAAGCGGATCGACTCGACGAGCTCGTAGGCGCGCTGCTGCGCGAGCTTGACGCTGTCGCCGAGGGCGGTCACGCAGAGCACGCGCCCGCCGTTAGTGAACAGCCGGCCGTCGCGCAGCTCGGTGCCGGCGTGGAAGACGTGGTGGTCGGGGCCGGGGGCGGGCAGCCCGGTGATCTCGTCGCCCCGGCGCGGCGCCTCCGGATAGCCGTGCGCGGCGAGCACGACGCCGAGCGCCGCACGCCGGTCCCACTGCGCCTCGATGCGGTCGAGCGCGCCGGCGGTGGCGTGGTCGAGGAGCTCGAACAGATCGCTCTTGAGCCGCAGCAGGATCGGCTGCGCCTCGGGGTCGCCGAGGCGGCAGTTGAACTCGAGCACTTTCGGGTTGCCCGCGGCGTCGATCATCAGCCCGGCATACAGGAAGCCGCGGTACGGGATGCCGTCCTTCGCCATGCCGCGCACGGTCGGCGCGACGATCTCGCGCACCACCCGCGCGTGCAGGGCGGGCGTGATCACCGGTGCGGGGGAGTAGGCGCCCATCCCGCCGGTGTTCGGTCCCCGGTCGCCGTCCAGCAGCCGCTTGTGGTCCTGGCTGGTCGCGAGCGCGAGCAGATGCTCGCCGTCGCACACCACGATGAAGCTCGCCTCCTCCCCGGCGACGAAATCCTCGATCACCACCCGCGCGCCGGCGTCGCCGATCCGATTCTCGACCAACATCGCGTCCACCGCCGCGTGCGCCTCCTCCTCGGTCGCGGCGACGACCACGCCCTTGCCGGCGGCGAGGCCGTCGGCCTTCACCACGATCGGCGCGCCCCGGCGCGCGATGTACTGGTGCGCCGGGCCGGCGGCGTCGAAGGCCTGGTAGGCGGCGGTCGGGATGCCGTGGCGGACGAGGAAACGCTTGGCGAACTCCTTCGAGCTCTCGAGCTGCGCGGCCGCCCGCGTGGGGCCGAAGATGCGCAGGCCGCGCGCGGTGAACAGGTCGACCACGCCCGCGGCGAGCGGCGCCTCGGGCCCGACGACCGTCAGCTGGATCTGCTCGCGCGCGGCGAAGTCGACGAGCTCGGCCAGCTCCCGGATCGGGACATTCTCGACCCCGGGCTCGCGCGCGGTGCCGCCGTTGCCTGGCGCCACGAACACCTTCTGCACCCGGGCGCCCGCGGCGAGCTTCCAGGCGAGGGCGTGCTCGCGGCCGCCCGATCCGATGACGAGGACTTTCAATGCCGGAAGTGGCGCACGCCGGTGAACACCATCGCGAGCCCGCGCTCGTCGGCCGCAGCGATGACCTCGTCGTCGCGCACGCTGCCTCCCGGCTGAACGACCGCCTTCGCGCCGGCGTCGGCGACGACGTCGAGCCCGTCGCGGAACGGGAAGAACGCGTCGGAAGCCACGACCGACCCGGCGAGCGACAGCCCCGCGTTCTGCGCCTTGATCGTGGCGATGCGCGCGCTGTCGACGCGGCTCATCTGGCCGGCGCCGACGCCGAGCGTCATCGCGCCGGCGCAGAAGACGATCGCGTTCGACTTCACGAACTTCGCCACCCGCCAGGCGAACAGGAGATCGGCGAGCTCGGCCGCCGTCGGTGCGCGGCGCGTGACGACCCGCAGCTCGGCGGCCGCGACGTCGCGGGCATCGGGTGTCTGCACCAGGATCCCGCCACCGACCCGCTTCAGATCGTAGCGCTGCGCGGCGCGCCCGGCCGGCACCGCGAGGACCCGCACGCCGGACTTCCCGGCGAGCGCCGCGCGAGCCTCGGCCGTGACCTCCGGCGCGAGCACGACTTCGACGAACTGCCGCGCCACCGCCTCGGCCGTGGCGGCGTCGAGCGGCCGGTTGAAGGCGATGATCCCGCCGAACGCCGAGGTCGGGTCGGTCTGGAACGCGCGCTGGTAGGCGGCGAGCGCGGTCTCGGCCTCGGCGACGCCGCACGGATTGGCATGCTTGACGATCACGCACGCCGGCCGCTCGAAGGTCTTCACGCACTCCCACGCGGCGTCCGCGTCGGCGATGTTGTTGTAGGAGAGTGCCTTGCCCTGGATCTGCGTGTAGCAGGCTAGGCTGCCGGCGGCCGGTTCCGGGTCGCGATAGAACGCCGCCTCCTGGTGCGGGTTCTCGCCATATCGCATCGGCTGCGCCTTGCGCCACTGCAGCGACAGCACCTCGGGGAACCGGGTCGGACGCAGCGCCTCGTCCAGGCTGTTCAGGTAGTTCGCGATCGCGCCGTCGTAGGCCGCGGTGTGGGCGAAGGCCTTCTTCGCGAGCGCGAGCCGGGTGGCGGTGCTCAGGCGCCCGCCGGTCGCGCGCAGCTCCTCGACGATCGCGGGGTAATCCCGCGGATCGGTGACCACTGCCACCGCGGCATGATTCTTCGCCGCCGCCCGGACCATGGCCGGGCCGCCGATGTCGATGTTCTCGACCGCCTCCTCGAAGGTGCAGTCAGCGCGCGCGATCGCGCGCTCGAACGGATACAGGTTGACGACGACCAGGTCGATCGGCTCGATGCCCGCCTCCGTCAGCGCCGCCATGTGCTCGGGCCGGTCGCGGCGGGCGAGCAGGCCGCCATGGATCTTCGGGTGCAGGGTCTTCAGCCGCCCGTCGAGCATCTCGGGGTAGCCGGTGTAGTCGGCGACCTCGACCACGCCGATCCCGGCGCCGGCGAGCAGCTTCGCCGTTCCGCCGGTGGACAGGATCGCCACGCCGAGCGCGGCGAGCTCGCTGGCGAGCTCGACCAGGCCCGACTTGTCGGACACGCTGAGCAGCGCCTGGCCGATGCGCCCGGTCATCGGTACGAGCTTACGCCACTACGCGGCCCAGCCGCTGGTCACCGCCGACGGCTCGTCGTCGAGCGCTCAGCGCTTGATCTTGTGCTCGTTGATCTTCTTGCGCAGGGTGTTGCGGTTGATCCCGAGCATTTCGGCGGCCACCGTCTGGTTGCCCTCGGCCTTGTCGAGCACCGCCTCGATCATCGGCTTCTCGACGTTCTTGAGCACCATCTCGTAGATCGAGCGCGGCTTCGCGCCGTCGAGATCCTTGAAATAGCGGTCCAGCGACTTGCGTACGGTTTCGCCGATTTCGCTCGAGTGCTTCATGCCGCCAACTCCTCTATTGGTGCGATGTCACGATCGGAGCGCGCCTCCCGTTGCTCCCGCGACCCGGAGAAAGGCGCCTCCGCAGTGGTGCCGCAGCGAAGACGCCGATCCTGCCGCGCGAGCCACTCGAAGTATCGGCCGACCGCGCCGATCTGCGCCTCGCATGCCTCGAGGCGATTGAAGTCCTGGCGAAAGCCCTGCCCGCCGGGCAGCGACCGGACGTACCAGCCGACGTGCTTGCGCGCCACCCGCACGCCGAGGTCGCGACCGTAGAACGAGTACAGCTCGTGCAGGTGCTCGACCAGCACCGCACGGATCTCGCTGACGAGCGGCGGCGGAAGCTGCTCGCCGGTGGCGAGGAAATGCTCGATCTCGCGGAAGATCCAGGGCCGGCCCTGGGCCGCGCGACCGATCATCACGCCGTCGGCGCCGGTGCGGTCGAGCACGCGCCGCGCCTGCTCCGGGGTCGCGATGTCGCCGTTCGCCACCACCGGCAGGCCGGTGGCCGCCTTGACCTCGGCGATGGTGTCGTAGTCCACCGCGCCGCCGAAGCCGCACGCGCGCGTGCGGCCGTGCAGCGCGAGCAGCCGGACTCCGCTCGACTCGGCGATCCTCGCCACGCGCACCGCGTTGCGGCTCGCGCGGTCCCAGCCGGTGCGGAACTTGAGCGTCACCGGGACGTCCACGGCGCGCACCACCGCTTCGAGGATGCGCCCGACCAGGGCCTCGTCGCGCAGCAGCGCCGAACCGGCCGCCACGTTGCAGACCTTCTTGGCCGGGCACCCCATGTTGATGTCGATGATCTGCGCACCGTGCTCGACGTTGTGTCGCGCGGCGTCGGCCATGGTGCGCGGATCCGCGCCGGCGATCTGGACCGACACCGGCTCGACCTCGCCTTCGTGGTCCCGGCGCCGCCGGCTCTTCGCGCTGCTCCAGAGCGCTGCGTTCGACGCCACCATCTCCGACACCGCGAGCCCCGCGCCGAAGCGCTTCGCGAGCTGCCGGAATGGTCGGTCGGTGACCCCCGCCATCGGCGCGACGAAAAGATTGTTTCGCAGCACGTGAGTGCCGATCTTCATTCGCCGAGGGGAGGTTGAGCAGAGAGGAACGCGATTCTACTCTCAAACTTTTTCGGTTGGGAACGAAAATGTCACCGAATCGCGGCCGGTGTCTGCGCTGCGCGACACGCGCTGCGAGCAGCGCGGCGCGATCGTCGTGACGCGCGTGGCGCGGCGAGAGCCGACAGCAACTTCCGGGCCGAACTTCCGGTCGCGACACGCGTCCGGCGCGGCCGCGCGATCAGGGCAGCGCGCCGATCCCGTGCATCATCCCGCGCGCGAGCAAGCGACGTGCCGGCGGCACGAGGTCGAGCGCGGCGAGCCCGAGCCCGCGCGCGGCGCGCAACGGCGCGAGGTCGTTCGAGAACACGCGCGCCAGCGCGTCGGTCGCCCCGATCGCGGCGCAGCGGTCGGCGCGCCGGGCGGCGCGGAACGCGGCGAGAAAGGCGGGGTCGCCGAGCGCCTCTGCGGCGGTGCGCTGCACCAGCGCGGCGAGCGCCATCGCATCCCGCAATCCGAGGTTGAGGCCTTGGCCAGCGACCGGGTGCAGCGTCTGCGCGGCGTTGCCGATCGCCACCGCGCGTGGACCGGCGACGCTCGATCGCCGGAACCACAGCCGCAGGGGGTAGCTCGCGCGGGCGCCGGCCACGGCGAACGCGCCCAGACGCCGCCCGAAGCGCTCGCCGAGGGCGGCGGCGAAGCGCTCGTCGCTCGCGTCGGCGAGCGCCCGAGCGTCGCGGCTCGAGACGGCCCACACCGCAGCGTAGCCCGACTCGCCGAACGGCAGCAGGGCGAGCGGCCCGTCGGGCGTGAACCGCTCCCAAGCGGTGTGGCGCTGCACGATCTCGGTGCGCACGCGAGCGACGAGCGCGGTCTGGCCGTAGTCCCGCGTCGCGAGGTCGTCGCCGGCGAGCTGGCCGCCGTCGGCGAGCACGAGCAGGCGGGTGCGAAACGCCGTGCCGGAGCGCGCGCCGGCCAACCGGACCCGAACGCGATCGCCCTCGTCGCCCCACTCGGCCACGCGGCCGGCGAGCCGTGCGCCGCCGACCGCGTCGAGCAGGACCGCGCCGATGTCGGCGAGCTCGGCGACGTAGCCGAGCGCCGGCAGGCCGTACTCCTGGCAGCCGATCACCGTGCGGCCGAAGCCGCCGGCCTGCGAGACGTGGATCCGCTCGATCGGCGTGGTCGCGATGCGAGCGAACACTCCGCAGCGCTCCAGGACGATCCGGCTGCCGTGGGCGAGCGCCACCGGCCGCAGTGGCGGGCCCGTGCCCGGTCCCGGATCGACCAGTCGCAGATCGAACCCGCAGCCGCGCAGTGCGAGCGCGAGCGTCGCGCCGACCGGCCCGCCGCCAGCGATCAAAATGTCGCAGTCCTCAACCCCGTCGGGCATCGCGCATCAGCGCCTCGATGTCGGCGATCGCCTTCGGCACGCCGCTGGTCAGGATCTCGCAGCCGGAGGCGCTCACCAGCGCATCGTCCTCGATCCGCACCCCGATGTTCCAGTAGCGCTCGGGCACGCCTTCGCCCGGCCGCACGTAACAGCCGGGCTCGACGGTGAGCACGTTGCCCGGCGCGAGCGGCTTCCACTGGCCGGCGGACTTGTAGTCGCCGGCGTCGTGCACGTCCAGGCCGAGCCAGTGTCCGGTGCGATGCATGTAGAAGCGCTTGTAGTCCTCCTTTTCCAGGACGGCGTCGAGCGGGCCGCTGCACAGGCCGAGATCGATGAACCCCTGCGCGAGCACTCGCACCGCGGCCTCGTGCGGCGCGATCCATGGCCGCCCCGGTCTCACCTCGTCGATCGCGGCGGCCTGCGCCGCGAGGACGAGCTCGTAGATCTCGCGCTGGGCCGGCGCGAAGCGGCCGTTCACCGGGAACGTGCGGGTGATGTCCGATGCGTAGCCGTCGAGCTCGCAGCCGGCGTCGATCAGCAGCAGATCGCCGTCGGCGAGGCGCTGGTTGTTCTCGCGGTAGTGCAGCACGCAGGCGTTGGCGCCGCCGGCGACGATCGGCCAGTAGGCGGGGAACTGGGCGCCTTGGCGGCGAAACTCGTACAGCAGCTCGGCCTCGATCTCGTATTCCATCGCGCCCGGACGCGTGGCGCGCATCGCCCTCACGTGGGCCGCCGCCGAAATCGCTGCGGCCCGCCGCATCAGCCCGAGCTCGTGCGCATCCTTGATGAGCCGCATCTCGTCCAGCGTCGCGCGCAGGTCGCGGATCTCGGCCGGCGCGGTCACGCCGGTGCGCGCTTGGGCGCGGACCTGGTTGAGCCAGCCGAGGATCCGCGCATCCCATGCGTGGTCCATTCCGGGGGCGTAGAACAGCGTCGGCTGGTCGGCGATCAGCTTGGGCAGCTCCGCGTCGAGGCTCGCGAACGGGTGGGCCGCGTCGAGCCCGAACGCTTCACGCGCCGCCTCGGGCCCGTAGCGGAAACCCTCCCACAGCTCGCGCTCTGGGTGTTTCTCGCGGCAGAACAGGATCGAGCGCGGCTCGGCGCCGGCGACGAGCACCAGCACCGCTTCGGGCTCGGGGAAACCGGTCAGGTAATAGAAGTAGCTATCGAACCGGTACGGGTAGTCGCTGTCGCGGTTGCGCAGCCGCTCCGGCGCGGTCGGCACGATCGCGATCCCCGCTCGCATATGGGCGAGCAGGGCATTGCGTCGGGCGCGGAAGGGCGCGAAGTCGGGCATGGCGGCTCGGTTGCAGCGGGACCCCGGATTGTCTCGCTTCCGTGTCGCCGCGATCAAGCCGCAATCGGTCAGGCTTCGCCGCCCGAGCGCAGCGCGGCGTCGAGCGCGGCGAGGCGCTCGGGCGTGCCGACGTCGATCCAGCGGCCGCCGAAGTGTTCACCGGTGACCTTCCCTTCGGCCGCCGCCGCGCGCAGCAGCGCCGCGAGCGGCGCGCGCGTGCCCGGCGCGATGCCGGCGAAGAGCGCCGGCCGGTACACCCCGATCCCGCTGAAGGTGAGCATCCTGTGCCCGACGTTGGCGACCCGGCCGTCGCCGAGCGCGAAGTCGCCGCGCGGGTGGTGCGGCGGATTGTCCACCAGGACGAGATGGGCGAGCGCACCCGCGGCGATCCGCCGGCGCAGCGCGGCGAAGGGGAATTCGGCGTAGATGTCGGCGTTGATCGCCGCGAACTGCGCCTCGCCGAGCAGATGCAGCGCGTTGGCGATTCCGCCTGCGGTCTCGAGCGCGCTCGCTTCGCGCGAGTAGCGGATCGAGACACCGAGTCGCGCCCCGTCGCCGAGCGCGGCCTCCAGCAAGTGGCCGAGGTGCGCGACGTTGATCACGAGCTCGCGCAGGCCGGCCGCGGCGAGCCGCTCGATCAGCCAGACGACGAGCGGTCTGCCACCGGCCTCGAGCAGCGGCTTGGGCAGCCGGTCGGTGAGCGGGCGCATGCGCTCCCCGCGCCCGGCCGCGAGCAGCATCACCTTCATCGGCGTGTCGTCCACGCGCCGCCTCAGAAGGTGTAGCCGACGCTCGGCGCGCGGCCGCCGATTTGGTCGAGCAGGTCGGCGAGCGGCCGCAGCGCATCGTACCGCCGGCACACGGTCTGGATGTAGCCGATGAATCGCGGCGTGTCCGCGAGGTAATCGCGCTTGCCGTCGCGGTAGGCGAGCCGGGCGAAGATCCCGGCGACCTTGAGGTGGCGCTGCACCCCCATCCACTCGAGCGAGCGGAAGAAGGCGCCGAAGTCGTCGTCCACCGGCAGCCGCGCCCGGCGCGCCTTCTCCCAGTAGCGGATCGTCCAGTCGAGCACTTGTTCATCGTTCCAGCTCAGGAAGGCGTCCTTGAACAAGCACACGACGTCGTAGCTGATCGGTCCGAGCACCGCATCCTGGAAGTCGAGGATGCCCGGGTTCGGGTCGCACACCATCAGGTTGCGCGGCATGAAGTCGCGGTGCACGAACACCCTGGGCTGCGCGAGATTGGAGGCGACGATGCGGTCGAACGCGCCCGCGAGCACCGCGGCCTGGCTCGGCGCGAGCGTGACGCCGAGGTGGCGGCAGAGGAACCAGTCGGGAAAGAGCTGCAGCTCGCGACGCAGCAGCGCCTCGTCGTACGCCGGAAGCGCGCCCGCGCGGCTCGCGCGCTGCCAGCCGACCAGCGCGTCGGTCGCGGCGTCGAACAGCTCGCCGGCTCGCCCCGGGTCGGCGCGCAGCGCCGCGAGGTAGGTGGTGTCACCGAGATCGGTGAGCAGGAGGTAGCCGCGCTCCAGGTCCTGCTCGAGCACGCGCGGCGCGTGCAGCCCGGCCGCTTCGAGCAGCCCCGCGACGTGCACGAACGCGCGGCAATCCTCGCGCTCCGGAGGTGCGTCCATGGCGATCAGGGTGCGCGGCGCGCCGCTCGCGAAGGTCACGCGAAAGTAGCGGCGAAAGCTCGCGTCGGCCGAGGCGGGGGCGAGCGTGAACGCCCGGCCGGGACACCGATCGGCGAGCCAGCTTCGCAGCGCGTCGAGACGATCCATCGGGCAATCGGCCGCCGGGCGCGCCTGCGGCGTTGATCGGAAGGCGTGGATGTGCGATTTTACGGCCAAGCGCCGGCGCCGCCCGCCGCGCGGTCGCGCCGGCTCCTCCACATAACAAACGCCTCGGTCGCTCGATCCATGAAACCGGTCACGCGCGCCGCGGCGGCGCTCGTCGCGGCGGCGCT